>Ga0206957_1072_pt1 | contig 25953 bp, 8 predicted proteins | sample Alteio_BWOrgHeat_32_FD_152975 | JGI IMG/M metagenome (GOLD analysis project Ga0206957, IMG submission 152975) | Enriched cells from forest soil in Barre Woods Harvard Forest LTER site, Petersham, Massachusetts, United States -... | ecosystem: Environmental > Terrestrial > Soil > Temperate forest > O...
AGATATGATCAGAAAATTTTTAATTGTATTGTGTTGCTCAACACTTTGTGGTTTTGCTCAAAAAGATTCTTCACTGGCAAAGATCCAGCAAATGCGTGATCAGTTAGATGCCTATATGAATTCCAGCAATGTAACACCTTCAGATAAACCCAATGTTGTATTCCTGAGCAAGACTGTTTATGATTCGATGATTGATCTGCTGCAAAAACAGCAAAGCACTTTATCTATTGTTCAGCAAACTATTTCCCAGATGAGAAAACAGATGGGGAACATTAAAAGTGAAGGTATTTCCGTGAGCAAACAGTTAACCGACACTGTTTTTTTTGAAACGAATTCTTTTGCGCTAACTCCTGCTGCCGTAAGACAAATAGATCAGTTCATTAAAGCCTGCGGTACAAATAAATATTACAGTGTAGATGGCTTTGCCGATAAAAAAGGAAACAAAGATGCCAACTTCAATTTATCCAAGAGCCGTGCCATCGCTGTAAAAGATTATATAGCAAGAAAATATGCTATCAATCCTGACAAGATCAGCACAGGTTATTATGGCAATGATCTTTTAATTTGTCCTTCCGACGATGACAGTTGCAATCGCCTCAACCGGAGAGTGGAAATTCATTTGAAGTAATTTAGCGGAGTCGGGTGTTACTACTCAATCTGATCCGAATCCGCCTGGAAGCGGAAACCCAATCGTTTACCTGTACTGATCTGCATGTTATTCTCTGCAGCCTGGATATCCGAAACAGAAACTTCTTTCACACTGTCAAACGGTGGTGTGTACAAATCAAAATTCAGACAGTATAAAATAGCTGATTCAACAATCGCTTTGAGTGCAGCCTTGTCGATTACCGTATTTACAAAATCATTGTATAAAAAACCAAGCTGACGTTTTCCTTCTACAAAATAATGTGATTCTTTATTAATAAAAATCCGTCCGATCAGGTAACCTAAATCGTTTACACGATTATACTTGAATGAATCCGCAAGGAAATTAAAGATCTGGATCATGCCGCAGAACGAACGGTAATGATCGTCTTTTACGTACGATGTTTTCCAGATGCGGTGACTTTTATCAAAATCAAAAATATTGGTGTGCATGTAAAATATCAGTGTGTCACCTGCAACACGCAGTTGTACCTGGTATTCACTTATCTCTTTATAATCAATAGTAATACGCTTATCTACTTTATTGAACTCCTTTAGTTCAGACGCCACTTCTTTCAAAACTGTTTTTAGCGACGCAAATGTATCAAGTGTGTTTTTAAACACATCCTGCTTCATGCTCGACTTTTCCTGCAGACTTTTAAGGATCAATTCTTTGGGTGTGTATGATTCCATGAGTAGAATTTACGAATTACGAATATTGAATTACGAATTAATAACCACAAATACAATCGCTAATTACGAACTAAAAATATCAAATTGCAAATTACATTAATCAAATTCATTCTTCAGATTTCTCTCACTTCCTGATTATTTCATTCGTAAATCGTAATTCCGAATTCGTAAATCACTTAATAGGCTCTTGCAAATACAACCCGTTGCGTTGAAGGCTTTCCTGAATAAATACATTTACCTGCTTCCTGTTTATTATCCAGTGGTATGCAGCGGATGGTTGCTTTTGTTTCTTCTTTTATTTTTTGTTCCGTCTCCCCTGTTCCATCCCAATGCGCATAAATAAATCCGCCTTTTTCATCCAGCAGTTTTTCTACGTTGTCTGTCTTATATTCTTTCAATAATTTTCTCAGCTCCGCATTGTTTTTACTGATTCCTTTTTTCAAATCCTCTGCAGACATTGTTCCTGCTGCTTTTGCCAGTTCGCTCAGGTTGTTTTTTATTTCCTGAAGTTTGTTTTCAACCGTTGGCAGGTTGCTGTCGTTAACCGGTTTCTGACGTTTGTTCAGACTGGAAATGCCAAATGATAAAAGAATTTCATTTGTGCCCATGTACAGATTGTTCACGTTGCCTGTGCTGTAATTAAATGCATAGCCCAGTGTGAACGATTTTGTATTTACCATTAATGCTGTCAGTAAGCTTCCATTCGTGCGGTAACCAGCACTCAGTGAAATAAAATCATTCCAGGAACATTTTAATGACGCATCCAGCATGCTTTTTTGCGTGATGTTGTAGTAAACCAAACCAGGAATAAATTTCCATTTGCCAGCTGTACCAGTCTCGTCGCTTTTGGAATAAGCATAAGATACGTTTACAATAGTTGTAGGATTGACCGGGCTATTTCCGGTCACCAGCATTGGAAAGGAAAGCCCTGCATCAATTATCTTTTTGAATTGGTAGTGTGCTCCAAACCCTGCAGTAAAACGGTACTGGTTGAAATATCCGTTCGAAATAGTTGGATCTGACATATCTACGTACGTGCTCAAAGCACTTGTGTTTATCGCAGTTTGAATAAATCCTGCATTTGTTCCCAATGCAAGGAAATGATTTTCTGCCAGTTTGAAATTTTTTGCAAAATTAAGTTCTGCATTTACGTTGCGCAGCGGACCAACATTGTCAGCCAGGAGTTTCAATCCCAGTGCGTTGTTATCAGCAATCATGGAATGAGCACCGAACTGGATATTCTGGAACCGTCCATCAATATTGCCGCCCATTATCCTGGAGTCGAAAAAGATATTGGTATTTTCTTCTGTTCCTGTATAAGCAGCATTGCGCGTAAAATTTACAAAAGTGTTAGTGTAAAAAGTGGAGCGGTCCTGTGCAAACAGTGCAACTGCAAACAGCGCTGGTAAAAGTGTGAGTGTAATTTTTTTCATTTTAATATGCTTCTTTTATTGCTGAAAATTATTTTACAAGTACCAGGCTGCCCTTGTACTGTTTGTTTCCTAATAAAGTGTAATAGTAAACACCTGCTTCAACATCATGGCCATTCCATTCATTGTTGTATCCCGTTGTTTTGTAAACAATAACTCCGCTGCTGTTAAAAATAGTAAGCTCGTATTCTTTGTAAACTTCAGGACTTACAATGGCAAAGAAATCATTTTTGCCATCACCATTTGGTGATACATAATTGTTGACTGGTAAAATTGCTTCTTCAATTGGCAATACAGTTACAACAACCATTGCAGAATCATGGAGATGCATATCATCTGTAACCCTGTACCATAATTCATATCTTGAATGCTGATGAAAATCCAATGCACCTGTCAGATTCAGTTTTCCGCTGTCGGCAGACATAGAAAACGGAACACCGGTGGTAAGAAGTTTATATGTATAAGGCGAGTATTTATCTGAGTCAGATAGAGCAACAGTTAACAGGTATTTCGGTTTCGCGTCTTCCTTGATTGCAATACTATCGTTATGTGCATGCGGGCCCTCCCCGAAATTCGTAACTATGATCGTGAACATTTTTTCCGTATACAATCCGTTGATCAAAGCAGAATGAGCACGGATATGATAGGTATTCTGACGGTCATAATCGAAGCGCGGCTTTGTATACAGGGAGTCGTTACTGATGGTAAAACTGGTATCGTCCACGCTTCCGAAAACACTTACAAGCGAATAATTATGTATGGCCGTACTTCCATTCACATCAATGGTGCTGAATGTTCCGATGAAGGTATGTCCGGGAGAGTTGTCGACAACAAGTGAATCGCTTAATTTGATATCTGTTGGCGCATCCAGTGTATCGCGGATTATTATAGTAAGTTGTCTGGTGAAGAATGTACCTACAGTATTAGTTGTGGTAACAGAAATTGTATAGCTCGCTTTTGTTTCGTAGTCAAACGTTTGTGCAGCGCTGAGCAATCCTTTTGACGTAAGCGTGAAACTTGCATTGTCGCTGGTCACAGAGTTGTCAAACGCGTACGTGTATTTGTTAAGCGTGTCCGTGCTTACCGTGCTTAATTGACCAATGACCGTAGTTGGAGCGCTGTTTTCGTAAATACGGTTATTGCTGATCAGGATGTCAGTTATCGTATCCACGTTGGTGATAATGATAGCGAACTTCTTTTCATAATAAAGTCCGTTTACAAGTGTGGAACGGACACGTACGCTGTACATGTTTTTTACAGCATAATTAATTTTTGATAATGTGTAAATGGAGTCGTTGCTGATCGTAAAACTTGCATTGTCAGTGCTGCCAGAGCCACCTGTAAACGCATACATATGAATTGCTGTAGGTCCATTCACATCAACGGTGCTGAATTTTCCGATAAAGTGGTGAACAGGCGCATTGTCGTTGACAATGGAATCACTCAATATAATATCAGTTGGCGTATCGAGCGTATCGCGTATAAGGATTGTCATTTGCCTCACGTAAGAGACTCCCCCTAAATTATTGCTCTTCACATATATCTTATAACTTGATTTTGTTTCATAGTCAAACGTCTGGGTTGAACTCAGTAATCCTGTTGGGGTTAGGAAAAAGCTGGCATTGTCACTTGGAAGAGAATTGTCTAGTGCATACGTATATTTATGCAGCGTGTCTGTGCTTACTGTTTTCAATTGTCCGATGACTGTACTGGCGGGACTATTTTCATAAATGAGACTGTCGCTGATAAGGATATTTTTTATGGTGTCAGCCCCGATCGTAATATTAATCCTGAAATATTTTTCGAAATACAGGTTGTTGACCAGTTGCGTTCTCAGTCTTATGGAATAAGATCTTTTAGTAACATAATCGAACATTGTGTCACTGTACAATGTGTCATTGGAAACGGTGAATCTTATATTGTTCGTATCTCCAACGCCCGGTACAAGACTGTAAATATGGGTCGCAGAAGGACCGTTTACATCCGTTGTGGTAAGCACGCTTACAATTGAATGCTTCGGAAGATGTTCAGCAATAAATGGATTATTAACCTGCAGATCAGTTGGAGTGTCTAAGGTGTCTCTGATAATGATATTAAATTGTTTAGTAATATTAGCGCCGGCACTGTCGGTTGTAGTTAGATAAATGCTGTACGATTTTTTTGTTTCGTAGTCAAAAACAAAAGCAGACTTTAATGTGTCATTCGAAATGGTAAACGATGTATTATCGTTTGTTCCGATGTTAGCAAAGGTATAGGTGTGTAAGTCTCCTAAATCTTCATCAGTAGTAAAGAGTTTTGTTACATAGCTGCCTACCGGCATGTTTTCGTAAATGCGATTTGTTGCTAACGAAAGATCTGTCGGAGGATCATTCGCATTTTTAATTACGATCAGGAATTGCTTTTCAACAAATAAACCTCCCTGGTCTGTTGAGCGGATGCGGATTCCATACAAATTTTTCTTTTCAAAATTGAAACTTTTTGCCGAATACAATTTACCTGCATTGATAGTGAAGTTTACATTGTCTGTATCGCCGGTGCCGGTTACAAGAGTATAGGTAAAAATATCTCCGGCGTCAATATCTGCAGTATTGAAATTGCCGATCAGCGTTGAAGTCGGTTTGTTTTCAAAAATAGTTGTGTCACTTAATGTGATATCTGTTGGCTTATGGTTTACATGCTGAACAATAATGACAAAAGCCTGTTCGTAATAACATCCGAAATTATCTGTTGACCGGAGTCGGATAAACAGGCTGTCCTGCACTTTATAATTCAACGCTGTATTCAGGTATAATGTGTCTGCAGTGATAAAAAATTTCGAGTTATCTGTATTTCCTGCTCCGCTTACCAGGGTATAGGTATGTGTGTTTGTCAGATCAGCATCAACAGAATTAAGGCCGGCAACAGCTTGTCCGATGTAAGCATCTTCATGCACCGTTGATTTCGAAAGTGAAATGGAAGTAGGGGCATCATTGTTTTTTACAACAAATGGATTTGTATTACTTCCAAAAGTGGCATCACTCAAAAATGTCAATGTAACTTTTGAATCGTATACTGTATCCGCAACACTGTCGTAGTATTTAAACGTTACTGTTTCGCCGGAAGGAAGATTGCTGTATACAAACAGGTAAGCCAGTTTATGCCCGCTCACCAGCGTGGATGTTTTGATAAACCCTCTGCAGGTATCATTGACAAACGCGCCAAGAATATTATTGCTGTTGTTTAATTCAACGCAATTTGAATTCAGTACTGCTGTAACAGTCATGTTGTACTGAAAGAGTCCCGGTGTAATGCTCCAGGTGGGTGCACCCGCATAAATGATCTTGACTAAGAGAACAAACAGGAGTGAGGAGTAAATTTTTTTCATAATAATAGCGTATGCTTGAGTGTAAAAACATCCCGGGTCCATTGACTGAACCCGGGTGTTTTATTTATTGTTTTACGATTTTTTGTTTATAGCTTTCTTTATCTGTACTGATCTGAAGGAGGTACATTCCATTGGACAGATTCAATTCATTTGCACTGAAGCTGAATTTATTTAATCCAGGTAACACGGAATATTCGTTCGCATATATTTCCTTGCCTTCAATGCTGTAAATCCGGAGAACTGCTTTTCCTTTTTCAGCAAAGTAACTGTTTACACTAAACTGATCAGTAAACGGAATCGGCTGAACAAGAATTCCAGGTTGTTGCAGGTTGTTTGTCAACTGCTGAATTCCAAGAGCAATGTCACACAGTGTAGAAGCACCATTTGGTATTAATTTCAAAGGTGATTGCAGTGTACCTGCGAGTGAGTTGCTTACGAATGACAACGTATTACCCGTGAGGTATTCAGTAGATGTGCTTTCGTTATATAGTTTCATAGTCAGGGTTTCACCGCTTGTATTTGCAAAAGCAGTCAGGTAGAAATAACCATTTGTTCCTGATAAAGAAGTTATACTTGCAACACCTCTGCATTCTGTTCCTACGAATATGCCAAGTGTTATTCCGTCTGCAGGAAGATTAGCACAATCAAGCTGTGCAACAATGTTCATGTTGTCGCTGTAATCCGACTCATTAACAGTCCAGTGTGTTGAAGCTTGCGTTGCTGAACTTCCCTTCACTTTCGCATTTATTCCCTGAAGCGGATAAGTGAATGTTCCACCCAATTTCGATTTGAGCATGTATCCTTTGTTTGGCTGCATGGTGACAAGACTGCCAGCCCAACCAAGTGTAGGATCGTAAATCGCAAATTGCGATTGACCTTTAACGATATCACCCGAAGTTGGATTCAGGTTTGCCAATGCAGTACCGACAGGTTGATTTCTCAACGATACAAAGCCAAGCCAGTTCCATCCCGGAGTAAGTGTAACCGGACGGGTTGTAGGATCAACTTGTTTGCCACTGAAGACAAGCGTGTCGATATTGTTTACTTTCAAACGATAGGAGCTTTCAACTTTTACACCGGCTGTAATATCCGCCAGAGGGCCTGTCCAGCCGTTACTTGAGCTGTAGTCGGCATACATAGCCTGTGCTTTCAGCACATTGCCGGAAGTTGTTTTGAGACTGCTTAGCAATCTATTGATGTTATTTGAATCCGGACTCAATACGTTTACAGAGATCCAGTTCCATCCTGTTTTTAATGGAATAGTTCTGTTGAGCAGATCATTTACATCAAAGAATTGCGGAGCAGCAAACGTTCCCGTAAGATTATCTGCGGTAAACTGAAGCGTAGGAGTTACACCAGAATGTTCTTTACCTTCAGCAGCATTCCATACTTCAAATGTAATAGTGTCACCCATGTTGTTGTTGCTGTATACATCCATAACAACAAAGTATTTATCATACTGAGGATAATAAGCAACGTTGGCAACACCTCTGCATTGTCCATTTACGAAAGCAGCAAGTTTATCATTTACGTTGGTGCTTGTAACTCCATCAATCCTGATCTGGCCAATAATGCCAGTGCTGTATTGGAAGTTAGCCGGATTAACAGTCCAGTTTGGAGCCGGAGCAAATACATCGAGATCAACTTCATATTTTTCAGCATATCCAAAATCAGTTGTAAGTGTTACATCCTGCTGATAAGTTCCGATGTTAACACCAGGATCAACAGTGAATGTAATTGTCAGGCTGCTGTTTGGATTGATTGATCCGCTGGCAGATGTTGTTGTTAACCAAGCCGGCAGATTGCCGATGGTATAACTCTTTAACGCGCCACCAGTATTCACAATTGTTGTGCTGAATGTAAGCGGATCATTAACCTGTTTGGAAAGTGAAACACTTGGATCCTGCCATTTAACCTGGTTTTTGTTAATGTAAGCAATCCATGTTTTTGGAGATTGCATTACGTTACCATTCAGGTCGTGCATTCCTTTTGCAGTAATATCAAGTGTTACATTCTCAATATCTGCTGATGCTGAGGTTGGAGTAATAATGATTTTATCCGTGTTCAGAGAGAATGTAAATGGAATTGATGATACAGGTCTTGGTAATTTGATTGTAGGCGTATTGATATTACCTAACGTGATACTACCTGTTGGAATTGCAATACTGTCAACTCCAATACTGAATGTCGAGTAAACTTTATAAGAGCTTGTCAGGATAGGTACACCTGCCACAACTTTATAATTTTCAAAAGGCATATAAGCTATAAGTCCCATTTCATCACCTTTCAAACGGTTTTGTTTATCGCGTCGGATCTGATCGATCTTACGTGCAGTATTCCAGAGGCGGACTTCATCCAGCGAACCAACGAAATTATTATTGATGTTTTCAATAACACCTGTGTAGTAACCGTGCGCGCCGACATATAATTTAGCACCGCTCATTTCTTTGTAACCATCAGCAACAATACTGTTAGCTGGGTTTCCATCAACAAATGCAGATAATCCACTGGTACGTTGCATTACCAGTGCAAAATGATGCCAGTTACCATCGAAATAATTTGTGTCGACCGCTACGAAATCCATTTTATGATGCAGCACATGGATTTTTCCGGCAGCATCTTTTTGGATATTCCATGATGTGATAGAATCGGATGCAAGTCCATTTCCGGTTCCATTGGAAAATAAAGTAGCAGATCCTGCCTGTGTAGAGTTGAACCAGAACTCAAGTGTGAAATCCATTTCACTTGTTACAGGAATTCTGCCCGAACCAATTTTGATTACATCTGAAGCTGTAAATTGCGCAGCATATCCGTTCGGAGAAACCTGCCATGTTGTATTGTTCAGTGTTGCATTACGGCTTCGGATAAAATCGCTGGCGTAACTTCCTGTCGCTTCATCCATTGTCCAGTCGTACAGCAGTCCGCCCGTGTTTGCGCTGAGCGTGATACTCATCTGCGAGTTGATCTGGCTGATTGATTTTACAATATTCCATAGGCGCGTTTCCTGAAGGTTACCATTGTAGAATTTAGAATTCGTCGCAATTTCTTTTCCGAAATACAATTTGCCGGCTCCGTTATATTTTGCATAGATATTGGTATTGCCTCCATTTGCAAGAGCTCCGTCAATATAAAGAAGGCATTGTTCTGCATTATAATCATACGTTGCTGCGAAGTGATGCCAGTTGCCGTCTACTGTAACTGAACTTGTAGTTGCAATTTCTGTTGATCCAAAACGTAAAACGAATTTATCAGAGGCGTTGAATCCAACAAATAATTCCATGCTTGCATCGGCATCCTGGCTTATAACAGCCTGTTCGCCGTTTGAAGCGCGTTTAGCCCAGAATTCGAATGTGAAGCTGCGGTTTTGAAGACTTGCTCCGCCGTCAACATTCGCGTAAGAGGTTGTGCCGTTGTAATACAGACTGGAAGCATGCAGCATTGCCGTATTATTCAATACACCGCGTACATCGAAGTTAGAGTAGGTGAGAGGTCCGATATCAATTGGTTCATTAAACTGAATAGATATATCATCGCTCGGATCAAGGATTCCATCTGCAGGAGACGGAGTGCCGAACGGAACAGGATTGATGCGGTCAATTACTCCGGAGAAGACATCCGATTTACCGTCAATTAGTTTGCAATGTGAAATCATGCGCAGGTCATAATTTCCGTCTGATAACTGGCTTACATCCCAATCGTAAAGTTGTGCAGGAGTTGACCTTGAAATCGGAATCGCTGTTTTGTCCGCTAATCCGGTAGTGTCTTTCCAGAATTTCTCAAGAGAGATCCATGTAGACTGATTGCTTGGTTTGTATTCAACCTGCAGATTTTGCAGAGAAGACATGTTGATGTCGTATCCACTGATAGCAGCCTGAAGTGTATCATTGAAAGAATTATTCAGCACCCAGTTGTTGCCTGGAGTCAGGAATGTTACATCACTGCAAACAGGCAGGAAGTGAGCAGACACATACACATTTGTGCTGATCTGCTTTTCGCCGAACTCACTGCTACTCTGACATTGCGATGCAAACTGAACAGAAAGACTATCGTAATTTAAGATTGTATCATTCGGTCCGGCTTCAACGGTTACAATGGTGTTAAAGGATTGGCCGGGAGATAATTCAATATTCATATTATCTGTTCCGTTGGCCAGCTTTATAATTGCACCATTCGGGTTAGTTGATTCATCAACAGCTAAAACATATTCCTGTGCATAAGGTTCAACATTCGGATCATTCAGATCCTGTACAACTAGGTTAAATGTTGCTTTCGCAGTTTTCGGAACATTAGTAAGCAGGTTATTTCCAACTTTTACCATTGGCTGCTCACGTTGTCTTGTTGAATCGCTTGTAATTGTTCCCGGTTTGTAAAACTGAGTTACTTCAGCACCTTCATACGGACATTTGCTTGCTCCGCCCACTCTGCGTTTGAAGATTGGTCCGAAACCAAAAATAGAAGGATAAACATCCACAGAAAATTCATCGCCCAGATCATCAAACAACGTATAGGCGATTGTTTTGCTTGTGGTATTGCTGGTAGTGGAAGAATGGCTGTTCGTATAATTCATCGAAAGACTATTGTCCAGTTGAACACCTGATCCATTCAATTTAGCTTCCGTATGATTTTTTAAAGTAGGAGACATGCTGTATTCAACATTATCACCATAAGAAGATGCCAGTTCAAAGCTTTGTGAAGATGAATACTGGCTTCCACCTGTATACGTGATATTTTCAATGTTCTGCGTGTAATTATCAAAGATGTCGTGGATGTTCTGTTTTTTCGCCAGGTACGTGTTGTAATTATTCTCCACATCAGAAGCTGCAGCGCCGGTAGCAATAGTTGTTGCGTATAATACAGGAAGGGCAATACCCGCTGTAACAGATCCAATAAAAGGAACTTTGAGGGCAATGCCAACTGCAGCTGCAGCAACCGCCGTAGCAGTAGCCGTTGCTGTTAACCTGTTATACTTAGCTATGTCATCTGCGTATTCATTATCAAGTGCAGCAAGCTGCGCTGTTTTAATGCTGTCGCGTTTGGATGCATCTGCAACAATAACTTTTTCCATTTCATTTAAACGTATTGCATCCTGCCATAAACGGATCTGCTGGTTAAAGAAGCGAAGTGTATCTGTTTTTAATTTGCCGGTAGTTGAATTAAATGTGTAGCTAGGGCCTGTGCTGTCAGCAGGTTCCTCTATATAAGGAGTTTTGGTTGATGCAGCTCCTCCAAATATAGTATCATCATTATTTTTACCATACCTTGAATCAGTAGCAGGAAGTTTACTTGTATACTGAGCAGAAAAATTAGGATCAGTAAACATAGCATTTCTTACGTTGGTCAATCTTGGGATTTCTGTATTCAGAATATAATCCTGTGTGAAAATAAAAGATGTGTTGTATCCACCCGGAATAATTCCTAAACCATAAGTCGTCACAAATCCAAAACCGCCGGCACCTGTGCTATTGGTGCAACCGCCGGGATAATGAGAGCAGGTAGAATCAGGTACTACTTTTAAATAACGGATAAGACTGAATGTAACGTTTTTAGATTGACCAATGTAAAGATCACTAAGTGCGCCAGGTTTTGCAGCTACATTACCTCCTACAGTTGTACCGGCTGTTTGCCAGGATTTAGTAGTAGTTGTTGTATTCGTAACACTACCATTTTTACCTCCACCAACACTGATGTCTTCACCTATGGTTATGTTGGATTCAATATCCGTATGAGTTGATAAGCCAAGTCCGACTGCAAAGTCAGCACCCGCCGCAATTGTATTTTCGGTATGAGCAGATGAACCCGCATTCCATTCCCATGCCGTTTCATTATCCATTTGTGTTCCTACTTCACGCGTAGCAAAACTGCCTCCGCCCGGAGGATCTCTTAAAACGAAATCAACAATCTGAGGTCCTTGAGTAAAATATTGTCCTGCTTCAGGTGTTCCACCGATAACGATACCATTGAACGTATAGTTTATAGCAGGGAAAGTTCCCGCCGGCACCAGGGTGATGTTCATGGAGCTGGTAAAATCTTTAGTAGCGTCAGTGCTGTTGATTGAAAAATCCGGATGTCCGGCTTTAAAAGAGTAGGTGAGGTATTTTACTGTATCCGGAGTATACAATGGATTACTTGTTAAATCCGCCAGGTTAATAGTTAGATAAGATGAATCGGATAAATTATTTACAACATTCAGAATTCCTGTTGTAAACGGAACGCTATCCTTTTTACCATTACTGAAGTTAGTATACAACTCGTAAATTTTTGCTCCCACGTCATATATCTGTGCCTGGGTTAAGATGCCCTGAGCAAAAGGATTTGCGCGCAGGTTAACAGTAGCCGAAGCATGGGTTTTTGGATCGGAAAAGCTAAATAGTGTGTCTCCAATGAATGATTTTTTTGAGTTGAAGTCAACCACGGTCATTGAAGGTGCAACGATGTAAACAAAATTGTTTCGCTTCTGATATTGTACGGAATCAATATGGTTAAATACTTTACCTGCGCCAACTTTTGTAAACACACTGTCTGTCAGCGTAACGATTTGCGGAACAGTATCAATGGTCAGTAACGGCAATGGTAATGAGTTAAAGTATGCAGCGACAAGAGGATTGGTATTTACTGAAACAGTTTGAATATATTTTAAAGGAGGCAGATAAGCTACATAGTCTCCTGTTGTTGCATCGGTAAATACCGTATCTGTAGCACAACCGCTGTTCAACTGCGATTTAAAGATTACACGTGCAACACCAATGTTGTTTTTTGATTTGCCAGGGAACTTAGCTTCCTGTGTATGGCCTCCAACAACTCTTCCTATTACCTTAATTCTTGTAGAGTCGAGGAACGAAATATTTACCGGGTTTTCAAAGTCTGTTGTAAAGCTACCCACTGAAAAAGTATGGCCTTGTTTCTGAATGGATACAGTGTGGCTTCCGATCGGAACTGAAATTGTAAATGATCCGTCGGTAGCTGTAAGGACGGGGTTTCCGCTTTTTACAACCAGTTGTTGGTCTACAAGCAGGTTAACATCTTTTATCGGACAACTGTATTTGTAATCCATAACAGTTCCTGTAACAGTGAATGAAGATTTATCCAGGAAATCGATTCCGTTAAATACAATTGAGTTGTCTCCGATAAATAAAGAAGTGGTTGAAGGACTGAATACATGTGGCGCAAGGGCAGGTGTGATATTGAATGTTTCGCCTGTGCCATTGTACCTGATTCCGGCAATGCTATAGTTACCTGCATTATCCGTAATGCCTGAGTATCCCAGCTGTGCGGCTGAAGGAATAACAGTACTCCATCCATAACCGGTTCCTCCAAAGGTTCCGTCATTCTTATTATAGGTAGTGCTCTTGTGTGAAATATCGTACAATGCCTTGCCGTTGTTTTCGTCGGCGTGATATAAAAGAACAAGTCCTGTTTCATCACCATTCATCAATCTTGAATAATCAGTAAATACTCTTGAGCCGGTTCTTGATGCAGTCCAGATTCTTATTTCATCCATTTTGCCATTAAAGCTATTTCCAAGCGTAACATTATTGCTGTTAACGATAATATTTCCGGTTGCTGCAACGGAGTCAACCTTCACTCCATTTATATAAAGTTTTACTGCCTTGCCATCGTATACGCCACAAATATGATTGTAGTTATTTATAGTTACCCCAGCGGCTGCTGCACTTTTCTTTGCAGTTTTAGTACCGGATGCCCTTGTAGCATACATAGTGAAATTTGTTCCGTCATAACCTAAACCATAGGAACCTGATTTGTCGATTAATTTAAATGCAGAACTCAAAGAGGCTGCATCCACCCATGCTTCAAGTGAAACAACGGAATCCGTTTGCAGGCTTGAGTTGTTTTGAACAGTTAATGTTGATGAACCTCCAAACAATGCACTGTAACCTACTGCGCCGGATGTGTTTTGCAATAAAACGCGGACATTCGGAACGGCAATCCCACCAGCATAACTAACATTACCATTTACAATGGCTGTTGGGCTGCGGAAACCAATATCTTCAGATGCATTTGAATATTTGATAACACTATTGCAAGTAGCCTGACCAACAAGTGTGTATTTGTAAAATGTACCTGCATCAGCTGTCATGTCATCATATAAACCTGATGCTGCAGACACAGAACCGATCTGTATAGAATCTTCAGTCGTTCCGGCATGCTTACGCCAGATGTTGATCGCATCTATAGTCGTTCCGTTTTTCGTCCAGGTTAATTCTACACGGTTATTGAAATAGCCTTTTGAGCCGGATAATTTGTGTGTAGCGTCAAATAAGCTGCTGAGACTTGCAGGCGGAAGAACTCCTGAAACAGAAGTTGCGGATTTAAGTCCGGATGTTTGACAGTCGGAATAAACCCACACAAAATATTTGTAAGTCGTACAAGTCACAACCTGGTCATCAACATAAGCCGTGTCATTTGCACTCACGTCAATCATGCTCGATCCTCCTTGTGCGCTTATCCGTTGAATGGCATATTTGGTTTCATTGTTGGCATTGTCTTTCCAGGAAACACGTAACGTATTATTGATGCTGTCAACTTTCATAACAAGATTAGTCGGTAAAGCCGGATCAATCGGAGAAATTCCACTCACCAGGCTCTTGGCCGAATTAAAAGGACAATCATTTTGTGCATAGATATGGTAGTAATACGTTGTACCACGCGTGCGGCCAGCATCCGTATAAGTTCTGTCGGTACCCGTAAGATTTGCAATAACTGAATATCCGGATCCGCTGCTTGTGGATCGTTCAATCACAAAGCCATTCGGACTGCTTGCAAACCAGTCCCAGCTAACGATAATAGAGCCATCACATTGGTCGTTTGAAGCTTTGGGATTAACCACTTGTACAGGAGGAGCCTTAAATGTTCCGCTGGCTGAGACAGAAGCGGGACTGTATATCGAGCCATAGTCGTTGTTCTGATAAGGGGTCCATTGTGTTTTAACGGTAAAACTATAGCTGGTTGATGATCCGTTTTGAAAAGTAATTCCACCAAGAGTTGTTCCCGATGAAATGCTGTAGCTGCCTGAATTACCTGCATTGCCAATAAAATTACCATTGCAGTAAACAGCGTAATTGTAAGTTCCATAATTACCGCATGTAGTTGAGCTTTGCCATGTTTGAGAAGGAATAGCCCAGTTCAGGTTGATATTGTTACATTGGTCAGTGCTTGCTGTAAGACTGTAAGGACTTGCGATAGAAATAATTGAAGAAGTACCCAGGTCATCTCCCCAATTATCTGTTGCATCTCCTTGCCCGTGCTGATTCTGCCATGTTCCATTTGCTTTCAGATCAAAAGATCCTGTTGAACTGATCTGGATATCACCCGGAAGTCTGTTAAAATAGATTTTTAAATGGCAGCTTGGACTGCTGTTTCCGTCTGTTACCCATCCTGCTGTTACATCATAACCGTAATCAGGACTATCTGCAGGCTGGTCACCTCCATTTTTAATAGAACCGAATATGGAACTCGACGCAGAATAACCGGCATCACAGTCGTTTCCGCAGCAACAGCCAGGCGACCATCCTGCAAAACCAGATCCTCCATATACATGCAACATTTCAACCCAGTTACCGCTGGTGTTTTTATAATAAATATGAGCATCTCCCAACCAGTCGTCATCTCCGCTGGAAAACTGGTTATAGATACCTATCTGAACACAGGTGCGCCCTGTACAAGGATCGAATCCTAAAAAGGTTGTTCCGGTATAACCGTTGGCCATTACGGCACTCTTTGCCATTACGATTGCAATTAATACAATCCATAATTTTAAAGTTGAAGTTTTCTTTTTTGACGATTGTGGGAGTAGTTGTGCACGCATATTTTTTAGTTGTTATCTTTTTAAAATGGTAAGCCAGTAAAACAAAAAACCGCTGCTTTTTTTAAGTTATCTTTAATAGCAACGGAAGTATATAAATTGCAAAAACAAATAATTGTGCAAATATAGCCAAACAGCATAAAAAGTCAAGAGAAGCAGGATGTTGTTTGTGTTAATAAACTGCACCTGATTTTAAGTGACTGATAGTTATTGTTTTATATTTTATTGTACTTATACATACGTGTCAAAACAGACGAAAAACTTGTTTTTTTGTCGCTGTGAATAATGCAACAGATATATGTGGAGGTTGAAACTGGATAACATTTTTTTTTCGTTAAATTGTGCCGGAATTTTAAACATGAAATACTTTTTTTACACAGCGCTTTATTTGTTGGTTTTAAATCAGGCACTTGCACAATGGCATTCGCCATCGGAATTTAACCGGGGCAATGTAACCTGCTTTGCAAATTTCGGGACATATGTTTTTGCCGGCGCAAATGGAGCGGGAGTTATGCTCTCTTCCGATAATGGTCAGAACTGGGTTCCTGCAAATAATCGTTTGGGAAATAAAAACGTTAATTCGATTGCAGCTAATTCTAAATTTTTATTTGCGGGAACAGACGGAGGTATATTTCTTTCGGCTGATACAGGAAATAATTGGACTGAAATTAACAGCGGGTTAACATCAAAACTTGTGCAATCTTTACTTGTTATTGGAAATGATTTGTATGCAGGAACAAACGGTGCTGGTATTTTTCATTCTTCAGATAATGGGGCAAAGTGGATAGAAATGAATAATGGTTTGAGTAATATGAGCGTATATCTTGTGACCACTTATAAAGGGAAATTATTTGCAGGGACGATCAGCGGAGGTGTTTGTTTTTATTCCGACAGCGCAGCGAGCTGGATGCCGCTTAATGCAGGCTTAACTCCGGCTGCAGTTGTTTACACGCTTGCATTTACTGATTCACTCATATTTGCAGGAACCCAGGGAGGCGGTGTTTTCGTACTCAATACCAATCGTTTGAACCCCGCATGGAAATCATCCGGATTGCTTGCGAACAATGTGCAGTCAATTATTTCTAACGCAAATGTACTTTACGCTTCCACTTATGGAGCAGGTGTATTCAGGTCGGTTAATAACGGAGGCGACTGGGTAAGTTTCGGAACGGGTTTAAATAATGCGTATATCAATTCACTGGCAGTGATCGGAAATAATTTATTCGCAGGATCCGATGGAGGAGGAGTGTCTGTTTATCCGTTGACACGTTAAGGATTAAGAATATTGCTTAAATTAGTGCGCCCCCCTTTTTAAGTTATGCGTATTCATTTTCTAATCATCAGTTTGTTTTTTTTCGCATCGGCAACATTATCTGTTGCAGGTGATATCCCTGTTGTATCCTTGCGTGGAAATGGATTGATGTTCACTGAAAATAAAGGCCAGATTGTTGATGTAGAGCAAAAGACCAGGCCGGACGTATTATTTAAAGGATGCGGAAAAGGAACGGATATCTATATACGGAAAACGGGAATCAGTTATGTGGCAAGCAACCTGGGGGAACTGTTGCAGAAAGAAAAACAGGAGTCAGAAAAAAATAAAGAGCATACAAACGAAACGGAACAGAAGAGTCGGCACGAATCTTTCCTGAATCAAACGTATACCGTAAATCGGATTGATGTAGAATTTTTAAACGGGAATGCTGCCGCAACTATAGAAACAGCAGACCAGGTTGAAGGTTACACTAATTTTTATCTTGCCCATTGTCCACAGGGAGTAACACACGTAAATTCCTACAATAATGTAATTGCAAAAAATATTTACAAAAATATTGATGTAAACTATTATGGCGGAAAAGGACAGGGGTTGAAATATGATATTATTATAAATCCCGGAGGAGATCCATCAGATGTAAAATTGAAGTACAGCGGAATGGAAATGGTTTATACCAGCAATAATCATTTATACATTAAAACAGTTTTAGGTGAACTGGAAGAAAATATCCCGGTAATATATCAGGAGGAAAACGGAAAGAGAATTGTAGTAGATGGAAATTATATTTTGCAAGATAACCAGGTCAGTTTCAATATTCCGAAGTACAATAAAAATCTTCCGCTTATTATTGATCCATGGGTTACTTATTTTGGCGGCACATACAGTGATGTTGGCATATCTGACAATGTTGATAAAGCGGGTAATGTGATCTTTACAGGTTACGCCGGTTCAACAAATTTTCCCGTCAGTTCTGGCGCTTACCAGTTGAGCATGAAGGGGTACCAGGATGTTTTTGTAGCAAAAATGAATCCTGCAGGTGGCAGGGTTTTCTCAACTTACTTTGGTGGGACGGGTCCGGAGTCCGGCAATGGAATAGTGGCTGATGGAAGCAATAACATACTTGTGTGCGGCCAGACGGGTTCAGCGGATCTGCCAATTGCAAATCCCGGAGGTGCATATACGCAGGCGGTCGGGGGAGGAATTTCCGATGCGTTTGTTGCTGAATTTAGTTCTGCAGGAATATTAATCTGGTCGACTTATTACGGAGGCAACGGGGATGATAAAGGAAGTGACATCTGTTGTGATGCTGCAAATAATATTTGTATAACAGGTTATACTGTTTCAACTAATTTTCCGGTTAGTGCAGGCGCTTACCAGACCAGCGCTAAAGGGAGTGACGATTGTTTCGTGGTGAAATTCAATAGTTCGGGTATCAGACAATGGGCAACGTATTATGGGGGAAGTGATATTGATGATGGTATTGGAATTGATTGTGATTTGGCCGGCAATATATTTTTTACCGGAAGAGCAGCCTCGTCGGATTTTCCTATTAGTGCCGGTGCGTATCAAACGTTGATGAAGACCTCCGGAGGATATAATGGGCAAACTTCTTTTATTGTACGTTTGAATCCGGCTACAGGATTCCCGGTATGGTCGACCTATTTCGGAGGAACCCAGCTCACTGATGGATTTGGCGTTGCCTGTGATCATGCAGGAAATATTGCGGTTACTGGTTATACGTATTCAACAGATTTTCCTTTGAAGAATGCTTATCAGAACTCTAAAAAGGGACTCGCCGAGGCGTACGTGGCCAAGTTCGATGCGACCGGAAATCTCTTATGGTCAACTTATCTCGGTGGTTCTTCGCACGAAGAACCCGCAGGTATTGTAATTGATGCCGCAAATAATATTATTGTCTCGGGTGATACGTATAGCACCGACTATCCTGTTACCAGTTGTGCATACCAGCAAGTATTTAAAGGAACGGAAGATCAATATATAACCAAATTTGATTCGACAGGACAATTGATCTGTTCAAGTTATCTGGGGGAGGGAAATTCCAGCAGCACTAATAATGAAACGACAGGAGGTAACGGTGGCGGGATTCCTGCTTACGGAGGAGGTTGCATTGCTGCATACGGTTGTTATGTTTACCTGGTCGCCTCTACTTCATGTGATTATCCGGTGACATCCGGTGCGTTTCAAACTACATGCGGAGTTTATCCGTCTAACTTTGTGGTAGGACTTGCTAAACTATATTCAAGTACCTGCGGAGGTATTACAAGTAGCACAAGTTTCAGTGCAAGTTCAACAACTTTTTGTAAAGGCTTGTCTGCAGATTTTACTTCTACACATTCCGGTTGCGGGGATTCTGCAACTTACCTGTGGAATTTTTCCGGAGGAACACCATCAACTTCTACTTTGCAAAATCCAACTGGCATTACTTACACTATATCAGGAACGTATGATGTGAGTTTAATAGTGCAATCCGCCTGCGGAAATGATACATTAAAAATGCCAGCTTACATTGTTGTTCAGCCATGTGGTTGCACACTTTCTTCTCCTGTTACTTTAACAAATAATGTCAGTTGTCATGGCGGCACAGACGGTAATGCAAGTGTAAGTATTACGAGTGGTTCAGGAGGGGTTTACACATATAGCTGGAGCAACGGTATAAGCGGAACAACCAGCGCAACGTCGATTCCTTTATCAGATGTTGGTTCGGCAACATATACTGTAACTATTGTGGACGGATCCTGTTCATCAACCTCAACGGTAAAAATTACGGAGCCTGTTGCTTTGACAATTGCCGCTGTCAGTAAAGATGCCACCTGCGGAAATTCAGATGGAAGTATATCACTTGCGGTAACAGGAGGTACAACAGGCTATAGCTACAGTTGGTCTGCTACAGGAGCAACAGGTCAAACTGCAACTAACCTGGGATCGGGAATGTACACGGCCACAGTAACTGATGCAAAGGGTTGTACAATTTCAACATCCGCAACAATTAATAACAGTAACGGACCAACTGCAACGGCAGCTGTTTCGGCAGCAATAAAATGTAACGGACAAACAGGAAATGTAACAGCAGCAGCAAGTAATGGAACATCACCTTATACGTATTCCTGGAGCACGGGACAATCTTCTGTTACATCTGCACTTAATAATACCGTTGCGGCAGTAAAGTCAGCAATTTATTCTGTAACCATAACAGACAGCAAAGGCTGCACATCATCGTCGGTTATATTATTAGATGAGCCATCTGCATTAATTGCAACTTCTACCGCAACAGATGAAATATGCGGAAATGCGCAGGGAAATATCTCAGTCAATAGTAGTGGAGGCACAGGAGCATTAACCTATAGTTGGAGTAATTCCGGGTCCGGTTCAACGGTTTCAGGTTTGTCCGCAGGAACATATAGCGTTACACTAACGGATGCGAATGGATGTACCATATCAACGACTTCAGTAATAAATAATATAAATAATCTTAACGGATCAGTTGCAACATCTCAGGCAACAATAACACCCGGCAGCTCCACATTACTTTTTGGTTCAGCTTCAGGAGGTACAGGAGTAAGTTACACCTGGACTCCATCAGGTTCGTTGAGTTGTAACAATTGTGCAACAACAACTGCAAATCCAAAGGCAACAACTACGTATACACTTTATGTGAAGGATAATAATAACTGCGTAGATTCTGCAGAAATTACAATAACTGTTGGCAAGCTATGTGCAGGAACTGATGCGGACGTATACATAGCCAATATTTTTTCTCCGAACGGAGATGGAAAAAATGATATGCTGAACATTGAAGGAGGAAACCTGACTAATATTTACTGGGCGATTTACGACAGATGGGGAAACCTGATTTTCGAAACAAGTGATCAGGCTCAGGGCTGGGATGGAACCAAGAAAGGAAGTCCGATGGAAAGTGCAACCTATGTCTACTATCTCAAAGCAACTTGCATTTCAACTAATTCGGAAATAAAGCTGAAAGGAAATGTCACTATAGTTAAGTAGACTTGGCTTTGCGTTGGCAAAGGTTAGTCTACTTTATGCCCGGAGGGCGCTAAGTAGACTGGTTCTAAACAAATCAGAACAATTTAAAGACAACTCCCGTTGTAATTTTTAATATTCCAAGCTGCATTTTTGTTACATCATCCGGATGTGGATCCGTAAAGGGATAATAGCCCGGTGCAGAATAATTAATTGTTACTCCCGGATAACTTAGCGTAGCTTGTGTATATGAAACATTGAGTGCCAGGTCAATCCAGTCATTCAGGCTTACCGCAATCGCACCGCCTAAACAATAGCCGAAACTTTTGCCTGAGTTAAAATTAAATGCAATGGTTGTATCTGCATACTGCATGGCTATGTCGGGATAGGTGGAGGTGACAAGTCCGAACAATGCATATCCCTGGATTTTTATTCTGTGCCATTCGGAAGAAGAAAGATAGGGTCCGATCAGGTATTCATTTGTATAATAGGTACCTGAAGTTGTAAATGGATAATTTGAATAAACCGATGTGGAGCGAACAACAGAATTAAATGTGCCAATGTCAAATGCGTTTATATTACTTCCGATCATTATCATTATTCCCAGGTTATCGGTAAATAAATAGGAAGCCGATAAATTGAAGTTATACCCGGTTTTTGCAAATCCGGTAAGCTTTACTGAATCCGCTGAATTAAAATCCCAGTATGAATTTTTTGCAGTCGTGCTTTTGAAATCTTTTGAAGGAAAAGCAGGACCATGAGAAAAATTAAGATTGAATTTTTTTTCAGCAGACGGAGTTCTTTCTTTTTTTCGGGGAGGATAGCTTTCGTAGTAGTCCTGTGCTTTAGTCCAGAAAAACAGCAGCATGCAAACAACTACTAAAATTATTTTTTTATTCATTCAGGATTCGGGTACTTGTAAAAACAAAATTAGTATTAATTAGGCAAATCGCATAAAGCGATAACGCAGCTTTGATACGATTATTATTAGGTTTCTGATATTTTGTATCTTTAGTTCTATGACCCCCAGTAATGATTTATTTGAATTAATTCAATCGCTTAATAAATCAGAACAGCGTTATGTTTCCATAGCGCTAATGCAGAATGACGGCAATAATTACAGTCGTTTGTTCTCCGTTATTGCAGCGCAGGAAAACTACGATGAAAAGCAGATCAAGCAGGAGTTTAAGAAGGAGGCTTTTGTTAAGCATTTTGCGTTCACCAAAAATTATCTGCATAATCTTATTTTAAAATTGCTGCGGAATTATTATTCAGAGTCAAATATCAATGTTGATCTGCACAACAAGATCGTTGATATAGAAGTGTTAATTGAGAAAGGTTTTTATAAACAGGCTTACACACGTACAAAAGCAGCAGTAGCCCTTGCGAAGGAGCACGAATTGCCTCAGGTGGAACTTGAGCTTCTCTCAATTGTCAAGCGTTTTTTTTATCGTGGCCTGTACGATATTGATGAGAAGGAACTGGAACGAAATGAAAAAAAACTTCTCGATAAAATTGTCAATCTGCATGTGTTTGAAAATATAAATGTGGATGTACATTTGAAATACATTCACCACGGATTATACCGAAAGACAAAACCATCCGAAGATCCCGTCAAAAAGGTTGAGAGGTTAAAAATAAAACCTCAGACGCTGACAGCTTTATATCATTATCTCACAGCAGTAACTGTGTTTTATGGCAACAACAGAAAATTCAATTCGGAATTCTGGAAAGCCGTTAAAAAGTGTGAACTTCTTTTTGTAAAGAACCCGGTTTTTGCAAAACACAAACCTTTATTCTTAATTAATGCATATCATACCAAAGCATTAACGCAGGTATTGGCTGGGAAAATGGATGAAGTGTATTCGACAATTGAAACGATTGAAAACCTGAGCAACGTATACAAGTTTAAATTAACACCTGCTGTGAGGGTTAAACTTATTGAAGTTAAAATATCTTTAAAGTTTGAGTATTATTATGAAACAAGGCAATTTGACAAAGGTGTTGCGGAGTTGCCGCCTATATTAGAAGATCTTCGTCAGTTCGGTAAGTATATTGTGAAGAGGGAAATCACAATGATTGCGAATCATACCGCAGCAATGTTCTATTTTATTGACAGGCAGTATAAGAAATCGATAAAGATATTACATGAGATAATTAATAATGAAAATAAAATTTTTGCCCGGATCAGAAATCAAAGTAAATTTTTAATTTTTATAAATCATTTTGAGCTGCAAAATAAAGAAGCATTCAATTATCTTATCAAATTATACCCTCCGGAAACTAAAAGCATAGAGTACCAGGTCATCTATTTTCTGAGAGATGAGATTATGAATGAAAAGTCGAAAAAAATATTGAAAATAAAATGGGTGGAACTGAAAAGGCGGATAGACAAACATCCGGATCTTCTCAAACTCAAGACTTATTTTGAAGCTGATAAATGGGTTGAAAGTAAAATTCAAAACATTTCATATAAAGAAATGCTGACTAAGAGTTGATCAGTCTCTAAGCTTTTCAAAGCAAAATTAGTTAATGATGTTCAACTGGCGTGCTAAGTCTATTTAGCACCCTGCCGGGCATAAAGTAGAGTAAGATCACGCCAAAAAGCGTGACCTAACTCTACTTAGCACCCAGTCGGGTATAAAGTAGAGTAAGATCACGCCAAAAAGCGTGACCTAACTCTACTTAGCACCCAGTCGGGTATAAAATAGACTAACCACGCCAACTGGCGTGCTAAGTCTATTTAACTATACTTACATTTCCTTTTAGTTTTACTTCGGCGTTAGTTTTAATACAAAGGGCTTTCAGGTAGTATACGTAAGTTCCTGTTTCCATAGGATCCCCATTCTTAGTTCCATCCCATCCCTGAGCGAGATTTGTAGTTTCAAAAATTAAATTCCCCCAGCGATCATAAATCGCCCAATAGATATTCGTGATCGCATTTCCTTCAATGTTGAGCACATCATTTTTACCGTCGCCGTTGGGAGAAAAAATATTGGCAATGTAAATATCCTCATCCGTTGTACAGGCTTTTTTAACGTTAATGGTAATGCTTGCAGAGTCCATACAGCCCAGATTATCTTTTACGTATAATGTATAGGTGGTTGTTACATCCGGGTTTGCGACAGGACTTGCACAATTCGAACAATTGAGCGAAGCACCCGGGGTCCAGGTATAGGTAACACCTGTTCCTGTTGAAGATCCAATCAGAAGAGTAGAATTCCCTTCAGTGATAGTTGTTTGCGAAGAGGCAGCACCGGCAACAGGTGCATTGCTGTTGGTAATTGTTGTGACAGTTGACTGTGAACATCCGTTGGCATCGGTTACAGTGAGGCCGTAGGTGCCTGAATTCAGGTTAGTGATCTGCGGGTTGATTGAGTCATTACTCCAGCTATAGGTATAATTCAAAACGCCACCGGTTGCAGTAACCAAGATAGTTCCATCTGCATTTCCGCACGTAGCATCTGATTTAGTTGTCGTGATTACTAATTGCGGAGGCTCACTTAATGTAATGGAAGAAGTTGAAGTACATCCGTTCTTGTCCGTTATAGTTACCGAATAAACTGCCGCCTGTTGATTGGCCAGGGTTGCTTGTGTCGCCGTGGTTACAGACGTTGCACCAGTCGACCAGCTATAGGTATAGGGCAAAGTCCCGTTAGAAGCCGTTGCAGTTACATTACCGCTTTGTCCGTTACAGAGTATAGTTGTTGCTGAAGCCAATAGGCTTGGCCCATTGGTAGAATTAATGGTAACCGTATTGCTAAGAGAGCAGCCATTGGCGTCTGTTACCGTTAACGTGTAATTCCCTGCGGTTAAACCCGAGACTGTTGCACCCGAGGCAAAATTACTCCAGCTGTAGGTCAATGCTGCTGTACCCCCTGTGGCACTTGCATTTGCACTGCCGTCGTTTTTGTTGCAATTGGCACTTGTCGTTGCAATGTTGCTTATCTGCAGTACAGGCGGCTGACTTATTGCAACAGTGCTGATAGCCTGGCATCCGTTTGCATCTTTAACCGTGACGGTATAGGTAGAAGCAACCAGGTTGGAATCAATCATTGAAGTTGGCCCATTGCTCCAGGAATAAGTAAGCGTGCCAGTGCCCGTTGCGCTCACAACCGCCTTGCCATTTGCAGAACCATTACAACTTACATTAGAGGGGCTGACGCCGGTTATTGTCGGGGCAGGTGTGTTGTTTACGATCGTTGACCGGGTTACTGAACAACCATTGGCATCGGTTACAATTAACGAATACGTATTGGCAGGGAGCGAGGTTATCGAGTCGCTTGCCGCTGAAGTTACAGATGAGCTGCCAGAACTCCAGCTATAAGTATAAAGTCCCGTTCCACCGCTTACAGTTGCTTCAACAGATCCGTTGGTTAAATTGCAACCTGCATTTTTTTCAATAAAGCTGCTTACAACAAAGGCAGGAGGTTGGATTATGGTAACTGTGCTCATGGATGAACAACTATTTGCATCCGTAACAGTAATGGTATACGTTCCTGCGACTAAACCGGAGTCGACAGTTATTACAGACCCACTGCTCCAATTATACGAAAGCGAACCGGTTCCGCTTGCATAAACAACAGCAAGCCCGGAAGAGTCACCGTTACATCCAACATTGGTTTTGTTGATGCCGATGATAGTTGGCCCACCATTGTCACTGATGGTAACAGTTGAAGAAACGGCACATGCATTGGCATCGGTAACAGTAACGGTATAAGTATTTGCA
>Ga0206957_1073_pt1 | contig 25917 bp, 20 predicted proteins | sample Alteio_BWOrgHeat_32_FD_152975 | JGI IMG/M metagenome (GOLD analysis project Ga0206957, IMG submission 152975) | Enriched cells from forest soil in Barre Woods Harvard Forest LTER site, Petersham, Massachusetts, United States -... | ecosystem: Environmental > Terrestrial > Soil > Temperate forest >...
CCAGCTTGGCGATTGTCGAACTTTCCAAACGGCCGCGGGTGCGGCTTTTTGCCCGGCGCGATCATTTTGACCGCTTTGTCAGCTGCATCGTTTTCGTGCCGCGCGAGCAATTTAATACCAGGGTGCGGGAGCGCATTCAAACTCTCCTTGAAAAGGAGCTTGGCGGTCGCATCACCGACCACAATACCCAGCTTACCACCGATGCACCGCTGGTGCGCCTGCATATGATAATCAAAGTGGAGGGCGAAAATACCGGCGCTAAAAAGCCTTATAAAATTAATATCGAGGCGATTGAGCGGCTGCTTGAAGAGGTGGTTACCAGCTGGTTTGACGGCCTGCTTGCCAGCCTGGTTACGCGTCTTGGCGAGCGCGAAGGCGAGAGCCTTTCCTATCGTTATAGCGAAAGCTTTCCGGAAAGTTATATGGCGCGCTATCATTTCGGCGGCGCGGTATGCGATATCATGAAAATCGAGGCGGCGCTGAAAACCGGTGAAACGACCCTTGATCTCTATAAACTGCTTGAGGACAGGCAGGATAATTACCAGCTGAAAATCTATCATCCGAAAAGCCAGATTACCTTATCGGAGATATTGCCGATCCTGGAAAATCTCGGCTTCCACGCGGTGGATGAAGTTTCGTTCCTGATTGAGCCGCGCAGCAGCAGCGATGGTATCTGGCTGCACCATTTCTCGCTTCAGGATAGCAGCCTCGATAAACATGCGAGAAATGTCGATTTCAAAACCGTGAAGGTGGAATTCGAGGAAGCGTTATTCCGTATCCAGCACCGCAAGATGGAGAACGACGCTTTCAATAAACTAGTCGTCCGTGCCGGAATGAAAAGGCGTGATGTTGAACTTTTGCGGGCTTTAAGCCGCTATCTCGCCCAGACTTCCTTCACCTATAGCCACGCTTTCATGGCCGAAAGAATGGCGCGCCACCCGGATATTTCCAATCTCTTAGTGGCATTGTTCCATAAACGTTTCGCGCTTGGGAAAAAGGCGACAAAATCAGATATTGCTAATATATTGAAGGAGATTGACGATAGGCTCTCGGGAGTCACCAATGTAGCGGAAGATAGAATCTCCAGGCGGTTTTCTGATACTATAATGGCAACTCTCCGTACCAACTTTTTTCAAAATATGCCAAAGGAAGGCGCGAAAGAGGGCGGCGAAAAACCCTATATCTCATTCAAATTCAATTCCGCCGAAGTGCCGGATTTACCGCTGCCAAGGCCGCATGCCGAGATTTTCGTCTATAGCTATCAAACCGAGGGAATCCATTTGCGTGGCGGGAAAGTGGCGCGTGGCGGCCTGCGCTGGTCGGACCGTAAAGAAGATTTTCGCACCGAAATACTAGGGCTGATGAAGGCGCAGATGGTGAAAAATTCGGTGATTGTACCGGTTGGTTCCAAGGGCGGGTTTGTGGTGAAGCACCAGCCGGACACCTTGCCGCGCGAGGAAGTATTGAAGCATGGCATTGAAAGTTACAAAACATTGCTGCGCGGCCTTCTCGACATTACCGATAATATTATCAATGGTAAAGCCGTTCCGCCGAAAGATGTGGTGCGGTATGACGGCGACGATCCTTACCTGGTGGTGGCCGCCGATAAAGGCACGGCGACTTTCTCCGACATCGCCAATAGTATTTCCGCGGAATATAATTTCTGGCTCGGCGATGCGTTCGCCAGCGGCGGCTCGGCCGGTTATGACCATAAGAAAATGGGCATCACCGCCAAGGGCGCCTGGATATCGGTGACCCGGCATTTCAATGAAATCGGCATCGATATCTTAAATGAAGATTTCACGGTGGCCGGCATCGGCGATATGTCGGGCGATGTGTTCGGCAATGGCATGCTATTATCACCGCACATTAAGCTGGTTGCGGCTTTCAACCATCAGCATATTTTTCTCGACCCGAATCCTGATACGGCGAAATCTTTTAAAGAGCGGCAAAGATTGTTTGATTTACCGCGCTCCGGTTGGAACGATTACGATAGTAAATTAATTTCCAAGGGTGGCGGCATTTTCGAGCGCAAGGCGAAAATGGTAAAAGTCAGCGCGGAAATAACCAAGCTTCTCGATTTGCCCAAGGATAATTTAACTCCCGATGAGTTGATCCGCTACATATTGCGCGCGAAAATCGACCTTTTATGGAATGGCGGCATCGGCACTTATGTTAAATCTTCCAATGAATCGAATGAAAGCGCCGGTGACCGCACTAATGATGCGCTGCGTATTAATGGCGATGAGCTTAAGGCGAAAGTGGTGGGCGAAGGCGGCAATCTCGGTTTCACCCAGCTTGGCCGCATCGAATATGCCTTAAATGGCGGCAAAATAAACACTGACGCAATCGATAATTCGGCAGGCGTTGATTGCTCCGACCATGAAGTAAACATCAAAATCGCCTTCCAGCAGGCCCTGCAAAACGGCCGCCTGACCATGCCGAAGCGTAATCAGCTATTGGTTATGATGACCGATGAAGTGGCGGCGCTGGTGCTGCGTGACAACACATTGCAGACGCAGACCATAACTATCGCCGAAGCCGGCGGAGTTTCACTGCTTGAGCAACAGGCGCGGCTGATGGTTAAACTGGAACGCACCGGGCTGCTTGATCGCAAGATAGAATTCCTGCCGGGCGAAGAGGAAATCACTAGCCGTTTCGCCGATAAAACCGGCCTAACCAGGCCCGAAATCGCGGTGCTGCTGGCTTACAGCAAGCTGGCGCTTTACCAGGAGCTTTTGGAATCCAACCTGCCGGACGATTCTTATTTCAGCCGCGACCTCGCCATTTATTTCCCGGAAAAAATGCGCGAGAAATATTCCCGTGAAATCGAAGCGCATCCGCTGCGCCGCGAAATCATCGCCACTTTCGTCACCAATAGCATGGTAAACCGCGTCGGCAGCACTTTTTCGCACGGCATGATCGATGATACCGGGATGAAAGGCTGCGATGTCGCCCGCGCTTACACTATAGCGCGCGATATATTCAACCTCAGGCCGCTATGGCGCGAAATCGAGGCGCTGGACGGCAAGGTGAAAGTGGAAACGCAAGTTTCGATGTTTAACGATATCGGCAATCTAATCGAGCGTACCACCGCCTGGTTCCTGCGCAATTCCCGGCATCCTTTAAGCGTCACCTCGATTGTCGCGACCTACCAAACGGGCATCGAGGAAGTGGAAAAAGCGCTGCACCGGCTGATGATGAATGTTAATAAAAAAGCCTTTGAGGATCGCTATAAAAATTATCTTTCTTGCGGCGTGCCGGAAAAGCTTGCCAAGAAAATCGCCTATCTCGAGCCGCTTTCCTCGGCGCCGGATATCGTTAAAATGGCGAAATCATCGAAGCTCGGCAGCGTGGTGGCGGGTGAAGTTTATTTCGAGCTTGGCACCCGGCTGTCACTTGGCTGGCTGCGCTATTCGGTGCGACAGCTAACCAGCGATAATTACTGGCAGCGCCTATCCGTCAAAACCCTGGTAAACCAAATTTACGATGAGCAAATGCGCCTCACCGGCGAAATCATAAAATCTTTCTGCCAAGGTAATAAATGCGATACCGCACTAGGAGATTGGGAGAAGGCGAACGATAAACAATTAGAACGCTATTACGCCCTGATAAATGATTTAAAAGCCCAAGGTACCCTGGATTCCGCCATGCTGGTGGTGGCGATAAACAGTTTGAGCTCAATTAAGACGGTTTAGCGGTGGAATATGTCTGACTTAAAAACTGTATTTCAATCCTTCAATAAGGCGGGAATCCGCTATCGCTGCACTGTAGCGGAGAATTATAACAGAATTACTTCGCAATTTGCCGCAATCGAGCATCGCAACCGCGACTTATGGCCACTGCTCGATATTCTGGAAGATTTACTGTCACCGGAGGAATTTTCGCACGGCCAAGTGCTGAACATTAAAGGCCAGATCAGGGCTCATACATTTTTGCTCAGTAAGGAGGGAATAGAAAGATTCATTGGGGAAGTTGGTGCGCCCCTCGGCACCGATGATAACGACAGAAAAAATACCAACCACAGGAACTATATTCACTTAAGGCCTTGTTTCAATATTAACAACGAAGGAGAGCAGGTTCTTGAATTGCCTAATAATATCCTTATCACAATGGCCTATATGAATTACCAAATGAACGCAATGGCAGCAGCCATATTCAGAAATCAATCCGGCATAGAGGTGCCGCTTACCAATGATTCCGACCCTTATGAGGGGCTTAATAGAATATTTGGTTCACTACCCCGGCACCGGCATCAACCGCATGAAAACCCTTTCAAAATAGATTTTCGTGTATCCGATGATGGCGCAATAGATGCTACTACCGCCAATCTCATGATAAAAAGAAAAACGGCGAAAGCTATTTTCGATATAATGCAGGATTTATCGGAAAATGCGGAGAGTTTTTCCATCATCCGGAAGAAATCCCGGGGTACTGCCGATAGATTTACAGTCGCTATGACTTTAAGCCCGCCCTCACTGCCGGCACCTCCAAGTTACAGAGGATATAGACATGATGCCCATAATTTAAGAATAGTGATGACGGATTTACTCGATGCTTTAGCGCTGGAAGCCGCGGAGACCCCTATACTCTTTGCCCAGAAACACGGCACCTATATAGAGGAAACTTCGCCGCAGGCTATAGAGATTTCCGAAATAAAGGGCCAGGAAGGCGCATTTTATATAAAATGTACTTTGGCTAATGAGAACATAGTGCGAAACCTTGGCGCTTACATGCTGGCCTCGCTCGGACCCGAGAGGTATGGCAGAATTGCCGAATCGGTTGACGTAGCGATAGATTCCTCGCAGCGCCGTGGGCGGCCACGCTAAAATTCTATATTATACCAAACCCATCCCAGGAATAACAATCTATTTGCCTGTAATCAGAAATACCAGACTAGATTCAAACATCCAAACTCTCCGCCAGTTTCTCCTTCATAATCTTGCTCTGCTCCTGGATGAATTTGAAGCGGAGTTCGGGTTTTTTGCCCATTAGGCTTTCGACTTGGCTGCTGGAAGATTCGCGCTCATCTTCGGAGATTAGGACTTTTAATAATATGCGGCCTTTCGGGTCCATGGTCGTTTCTTTTAGCTGGCTCGCCGTCATTTCACCGAGGCCTTTGAACCGGCCCATTTCGATATTACCCCGGGTTTTCGCAAGCTCTTTCAGGATTCTTTCTTTATCGGCGTCGTCCTTCGCATAATAATTTTTGCTGAGTTGGGTGATGCGGTAAAGCGGCGGCTGGGCCAGATATAAATGGCCGTTTTTGATTAGCTCCGGCATTTCCTGGTAGAAATAAGTCATCAGCAGCGAGGCGATATGCGCGCCATCGACATCGGCGTCGGTCATGATTACGATTTTTTCGTAGCGCAAAGCGGCATCGGAATAATGGCTGCCGGTTCCCGCGCCGAGCGCTAAAACCAGATCGGCTAGTTCCTGGTTGCCGCGGATTTTTTCTGCAGTTGCACTGGCGACATTCAGGATTTTGCCGCGTAACGGCAGCACCGCCTGCGTTTCCCTATCACGCGCCTGTTTGGCCGAGCCGCCCGCCGAATCGCCCTCGACAATGAATATTTCGGTACCCTCCGGCGAATCCTTGGTGCAATCGGCAAGCTTGCCCGGCAGCCGCAATTTATGCGTCGCGGTTTTGCGGCCGATATCTTTTTTGAGTTTGCGGCTGATGCGCTCCTCGGCGATTTCTACGATGAAATTGAGCAGGTTATTGGCGGCCTCTTGATTGGCTATCAGCCAATGGTCGAAATGGTCTTTCACCGCGTTATCGACCAACCGGTTGGCCTCGTTCGATACCAGCTTTTCCTTAGTTTGGCCCTGGAATTGCGGGTCTGGGATAAATAGCGAAAGAATTGCCGAGGCGCTGCCGATTATATCATCGCTGGTAATCTGCCCGGCTTTTTTATTGCCGGTCATTTCCGCGAAATTCTTGAGTCCCTTATAAAGCGCGGATTTTAAGCCCGATTCATGCGTGCCGCCGGCGCTGGTGGGTATGGTGTTGCAAAATGAATGAATGAACGGGTCGGAATCCCGCGTCCAGTGAATCGCCCATTCGACGCGACCGACGCCATCGGGCAATTTCACCTCGCCGATGAAAGGCTGCGGTGTGATGGTTGCGATATTCTCTAAGCTTGCCGCCAGGAAATCTTTTAGGCCATTCGGGAAATGAATCGTGTCATTTTCCGGCACATTATCCTTTTCCGTCAGCAGTGCCGCATCGCAATGCCATTTTATCTTCACGCCGCGGAATAAATAAGCCTTCGATTTCGCCAGTTTATAAAGCCGTGCCGGTTTGAACCTGGCCTTGGCCCCAAAAATTTCGCTATCCGGAATGAATGAAATTGAAGTGCCGCGTTTGTTCGATGCATCACCGACGGCTTTCAATTTCCCGAGCGGCTCGCCACGCGAATATTCCTGCCGCCATAATTTCTTATCGCGCACCACTTCTACTACCAGGGTTGAAGCCAGGGCATTCACCACCGATAAACCGACGCCATGCAATCCGCCGCTGGTCTGATAAACTTTGCCCCCGAATTTCCCGCCGGAATGCAGAGTGGTGAGAATAACTTCGAGGGCCGATTTCTTCGGTGATTTTGGATGCGGATCAATCGGAATGCCGCGGCCGTTATCGGTTACGGTGAGCATCCCACCGGCGCTTAAATCCATCTCGATGGTAGTGGCAAAACCCGCCACCGCTTCGTCCATCGCATTATCGAAAACCTCGCTCACCAGGTGATGCAGCGCAGTTTCATCGGTGCCGCCAATATACATCCCCGGCCGCCGCCGCACCGGCTCCAGGCCTTCCAGGACTTCAATATCCTTGGCGCTATAGCTCTCTTGCGGCTTTTTCCGGCCACCGGTTTTGGGGAGTGAATCGAATAAATCTGGCATATTCAAAATAGATAATTATGAAGGTGTCATACTCGGGCTTGACCCGAGTATCCATCTAAAAATATATTATAGTGATGGATACTCGGGTCAAGCCCGAGTATGACAAGGACAATGAGAAAGGTTAAAGAAAAAAACGAAATTCGTGAGAATTCCCCCGAACTATGGCGGGAAAATCTTCCCTATCCAAAGCCTGCCGATAATAAATACAGTCGGGGGCATTTGCTGGTGCTGGGTGGAGCGCTGTATCAGACCGGGGCCTCGCGGCTGGCGGCGATGGCGGGGCTCCGGGTTGGGGCTGGCGCGATTACAATTGCCTCCCTTCCGCAATCGCTCCTAATATATGCCGCGCATTTAACCGCGATAATGGTGAGCCCGGTTACCGGCGCCAGGGATTTTGCGAAGCTCCTGGCGGAAAAACATATTTCGGGAATAGTGATTGGCCCGGCAGCAGGCGTTACCGAGAAAACCTATGAATTCAGCCTTGCCGCCCTGGAATCCGCGCTGCCACTGGTGATGGATGCCGATGCTTTGAGTGTTTTTTCCGATAAGCATAAAGCTCGGGCGGAAGAGTTATTCGCATTGATAAAGGCGCGAAAAGCAAAAACGGTGCTGACGCCGCATGAAGGGGAATTTAAGCGGTTATTCGGTGAATTGCCGGGAGATAGGGAGGAGCGCGCCCAAGCGGCAGCGATTAAAAGCGGTGCGGTGATATTGCTGAAAGGCAATGAAACCGTAATCGCCTCCGAAGGAAAAACCATAATAAACAAAAACGCCCCGTCAACCCTGGCCACCGCCGGTAGCGGCGACGTTCTGGCGGGAATTATCGGCGGGCTGACGGCGCAAGGGATGGATGTATTTGACGCATCCTGCGCCGGCGCCTGGATTCACGCCGAGGCAGCTAATATTTTCGGCCCGGGATTAATCGCCGAGGATTTACCGGGGCTGGTACCGGGGGTGATGAGGGAGTTGGAGAGATGGGGAGTTGGAGAATGAAGGAAAAGAGAAATTAGGTATTGTCTGTTTCTCTCTTCTCTCCCACTCTCCAACTCTCCCACTCTCCACCACCCCCCTCCGGCTTCGCATACGGATAATTTTTTCGGCGTTTTCCCACGCGCTCACTATGGCTCTGCGGGAGTTTCATTTTTTCTGATTGCAGCAAAAATGCCTCGGCGAATTCCTGTTCGAAATTATGATTGAAGCCGTGCTTTTCCTCCATTTCCTGCATTATTACCTTTGGCGGCGGATAGCCGGGGCCGGTTTTCAATACTGTGCCGAAATCCTCGAAAATAATGGGCCGGGCTTCGAGATGCGCCTCGATATATTCGGCGTATTTGCTTGGGAAGACGCTTAAATAAACATAGATAGGTTTGCCCGCCGCATCATCGGCCCTGGTTAAAACCAGGATTCCGATTTTGCTGTCGGCGTCTTTTATAAGTTTCTCCAGGTCTTGTTCCGGGTATTCCATCTATAAATATATCACCTGGCGGGAGCAGTGCCACGTGGCAACGCATCGCTAATTCTATTCAGTAACGATCCAGTATTTTCCGATAATGCCGTACCCACGACAACGGTAAGAGCGACCGCAGCCGCTAATATGGCTGGCACCAAAAGCGTTGCTCCGCCGGTCAAGCCGGTAATTCCTATATTAGCCAGGGCGGAAGCGAATACAGAACCGGCCTGGTTGAAAAATGGCACATTCATATAGGCGAGACAGGCAGTTCCTGCGACTCCCAGTGCTGCTATGGTTGTCAGGCGAGGTAAATTTAACCCATTCGCGAGCGCGCCGGGAATTTGGGCGGCAGAACCGAGAAAGTCCAGTACCAACCCCGCCGCTTCTCCGACAAGTTTAAAAGGCACACTCGCGAGGCCAGTGACGACACCGCCAATATATCTGCCAACGCCACCCAACGATGATTCTCTCGCAACTCCTGTTGTCATAATATTAATTCCCTCATTCCGCGAGGTTATCACAAATTTTCTGGCGGAACATGAAATTTTTGTTACAATTTGGGCTTTGGCATTATTAAATCGGTCTATTCATGAATCACTGGCTGGTAAAATCTGAAGCCCTCTCTTATTCCTGGCAGGATATGGAAAAAGATAAGAAAACCTGCTGGAACGGCGTGCGTAATTTTCAGGCTAATAACTACCTTAGGTCCATGGAAAAGGGCGATAAATGCTTCTTCTATCATTCCGGGGAGGAGAGGGCGGTTATGGGGATTATCGAGGTGGTGAGAGAATTCTATCCGGATGAAAAGGATGAGACGGGAAAGTTCGGGATGGTGGATGTTAAACTAGAAAAAAGGCTTAAAACACCGGTCACATTGGCGGCAATAAAAAATAATCCGGCTTTGGCGGGTTTGCCATTGATAAAACAATCCCGGCTTTCGGTGATGCCGGTTGGGGAAAAAGAATGGGCAATAATTATGAAAATGGCGGGTTAGTGTGAGATATTTTAAATTTATCCTGGCGGCGATTATAATCCTGCTGGCTTTCCAGCCCCTCCACGCCGAAGAGAAGCCCGCCGAAGAGAAAAAAGAGGAAAAAAAGGAATCCAAGAAAAATATTCCGCGTGAGGTGGGCGCCGAGGAGATAAAAAAGGCGATGGATGGGTATGTTAAATTCATGCTCATCGATACTACTACTCCGGAAGAATATGCGGCGGGCCATATTCGCGGCGCGCTGAATTTGCCGATGGAGAAGTTGGATGCCGAAACTCTGGCAAGGCTGGTGCCGGATAAAAAAGAACGCATTGTTTTTTATTGCGAGGATGGTGAATGTAACTCCGCTTCGGCCGCCGCCGCCAAGGCGATGGAACTCGGGTTCGAAAAAGTATATAAATACCGCACCGGATTTAAGGATTGGAAAGATAAGGGATATGCGATAGAGGTATCCCCGCCGGCGCCAAAAGCGGCCAAATAAAGTTGAGGGGAATTTGAAACGCAATAATGATATAGTTCTGGCATTTCCGAAAGGCCGCATCCTGGAGGAAATTAAGCCGTTATTCGAGAATTTGAACATCAAGCCGGAGGCGGCTTTTTATGATGATTCCTCACGCGCGCTGATGTTTTCCACCAATAATCCGCATTTCAAAATCATCAAGATTCGCAGCTTCGATGTGGCGACTTTCGTGGCTTTCGGCGCGGCGGAAGTCGGCATTTGCGGCAATGACGTGCTGATGGAATTTGATTTTCCGGAAGTTTATTCGCCTATCGATTTGAAACTTGGCGCTTGTAGGCTTTCCCTCGCCGCCGATAAGGAATCCGCCGCGGCGGGCGGGCTATCCGGCCAGAGCCATATCCGGATTGCGACGAAATACCCCAATCTCAGCAAAAAATATTTCGCTGCGAAGGGCATCCAGGCCGAATGCATAAAGCTTAACGGGGCGATAGAATTGGCGCCGAAATTGGGCTTAGCCGATAATATAGTCGATTTGGTTTCCACGGGAAAAACCTTGAAGGAAAATGGGCTTATCGAGATTGAAAAAATCGCCGATGTCACTTCGCGCCTCATAGTCAACCGCACATCGGCTAAAACCAAGGGCGAGGAAATTAACGCCATTTTAGCCGCCTTCCGTGAATCGCTGGAAAAGCTTGGGGGGCAGAAAAAATCCCCGGCGAAAATCAAACTCCGTGCTTAAGATTCTCCATACCGGCGCGGCTGATTTTAGCGCATCCCTCGCGGAAATATTGGCTTTCTCGCATGGCGTGAATACGGAAACGGCCAAAGCGGTGACGGAAATTATTCGGGATGTGAAGGGCAGCGGCGATAAAGCTGTGAATTTCTATACCAGGAAATTCGATAATCCCGAGCATAAGGACGGCGATTTTGCGGTGACGGGTGCGGAAATCGATGAAGCCTGGAAGGCCTGCTCGCCGGAAAGCTTGGCAGCGCTTGAATTAGCGGCGGCGAGAATCACCGATTATCATCAGCGGCAATTGCCCGCCGATAATGCCTGGATTGATGAGAGCGGCGCACGGCTCGGCTGGCGCTGGACTCCGGTTGAGAGCGCCGGAATCTATGTGCCGGGCGGCCTGGCCTCATATCCAAGCTCGGTAATCATGAATGCCATACCGGCGAAAGTGGCGGGAGTTGCGAGAATCGCAATGGCAGTTCCGGCGCCGGGCGGAAAATTAAACCCGCTGGTGCTGGCCGCCGCGCGCATCGCCGGGATTGATGAAATATATAAAATCGGCGGCGCGCAGGCCGTTGCCGCGCTGGCATTCGGCACGGAATCAATAATGCCGGTGGTGAAAATCGTCGGGCCCGGCAATTCCTATGTCGCCGAGGCGAAAAGGCAAGTATTCGGCATTGTCGGCATCGATTCGGTAGCCGGGCCTTCGGAAATTTTAGTTATCGCCGATAAGGATGCCAATCCGGATTGGATCGCGGCGGATTTACTTTCCCAAGCCGAACATTCCCCTGATGCCCGGTCAATATTAGTAACCGATAGCGAGGCCATCGCCAAAAAAGTCGCCGATTCACTCCTGAAATTCCTGCCGACATTGATGCGCAAGGAAATCGCCGGAATATCCTTCAAGGAAAACGGCCTGATTGTCATCACCCGTAACCTCGATGAAGCCTGCGAAGTGGCCAACCGCATCGCGCCCGAACATCTGGAATTGATGATGAAAAACCCGGATGATTATCTGGCGAAAATAAAAAACGCCGGGGCGATTTTTGTAGGCGAATATTCCTCCGAAGCAATGGGCGATTACATTGCGGGCCCAAGCCACACACTCCCCACCGGCGGCGCCGCCAAATTTTCCTCCGGCCTCGGAACATTCGATTTCCTGAAACGCACTTCACTGATAAGCCTGGACCAGGCCGCTTTCGGCAAACTGGCAAACGCCGCCGAACTTCTCGCTCGGGCGGAAGGGCTGGATGCGCATGCGCTGTCGGTAACGGTGCGGCGATTATCATAAGATAAGTTTCAAAAAATTTACCGCCTCCGCATAAGCTTCCTTTAGCTCCGCATGCTGGGCCAAAAGGATAGTTTCGTTCATTTCTTTATTATGCTCGAGCGTCGTGGCTATCTTTTGCATATGCAAAAACCCGAGCTGCCCGGCGCCGGATTTCATTTTATGGGCGATTTTCGTTATTGATTCGCGGTCTCCCGACTGTAATGCGGCCGCAATTTCCTTGATATAATTTTCACTATCGGCGAGAAAGCCGGAAATCACCGCCGGAAATTCCGCGCCCAGCAGCTCTCGCATCTTTTCTAGTGCGGTTTTATCTATGGAATTATTTACTACCATGAGTTTAGCGGAATAGAATTATCAGAATTGGAGTATACATATAAATAAGTATTAATAACTATTGTTGCTCTACCTATAGTTTTATTCTTGCACAACCAGCCATATAAATATATAGGAGAAATATGGCGGCGGTAAATTATATTAAGAAAGGCGAAGGCTGGCTGGCGGCGGCGCCGCCGTTAGTTGAAAATGAGCGGCTGGCGCGGCTGCGTAAATATCAGATATTAGATAGCCTGGCCGAGCAAAGTTTTGACCGTATTACCCAGCTTGCCGCCACCTGGTTCAAATTACCGTTCGCACTGGTTTCGCTGATAGATGAAAACCGGCAATGGTTTAAGTCCTGCATTGGGGTGGATGCCAAGGAGACCGACCGCGATCTCGCTTTCTGCTCGCATGCCATCTGGCAGGACGAGCCGCTGGTGATTCCGGATGCAAGCCTGGATAAGCGGTTTTGCGGTAATCCTTTAGTCACCGGCGAGTTGCATATCCGGTTCTATGCCGGCGCGCCGCTGATTGCCTCGGACGGCCTGAAAATGGGAACGCTGTGCGTCATCGATAATAAGCCGCACGAATTCACGGCTGAAGATGGCAAGGTGCTGTCTTCGCTGGCGGCTCTCGTCATCGATGAAATGGAACTCCGGCTGGCGCGGCTTATCGCCGAGGAGGAAAATGCCGAGCGCAGCCAATATGTTTCTTATATCAGCCATGAGGTGCGAACGCCACTCACCACCATCCAGAGCGCGCTTTCGCTGGCTAAGGGTAAAAAATTCGATAGCGAGAGTAAAGGCTATTTGAGCGCCATCGGCCAGGCCACTGAGATTCTCATGGAAACCATCAATGACTTTCTCGATGTCGCGCGCATGGAAACCCTCGCGCTTCAGCTTGAAATCATACCGTTCAAGCCGGATGATATTATAAACCAGGTGGCGGAATTAATACGGATACGCTTAAAGCCCGGCGTGAATCTGGAGATGAAAGTTTCGGGAGAGAATAATGTAACGCTGATGGGCGACCCGACGCGCATTCGCCAGATTATCCTGAATTTTGTCAGCAACGCCGCTAAATTCACCGAATCCGGGACTATTCGCATAATTTTGCATTTGAATTCGGATATTAAGGGCGGGATGCGGCTGAGAGTTGAGGTGGAAGATAGCGGTATCGGCATTCCCGAGGAGCAATTGCCGGAGCTATTCAAGAAATTCAAGCAGGCCTCAATCAGCACCGCCAGGCGCTATGGCGGCAGCGGGCTCGGGCTTCATATAACCAAGAGCCTAGCGGAATTAATGGGCGGCAGCGTCGGCGCAAAAAGTGTGGCGGGTAAGGGCTCGACATTCTGGTTTGAGGCTCCGTTTCAGATATCAGAGGAAAAAATCGAGAAAGAAAATGCGAGTTCCATTTCGGCCATAGCCAAATGCAATATATTGCTGGTCGAAGATAACCGCACTAACCAGGCGCTCATCAAAGCAATGCTGCAAAAGGCCGGGCATAATGTCACTTCCGCTTATGACGGCAGGGAAGCGCTGGCGCTGACGGAGGAGGATAAATTCGATATTATCCTGATGGATTGCCAGATGCCGGAAATGGACGGTTTCGCCGCCACCATAAAAATCCGCGCCCGGCAAAACCTCGTCCCGATAATCGCCCTCACCGCCAACACCAGCCCCGAAGACAAAGAAAAATGCCTGACCGCCGGAATGAACGATTACCTAACCAAGCCGGTTGCGATAGAATCGATACAACAGGCGATTGGCAAGTGGGTGAAGGGGTAAATCAACTTTTCTAAATGCTATAACTGGTGTCATTCCCGCGTAGGCGGGAATCCATATTCCAGAGACTTTGAGGTTCTTGCTGTAACTGATAGGCCTGTGGCTATGGATTCCCGCCTTCGCGGGAATGACAGCCAAGGATAATTCGATCAGAAATTAGTATCACTCTTCTAATTCCCCACATTCTCCGAAATCGCCAGCAAATCTGCATTTATGGTCATGCCGGTTTGGTAGATTTGTTTTGAATTGATGCGGAAGGGTTTGCCGTCTTGGCGCATGAATTCTATCATGCCGCCGCGTAAGGCGAAGCTCGGGATGGCGCTTACCGTCACCACCGGCCGGTCATTCAGTTTGTCGACGATATTTTCCACTACATCGGTTTCCGAAATGCTCACATAGAGCACATTGCATTCCTTGAATGAGGATTTCGTGGTTTGCGCCAGAACTTGGATGGGAGTCAGCTTTTTCCCCTGTTTTTCCGCCGCGGCTTCTTCGGTTTTTATCGAGGCGCGCAAAAATTCATCCACATGCCCGCGGCCCACAGTGCACACGATTAACGGATTATGCGGGGTCGGCCATTTTAGATATGGAATAAGGTTATTAATCCACTTCGCCCAAAGCTGATCTTCATCCGGAGATTGTGCGTAAGCATTCGGAATAAATAGCCAAAGTAGAGTAAATATTCCCAATATGAAACGCATCCGCTTGCAATATCGCCTAATAAAACTTTCTTTTCGCATCAGTTAAAAACTCTGTATTGACAAATACTTCGATTAAATATTCTTATTATTTTAAGGCGCATAATTTTCGGGCAGAAACGCTGGTGCAAGCGAGAGCTTATATAAAGTTTAATAAAGATTTGCAAATTACTTTATTATAAAGTACATTGGCCATAGTTATAATCCTATTAAGTGGCATATATAATGCAGAAAGGCCATCTACCGCAAGCAATAACTGCATGGCAGCACAGCCTCGGCAAGGAAAATGTCGATAGCTCCGGCAGCGCCTTGGAGGCGGCGGGGCAGGCGACTTTCTCTACTCTAACCTCCACTTATGCTATTATTTCGCCAGCCACCACCGCCGAAGTGCAGGAATGTGTGCGGATTGCCAATCAATTTAAAATCCCACTTTATCCTATAAGCGCCGGCAAAAATTGGGGTTATGGCTCGAAGGTGGCGCCTGAGGATGCGGTGCTTTTGTCTTTAAAGCGCATGAACCGGATTGTCGAATTCAATAAGGAATCGGCTTATATTACAGTTGAGCCGGGGGTTACTTTCGCCGATGCGCATAAATTTCTGGAGGAGCAGGATTCCGGGCTTATCGCGCCTTCCATCGGCTCGGTGCCGGAAGCCAGCCTTATCGGCAATGCCGTGGAGCGCGGCATCGGCAAGGGCCAATATGGCGATAGATTCCAACATGCATGCAACATGGAAATCGTGCTGCCGACGGGCGAATGCATCAATACCGGGTTCGGCCATTTCGCCAAGGCGAAATCAAAAAATACTTATAGATGGGGCGTGGGGCCGAGCCTGGACGGGCTGTTTACGCAAAGCAATTTCGGCATCGTGACGAAAATGACCTTCTGGCTATTGCCGAAGCCGGGATATTTCCAGAGCTTTTTTTATCGGCTGAATAGTGAAAACCAACTGCCGGGGCTGATAGATGCGCTCCGCACCCTGCGCTTGGAAGGCACGCTCACCACCACGGCGACCATCTCCAATGATTACCGGATTCTCGCCATGAAAAAGCAGTTCCCTTTCGCCCGCTATAGCGCGAATAATGCGCTGCCGGCGGAATATGTGGATGAAGTGCGCCGGAAAGAATTGGGCGGCGCCATGTGGGTCGGCGATGATGCGATATTGGCGGCGACGAAACAGATAGGAAAGGCCCGAGCCAAGCGAGTGAAGAAACTGCTCGCGCCATTCGTCGATAAAATTATATTTTTCGATGATAAAAGAGCGGGGCTTTTTTCCGCGCTGGCCGCGCCCATCCGCTGGCTGACCGGAATCAATATAAAGGAGCTGCTGCATTTCCATTATAATTCGCTTTATCTTGGTATCCCGATGTTCCGCCAGGTGGCGATGTGCTATTTCCGCAAATCCAAACCTGCGCCGGAGAAAATGGATCTGGATGACGATAAATGCGGTGTAATCTGGGTTTCGCCTTCGGTGCCTTTTTTAGGGCTGGAAGTTACCAAAACCTTGCATCTACTGAGGCTATGCTATCAGGAGTTCGGGTTCGAGCCGAATATCGGTCTGAACCTGATGTCCGAACGCAATATCGCCTTCACCGCGGCGATTATTTATGATAGGGAAGTGCCGGGGCATGATGCGAAAGCCATGGCTTGCTACGAGCATATGACGAAAAGCCTTAATGCCGAAGGCTTAATTCCTTACCGGCTCGGCATCCAATCCATGAAAACCGGCATCATGAGCGATTCCGAGGATTACCGGCAATTGCTGACGCGGCTCAAGCAAACCATCGACCCGAACAATATTCTCGCGCCAGGCCGCTACGGCATAGGCAGCATCCTCTTTTCCAAAGCCAACAAACTGGAGAGGGCTATTGCCGGATAAACTTATTTATCACCCGGATGCTGCGGCGTAGAAAACACTATTTCAAGTAATAAATAGAGATGGAAATTGCTAGATAAACCTGCCTATCGTCCGGACGAAATCGAGTTCTTATTTCCAAAGGAAAAAAGTCTTCTTGATGAATATTTCAAGGTGCGGGATGCGGTTTATCTAGAGCAGTTCAATTTACCAACAGCCGAGCTTTTACAGGATGGTTATGAAGCACAACCATATACAAATTTTCTTGTAGTAAGGCACAATGGGAAAGTGATCGGCGGTTCAAGAATTATATTTCATTATGAAGGTTCTAATACCTTGCTGCCTTTTGAGGGAGAAGATTTTAAAATTTCTGATGTATTTCCTGATTTGAATCTTCCAAATGTGCGCTATTGCGAGGTTGACCGCACAGTGCTGGCACGTGACTACCGTACTGGAGATCTAGGCAGAGAAATTGTAGTGCACTTTGTTTCAAAGTGTAAAGATGAAGGAGCAAAGTACATATTTGGAATCGGTCCGATGATACAGGTGCGTAATTATAAGAGACATTGCACTGCTTTGGGCATAGATTTCCATATACAGAAGGATATTATACTTCCTGACAGACGGGCTTACAATGGAAAGAAAATGTGGCTTACGGTTACGGATTTGAGCTATCCTACGCCATCGGTAAGCATGTTGTTTCAACAGACAAGCTAATGGGAAAAACATATGAGTAATTCCATGAGTGACGATTCTGTAATGCAGCCTAGTAAGAGAGGCTTAAAAGAGCTTTATGAAAAAAGCTTTCTACGTTGGTTCAGCCAGGTTTTATTTGACTGGCTGATTATTATTAGCGTTTTTGTAATTATTTACCATATTCAAAACCTTCCCTTGAAAATTGCCGCCTGTATAGGTGGATGGTTGATTATAGGCGCAAGGCAACATGCGCTGGCGATTTTAGGGCATGAAGGAGCACATGGTCTTGTTAGTGAAAATAAATTGTTGAACGATTGGGCGGTGAGAATTTTTTGTTCATGCCCGCTTGGCACTGACTTTGATCAATATAGAGAGTTTCACTTAAAGCATCATGCTTATACTTCCACTGATCAAGACCCGGAAATCATACTTAAAAAGATCGATAACAGATGGTATCTTCCTTTAACCTGGGGACGCCTGATTCGCCGGATATTCCTAGATGCGGTAGGGCTTGGCATTCCTGATTTATTCCGCTTCTCAAAAAGCAATAAGCCTAAAAACATGCGAGGCAAGCTATCATTGCTTTTGTGGTGGATAGCTGCTCTCGGGATTACTATATGGGGAAAATATTGGCTGGCTTTTGGACTTTTGGTTGTTTCATTGCATACTTCTTTTTGGGCTATATTTGCGCTTCGCATATGGACGGAACATGTGGGAACAGGCGCAACTCACCAAATAAGAGCATCTTGGTGGCAGAAGGCGCTTTTTCTGCCGCATAATACCTGGGTTCACGATGTGCATCACGCTAATGTCAATATTCCATTTTATAACCTAGAGCGAGGCCGCGCCTTTTATCCTGCTGATAAATTGCTGAGTGTCGGAGAATTGATCAGAGACCTGTGCAATAGCTCTCCTATGGCTTCAGGCGAACATATTGCGAAAGCAAATTAGAAGAAACTAGAACCGCACTTTTGCCTGGGCGTAAACGCTTCTTGCAATCTCGGATTGTTCAAGCACCGGTATAGGTACGAATTCCCTGTGCTCGTTGGTTAGCAGGTTTTGTCCAACTAAGCTGAGCTCAACATTATCCGTGCAATGCCATGTGAATTTTGAGTCGAACCGGATATAAGCAGGAATATCGATTGAATCGAGTTTATCTACATAATAAACCATATTATCCATTTCGGTATCGTAAGGCAGTTTTAAGTGAGAGCGGAGATTGAACTGGTTTTTTGGCGATTTACCCGGGTCTTGCGCCAATGTTGTATCGGTACTGCCGGACTCTAAAGAAGTGGTAAGCAGTAGGTAAGTGTAGGCTCCAGTAAGCTGCCATTTGGGAGTAACGTTCCAAGTGGATGAAATTTCAAAGCCTTTACTGTCAGCCTTACCAAAATTTTCTGCGACAAGCGGTACCGCAACAGCAGCCGAAGGCTGGCCGAATTCAAAAGTTTCCAACTGATTATAGTGATTATAGAAAGCGGTAGTATCGAAAGTTAAATCGGTGGTGGGTCTGACCCTATAACCCAGCTCATATGCTATTAAATGTTCGGATTCTAAATTGTGGTTTCCTATCAATGCGATATATCCAACATTAGGAATTGCTCCGACTGTTTCCTTAATATCTTCTTCACCTAGGCTTGGCGTTCTTACTGCACGTGAAATACTACCCCATAAAGTCTGGCGTTCATCCAGAAGCCACGAGAGACGGGCGCTAGGTTCATATTCAAACCCGGTAAAATCGTTCACCTCGAATTTCGAGCCGAAGGTGAAAAATACTTTATTCTCTATAACCGCAAATTTATCCTGAATAAAAGTGCTATAGAGGTTTACATCGCGCTGAGTGGGAGTGAATAAGAAATATTGGCGTGCGGGCTCATCCGCATTCACCAGCCTGTAACCGACTCCCATTGTGACTTCATTCCGGTCATTGGCGAAGAAGTCATGCTGTAAGTCCAAATCTATGGTGTTAACCATTTCCTCGGATACATCGAATAATCGATCCCAATTATCGAAATAGACTTGCAACTGCGTCTGCGCGCCATCAGTATAGCTGTGTGTCCAGCGGCCTAGAATATTTCCGCCATGGAGATTTGCATCATCTACGGATGGATTGACATAAGGCGCAGTTGGGATAGGAAGGAATGCGGTGCGATCATCGGTGCCGGTATAAACATCGCCCTGCAGGGTTATATTATCCTGCGAAGTTTTTCCCCAATCGATGCGAAACCCGCTTTGCTGCCTGTCCCAGGCGTCATTTACATGGTCGCCATTTTCTGCCTTGGTGTGATTATAATCAAAGGCCTGGGCATAGATGCGGTAAAAAGCATCGTCACCTAATTTTCCACCGTTGCGTCCATAGATATTATTAGTTTCCGTGCCGACTATTCCGGAAATCAGATTTTCCTGGGTGTTCTGCGCATCTTCGGTAATGATGTTTATCACGCCGTTTACGGCATTGGCGCCCCATAATGTGCCGCCCGGGCCTCGAACTATTTCGATTTGTTTAATATCTTCTAAAGGAGGAGTGACCTGATCCCAATCTACACCGGAAAAAGTCGGGATATAAACTGCACGGCCATCGACCATAACCAAAAGTTTATTTGAAGTATTGTCATTAAACCCGCGAATCGAAACCGCATAGTTTCCCGAGCCTGATCTCGCTACATCAACTCCGGGTGCCAAGCGTAACGCTTCCGGGACGTTGGTGGCGCCGGAGCGTTTTATATCTTCCTGGGTAATAACATAAATGGCGGCGGCGGCGGAGAATGAATCTTCCTTTCTCCTGGAAACGGTGGTGACTTCGGTGGGGTTGAACAGGCTTAGGATTTTTTCCTGGTTGGCGGTGGCTGGCGGGGAATCATCCGTGGGAGGATTAGTATCGGCGGCGAGGGCCGTTGAACTCAATATGGAAAAACCTAAAAAAGCGGCAATAAAACCAAGCTTGATATTCACAGAATTTTTCCTTTTAAGCTGTAATGGAAATAATTAACCTTACGTTAAGAAATATAAATTCAACATGGAATCGTTGCAATCTAAACCGGCCTTGAGGGGAGTATGGGTGATTATTAATTTAGGAAAGTGGTTCGCCGCCGAGTCACATTCCCGGAAAACACAAGGAATTCCGTGGATTATTATGGCAGTCACATTTCAGCAACGTGTTGTGATAAAATGATACAAGGCCCTCCGCTAAATTTTTGCTACTATGTTAATAATTTTATTTAAGCCATATAAATAATGCGACATAGATTTTTTCAAAATTGGCCGCCTTAAAAACTTCATGCTGAGTTCCGTAAAAAACTATTTTTTAAATGCTCCCGTCCGGCGCAAACTGATGGTGATGCTGGTGCTGGTGGCATTATCGGCCTCTCTCGTTCTCTCGCTGGTATTTTCGATAAACAATTATAATTCGGAGCGAAAAACCCTGGCGCGCGAATTGATGCTGCTCGGGCAGATTATCGCCAAGCGCACCGCGCCGACCATGGAATTCGTGAAAACCGGCAGCGCCGATGCCGTGCTTAAAAACCTGGAGGATTTGGCGGAGAAGCCATCGGTGATTCTCGCCTGCGTTTATTTCGATTCCGGCGAGTTGCTGGCGAAATATGCACCCGCCGGGGCCGAAGGTGATTGCCCGGAATTTTCGGAACTGCCATTTAGTTATGGTTATGATTTCAAGGATGGCCGGCTTTATACTTACCAGAGAATAATAGCCGCCAGCCAACTCGAAAAAACTCTCGGCTCGCTCTATATCGTTTCCGATTTGCGGGAAATGCGCGAGCATATGCGCGCTATCGCGCTCGAAACTCTCGGGCTATTATTTTTCGTAATCATCGGCGTTTATATTTTCGCGCGCAGAATTCAAGGGATTATTTCCAAGCCCATCATGAAACTGACGGAAATAGTGGAAAAGGTGAAAAAAGAAAAGAATTACCATTTGCGCGCCGAGAAATCCTACAATGACGAAATCGGCACTTTGACCGAAGGTTTTAACGGCATGATGGCGGAAGTGGAAGAGCGCGATATTAACCTCGAAGACCAAGTAAGGCAGCGCACTGCCGAGCTCGAAAACGCCATCAGCATAAAGTCGGACTTCCTTTCAAATATGAGCCATGAAATCCGCACGCCGGTGCATCAGATAAATGTCTATGCCCGGTTCATGAATGAGGATTGGGAGGAAGCGAGCGAAGAGGAAAGAAAAGGCTGGCGCAAGCGCGTTTTCGATGCTTCCGGGCGGCTGGAAAATTTAATTCACAGCCTGCTCGATATGTCCAAGCTCGGGCGCGGCGGCGCCACTCTTTCGCTCTCCAAGGAGAGCATCAGAAACATGGTGGATTCCACCATCGAAGGCATGAGTTATGACCTTACCAAGCATCATATTAAAGTGGAAATTAATGATTTGGCGGCGGGGCTGGAAGTCGAATGCGACCGTACGCGCATCTTGCAGATACTCACCAACCTATTCGCCAATGGCGTGCGTTATGGCAATGGCAGCACTTTAATCGCCACCATTAAAAAGGATGTCATCTCCTGCAAAAGACGCGGCGAGGTTCCGGCCCTGCATTTCAGCCTGGCCGATAAGGGCATCGGCATACCGGAAAAAGAACTCGAGGATATTTTCGAGCTGAATTTTCAAAGCTCCCGCACCAGGACGGGCGCCGGCGGCACCGGCATCGGGCTTTCCATCATCCGTGATTTAATCAAGCTGCATGGCGGCAAGGTGTGGGCCGAAAATAACCCCGGCGGCGGTTCGACATTTCATTTTATAATTCCTTTGGAAAGCGATTATGGGAAAGCCAATGCCGAGTGAAAATTACGCCAATATCCACGTTCTGGCGGTGGATGATGACGAAATCAACCGCGAAATAGCCGCGCGTTATTTGACGAAAAAGCTGGGATTCGTCAACTCCGCCGAGGCTGATGACGGCAGCAGCGCGCTTGCCTATATGGAAAGCCACCCGGATACCGACATAATTTTCCTCGACCGCATGATGCCGATGAACGGCCTGGAATTTTTCAAGCGAATAAAAGATAACCCGGCTTATGCCGATAAAATCATCATTCTGCAAACCGGAAAAGTATTGCCGGATGATTTGGCGGAAGTGGTGGAAGCCGGAATCATCCATGTGCTGCGCAAGCCCTATGACGATAAACGCCTGGCGCAGTTTTTATATCCGCTGGCTGAAGAAGTGCGGGTTAAGCGCGAGCTAAAAAAAGCGGTGGAATCCGGTTTGGCTGGAGTTGCGCCGGATAAAGTGCATACATTGGAGGAAGCGCAAAATGCCGCGCCGCTACTCGCCAAACTAGCCAAAGAGCCTGCTAAGGTAGTGGATGCAATCTATCAGCTCCTGGCAAACGGCCTGGAGCATGGAGTATTGGGTTTGAGCCAGGAAACCAAAGCCGAACTGCACCGCGAGGGAAATTACCGGGAAACCATCGATGCCAAGCTCCGCGAGGCGGCCAAGCCGGTGACTATTAAAACCACCAACGATAATGGCGATACAAAAATAACCATCAGCGACCCCGGCAAAGGCTTCAACCCCACCCCCCATTTCACAATCACCCCCGAAAAACTCCTAACCCCCTTCGGTAAACACCTGCTGCTGGCGGCGCGGATATTTAAGGATGTAAAATATAGCGATGAGGGCAGGGCGGTGACTGTGGGGTTGCCGGGTTAGGGTTTTCTGGAATTTTTATTGTAATACCAACTCTCGAATCTAAATGTCCCTAACCGTTGTCATTCCCGCTTAAGGCGGGAATCCATATTCCAGAGTCGGAGAGGTTCTTGCTGTAAACGGTATGACAAATCAGAGTAAAATATTTACATAGGCGTCATTGCGAGGCTTTAGCCGAAGCAATCCAGAGGTACGGCACAAAAGCTGGATTGCTTCGTCGCCTTCGGCTCCTCTTAGATGACGATCCCGTGTAAATACTTCATCATAAATTGCGATAGGCCTGTGGTTATGGATTCCCGCCTTAAGCGGGAATGACAAAAGAGAGGGCGGTTATTCCTTTATTTATCAAAATGCTACCAGCCCCCAACAATTTAATTAAAAATAATTAACCTTTTATTAACCATTTTAAGATACGATTATTTTTACAAGCAACCAAGGAAGAAGGATAGGCCCATGAATAAATTTAGATTTGGCTATATTTCATTAATGGCTGTCATATTATTCATGGCCGGCCCGGCTTATTCAACTTCTTCCGTCTCGCCCGGCACAAGCGGCGGCGGAGTTACATCTTCTAGCGGTTCCTGTCCGGTCATGGACAATAATGGTGGGTTTGTTTATAGCTCTTTCTCGATTATTAGCGGCAGTGCTGTTTCTGTAAATTATTATAACTCTGTCTCCAGCTACTATAATAATCCTTCCTCCTTTGCCATTACTCTCAATGGTGCAATTTCTGTAAATGGCTGCGGTGAGATAGGTGGAAATAATATCAATATTGTCCAACAAGGATCAAATTTATTTTGTTTGTATTGCGATGCACCTGGTGGCATTGGCGGAGTGGGATCCTACGGATGGTGCCCTACATATGATAACGGTTATACTCTGATGGCTTTTAATCCATCGGGACTTACGAATTTACCCCCGGCACCTTCGAACCAAATATATATGCCGGGCGGCAATGGATCGACCTGCATTTACGAGGTTACATGCCCTCCTGTTTTCGGCTATACTTTGGCAGCTTCTTATCCGACAGCAGCAACAAATTTACCCCCGGCACTTTCAAACCAAATATATTTGTTAGGTCAGAATGCGGAATGCCTTTATACTAGAAATAATGCTGCTGCCGGTGGCATAGGTGGTATAACTGGCAGTGGCGGAAGCGCCGGAATAGCTGGTATAGCAGGTTCGGGTGGCAGCGGAGGAGGAAACGCAGGTATAACTGGTTCAGCAGGTGTAAGCGGAATCGTTTTCAATAGCACGAATAATAATTGTCCGGCCATGGATAGCAACGGCGGATATTTTGGATTATATTCTCCTCAAGCAATATCCATCCCAACTGTTTGCGCATATCCCTCGGGCTCTGATGGTTTTACTGGCATTACAAATTCAATTCAATCGGCCTCAGGCGGATATTGTTATTATTGCGACCCAAATAACAACGTCAATAGCGGCGGCGGTGCTTGTCCAGCATCGGCTATCAATTGCGATCCAAATAGCATTAATCCCAATTTTTATGCTTGTCCATTTACGGATAGCAGTGGTGCACCTCTTCTCATCTCTACAAATGTTGCGCCATCAGTTACAGGTCTTTGTGCTTCTGTCCATTATCCTAACGGCATTCCGAACATCACTAATCCTTCATCTGGCGTATATTGTGCCTATTGCGATATAAACAACAGCGCCGGAAATGGCGGAAGCGCTGGGATAGGTGGCGCAGCCGGTGGGTCCGGAGGTGTCGGTGGCGTGGCTGGCGGTAGCGGCGGCACTCAGAATAACTGCGCGGCCACTGATAGCAATGGCGGATATCTTATGCCTCCTCTTACTCCAATCGTATCTCAGCTCACGGGAAATTCAGCCTTTTGTGCCTATCCTTCAGGGGCTAATAATTTTAGCGGCGCTACGAACCGGGTTAGCCAGGCCTCCGGCGGATATTGTTATTATTGCGATGCAAATAGCAGCGTGGGTAACGGTGTATCAACTTCTTCAACTTCCACCTCTTCAACCAGCGGCAGCTCCGGCGGCGCGATTATTCCGCCTTCTATCCAATTGCCGATAGGCACTTCTGTTCCCGGCAATTCCAGCGCTTCTGCGGCAACATCTCCCGCATCCTATAAGGATGTCGTGCAGCAGAATGCATCATGCGGGAATATATTATCCACCTGTCAAAATGCCGGGTATGTTCAAGGCGGATGGGCGAATGATAACGGCCTGTGGGCGGATTGTGTCAACCCGATGTTAAACGGAACGCAATCACTGACAAAACTCGGAAAATCCACGAGTGTTCTGCTGGATCAAAGCCATATCCAGGCCTGCCATAATGCGATTTCTAGCTCTTACCGCTCCATAGTGCAACAGAACCCGTCATGCGCGAATATATTGAATGCGTGTAAAAACGCCGGATTCGTCCAGGGCGGCTGGGCGAATGATGACGGCCTGTGGGCGGATTGCGTCAACCCCATCCTAACCGGCGCGACATCCTTAACCCGTATGGGGAAATCCGTAAGCGTTCCGGTGAATCAAAGCGATGTCCAGGCCTGCCATGGGGCGGTAAATCCGTAAGAACCAATTTAGGTTCTCTACTGCAGCGCGCTACGAAGCCCGGCTTTACTCAGAGTTAATACTCCGCCCGATTAAACAACCCTTTCCACCAGGAGGACCGGCCATGGCGGGATTGTTCGCGGTCGATGTATTTTTTATCGGTTACCCAGTTCATCTGGATTACCTTGCGCTCGCCGGTGAATGGCTTGTGGCCGTGAAAGGAGTTATTTGCGCGCCGGAATATCAGCATGGTGCCGAGGACAGGCGGAACTTCCGCCGCGATATCCTCGATATTTTCGCTGTTTAACAGCCGCAATTTCCCGCCCTGGTTTTCCCAGGCATGGTTCATATATAATAGCACGGTGATGATTTTGCTTTCGGTGTCGGTGTGGATTTTGCCGTCTTTCCCCGCCCGGCATTTGCCGCGCACGGTAAACATGGTCGGCTTATCCGCCAAATCCAGCCCGAATTTCCGCTCTACCGCCTGGCGGAATTCTGGGCCGTTTAATTCATTGATGAGCGCCTTAAAATTTTCGCC
>Ga0206957_1074_pt1 | contig 25459 bp, 20 predicted proteins | sample Alteio_BWOrgHeat_32_FD_152975 | JGI IMG/M metagenome (GOLD analysis project Ga0206957, IMG submission 152975) | Enriched cells from forest soil in Barre Woods Harvard Forest LTER site, Petersham, Massachusetts, United States -... | ecosystem: Environmental > Terrestrial > Soil > Temperate forest >...
ACAATGTGGAAAATTAAAATGCTGTCTGAATTATGAACTGGACAGTTATCTTGATGCAATAAAGGATTTCCCGGATGTGAACGATGTTAAGCTTAAAACAAAAAAGGGAGATGCCGTTCATCAGAAAACAGATATTTTCAGACGTACCATGTGGTTTGCGTATTTCGATAACCTGGGACATTTTATTCCAATGACTGTTGACCGTGTGAAAGAAGTTATTGAAATGAATAAAAACGGAGAATTGCCTGCCGATCTCGGAGAAGCATTTAAAGAGAAGCAGGTAAAACAACAGGCGCAACGTGAACCTGACTATCAGAACGTAGTAGGCCAGGATAGTCTTACCCGTTTTGATAGCAGCAAAAAGAAGAAAAAGAAAAGCAATAACAATAATAAAGGCGGCAACAAGAACAACAACAATCCGAATAGCGTCAATAAAAAGAATACTGGCGGTGCAGTTAACAATAATAAAAACCGCAATAACCGTAACAGGCCAGGAGGAGGCCAGCGCCGTCCGCCATCAGCACCTCAGGCTACGCCCAGTACACCAACTAATTAAGTAATATGCGTAAAACTCTTCCATTTCTTTTTTTGATTTGCACTGCGATTTTAGTTTCATCCTGTGATTCAAAAAGAGTTTTTGATGATAACAAAACGTTGCCTGATAATATTTGGGATAAAACCAACAAGGTTTCTTTTGCCGTAAATATCACGGATACAGTTTCTGCGCATAACGTTTATATAAATGTGCGAAACGCAGATGGATATCCTTATGGTAATCTGTATTTGTTTATTCATACTAAATTTCCTTCCGGACAAACATTTACGGATACACTGGAGTGTGTGCTGGCTGATGCAAATGGAAAATGGCTGGGTGATGGACTCGGAGATATTTACGATAACCAGATTTTATTTAAACGTAATGTCCGCTTCCGGCAAAGTGGCACGTACACCTTTGACCTTGAACAAGGCATGCGCCTGGAAAAATTACCACTGATTATGGATGTGGGAATGCGGATTGAAAAAATCAAATAATTACAACGATATTCAACTCAACAAAAAAGCCTCTGAACACAGAGGCTTTTTTGTTGAGTTGAAAAACAACTTTTATTTCGAATAAGAAGCTTTCCAGGTTTTATATTCTCCGCCATCTATTTCTTTAAAAATATTCCGGATAGCTCCTGCCCAGTAATTGCGCATTCCAATTCCTCCCGCTTTACCTGATACATGTTCTGTGAATAAAACTTTTTTAGTCGCAATATCAAAAAAGGTAACGTAGACAGATGCCTTTTGCTCGGTTTTATTAAAGTATTCAACAACAAAAACCAGTCCGATTCCATCCTTTTTATCACCGCCACTGTAGCCGCTGATGACATTACTTACCACATCAGCAGGTTTGTCGAATTTGTAATCGTTATAAGACATCAGGTTATCGGGATCAACCTTTGCATTATTTTTTTCTACAACACTGAGGTCGTTAAAAACATTCGTCTTGCGAAAAGTAGCTTTAATATTATATTTCTCAGGTTCATTCAGGATCAGCATATTCCATCCCGGAAAATATTTTGATCTGAGATCGCTGCCTGATGCAGGAGCTGCACCTGCACCCTGATCAAACTGACCAATCATTTTTGATTTTGAAAAGTCGAGACCATACCATACGATATCATCTTTTGAGAAAACATCTTTAGCGGTGTTTTGTGCAAATCCAGTCAGGCTGCCTGCAATCAAGGCGATTGATAAAAGAATTTTTTTCATTTGTATGTGATTTTATAATTTGTTTAGTAACTGTTACAAAAATATAAAACTGAGCAGCCCAACAAAATGATTTTGACCACTGGTTGAAAATGATCAATATTCCGTACCATTTAAATAAAAATGGTAATCAAACATGGCTGTTTTATACATCAATACATTTTTAGTAAGTGTGTAGTCTGTTATTTTCAGGCTGGTAACCTGTTTCGTTTTTCCATCACTGAACAATTTGAGATATCCGTATGGATCGATATAAGCCACTGAGTTATAATCTAATTGATAATTAACTGGCGTATTGGTTTCCAGTTTATAAACGTTGCCTTTATAAAAAACGTTAAAGTCCACATTGTCGGTTCCAAAGGCAACTACATTATCCACGGTACTATAAAACCCCGGCTCATAAGTCATAACCGTGATCAGGCTCCCTTTATAAAATATTTTAAAACTTCCGGTTGCATCTATATAAGCAATCAGATCATCTCCGCACTGCATCGATTTTGGCGGCTGGTTTTCCATTGTCGCCACAACGCCGTTGTAAAATACTTTAAAGGTCTGACTGTATTCATCCATAAATGCAATAGTGCTGCTGCCTGCCTGGTACTTGGAAACATGGTTTGTTCCCAGGTCATAAACTTTATTATGAAAAAAGGCTCTGAAATTTCCGTCGGCATTGAAGTAAGCGAGGAGGTTATCTCCTGCTATAAATGTGCTGATTGAATTATCATCAATAACATCCGGAAGTGGATTTACCACACCGCCATAATACACTTTGTATAATCCACCGTTATCATCGAAGTAACCAACAATGCTATCTCCTGAAACGAAGCTGGTGGCCCAGCCTGGCATTTTAGTAGCAGTGCCATTGTCAAATACGCTTAAGAGTTTGTCGATATTGTAAACAACAAGGTCGTCGGTTGCAGAGTAGGCTGTTGGTGCAACATCTGCGAGCGGATAAGACTTTCCTGCGTAAAATACTTTGAAATTGTCGCTGTTATCAACATAAGCTACAGCGTTGCCCCCAACCTTATACGATTTAACAGGAAGATATTCGGCCTGCTGATTTGCGCCATTATCAAAAACATAAAAATAACTTCTGTAATCATAATAGGCAGCCAGATTCTGACTCAATGAAACCTGAAAAAAAACAAGACTTAGAAATCCGGTAATGAAGACCTTCATGATTCTGTAAATTATACAACGAACTTACAGGAAAAAATGTATTCAACAATGGGAAATTAAAAAAATCTGTGTTATATACGTTGAAGCATATTTTCTTTTCTTCAATTCGCTAAAATGCAGTAAATACGCTACTTTTACATGCTATTTTTAAATTATGAGCAAACCAAGTTTTGAAGATATTTACATGGACCTGGCACAAAGTCTTGCTCTTCGTTCACATTGTGTAAAAATGAAAGTGGGAGCAGTGCTTACCAAGGATACACGTATTATTTCACTGGGCTATAACGGACCTCCGGCAGGAACACATAACTGTGATGAAGAATGGCCTGATACCGGTTGTCCGCGCGACAGCAAAGGAAGCTGCTCGTTGGCTCTTCATGCAGAACAGAATGCGATTTTATATGCGGCAAAAAATAATATGTCGTTAGAGGGAGCAACTATTTATGTAACGCTTTCTCCCTGCATTGCCTGCGCAAAAGTTTTATTTTCACTTGGCATAAAAAAAGTATTTTATGTTGATTCATATGCGGAATACAAAGGAATTCCATCGGATGAAGGAGTGGATTTTTTAAAAAAATTCGGAGTAGAAGTGGTTAGGTATAAGACACCAAAAAAATAAAATGGATTCTAATAAAAAGTCATATGTTTATTTGCCCCTGGTGTTTGCTTTATTGCTGGTGCTGGGCATGTATATCGGGTACAGGTACAGTTTTTTACACCGGACAGCCGTGGAAGCAGGAGGCGATGGTAAAATCGAAAAGCTGCTGAGTTATATTCAAAAACGTTATGTGGATACGGTCAATCAAACCCAGCTCGAAGACAAAACGTTGAACTCGCTTTTACAAAACCTGGATCCGCATTCCGCTTATGTTACAGCAAAGGAAGCCAAAGAAATGAACGAACCTTTACAAGGAAATTTCGGCGGAATAGGAATTGAATTCAATATCATTAAAGATACGATCCGCGTAGTGTCGGCTATATCAGGCGGTCCATCTGAAGCGCTGGGGATACAGGCAGGGGATATGATTGTGAAGGTAGAAGGGAAACCGGTTGCAGGAATAAAAATAAAAAATCAACAGGTAATTGAAAAGCTGCGCGGAGAACGCGGAACAAAAGTTAATATCAGTATTAAACGCAGAGGTACTGCAAAGCTGATCGACTTTACAATTACACGCGGCGACATTCCGATTTTCAGCGTAGATGCGGCTTACATGGTGAATGCAAAAACGGGTTATATAAAAGTGAGCCGTTTTGCAGCGACTACTTATGATGAATACATGAAGGCTTTTCACGAACTAAGCAAACAGGGAATGACTTCTTTAATTCTGGATCTGCGTGGAAATCCAGGAGGATATCTTAATGCAGCTGTTTCAATGGCAGATGAATTTCTGCCTGCCGGGGAAGAAATTGTGTACACAAAAGGCCGTTCGGAAAAGCGTCACGATCATATTGCTACATCAAAGGGCGAATTTGAAAAAAATAAACTGATCGTAATGGTCGATGAAGGTTCTGCTTCTGCAAGTGAAATAGTTTCCGGAGCAGTTCAGGATAATGACCGTGGAATAATTGTAGGTCGTCGCTCATTCGGCAAAGGACTTGTACAAGAGGAAAAAGAATTTTCGGATGGCTCCGCAGTGCGTTTGACGATTGCACGTTACTATACACCAACCGGGCGCTGCATTCAGAAGTCATATAGTGAAGGTTTGGAAGCCTATTACAGTGAAGAGAACGAGCGTTACAAAAAGGGAGAGCTTGAAAATGCTGACAGTATTAAATTCGCCGACTCACTTAAATTCAAAACACCGAAAGGGAAAATTGTTTATGGAGGCGGAGGTATCATGCCTGATGTATTTGTTCCGCTCGATACTGCAGGAAGAAGTATTTACCTGAGTGAAGTGATTTACGCAGGAGTGTTAAATCAATTTGCATTTGATTTTGCGGATCGCAACCGCAGTAAATTTAAAACAGGAGGGAATGCTACTCAATTCAACAAAACATTTAGCGTGAGTGATGAGTTGTTAAATGAATTTATTGTCTTCGCGGAAAAGACTGGTGTAAAGCGAAAAGAAAAGGAAATTAAAAAATCCGAAGCTTTATTGAAAACGCAATTGAAAGCACTTATTTCCCGAAACCTTTGGGGCAATGATGGTTATTATCCTGTTATTCACAGCATTGATAATACGTTTAAGAAGGCTGTAGAGTTGGCTAATTAGGCAATGTATATTATTACTTTACTTATTGCAGCAACTTACTTTTTTGTAGTATCCTTCGATTCGCTAACTCCCTTACCTGCGGCGTTGAATAAAGAATCCAGTTTTTTCTGTTCTTTAACGCTGTCGTTTACAGTCTGATTTTCCTGTGTCTTTTTTTCTCCGGAATTACCTGTGCATGATGTGAATAGGACGGCTGCAGATGCTGCAAATACAAAAAAAGTTTTTTTCATAATCATTTTTTCTTTGGGTACTTATATTAAAGTTAATTATTATCCGGTTAATGCAGAAGGATGAATCCAAAATAAATACAACAACATCTATGGGGTCTTCTCTGTTTCCCATTCGTATATTTGTAATTCACTGCAGCCGTCTTTAAATGAGGTATATCAGATTTTATGAGTCCATCATCAACTGGTTGCATTACAAACTCAGCAAGCGTCAGTTCCTGATTTTTGGGAGTATGCTCGTGGGGCTGACAGCAGGCCTGGGTGCGGTTATTCTTAAAACTTTCGTGCATTATATCCGAAAAGTAATCATACACGATTACCATTTTAAACTGCAGTATTATATTTATCTATTTCTTCCGCTTATTGGTATTCTCCTGACTGTGTATTTCGTTAAAAAAGTTTTGCATGGAAAACTGGGAAGAGGAACTGCAAATATTCTGCATGCGATCAGTAAAAAATCGGCTATTCTGCCGAAAGACCAAATGGTTTCGCATATTATAACCAGTTCGCTCACAGTTGGCTTAGGTGGTTCAGCCGGACTGGAATCACCAATGGTGACAACGGGTGCAGCTATCGGGTCAAATTTTGCACGCACCTATCATTTGACTTACAAAGACAGAGTTTTATTATTAGCGAGTGGCGTCTCCGCCGGTATAGCAGCAGCATTTAATTCACCGATTGCAGGTGTTCTTTTTGCACTGGAAGTGATCTTGGCAGACGTAAGTATTTCAGCTTTCATTCCCCTGATCATTGCCGCCGCCGCAGGAGCCTTATGTTCAAAGGTTATTTTAAAAGAAGGAATTCTGCTCTCCTTCCACGGAATAAAGCCGTTCAATTATTATTTTACTCCTTTTTATGCAGTGCTTGGTGTGCTTGCCGGACTTGTATCCGTGTATTACGTGAGGACGTTCACCTATATTGAGAAGATTTTTAAACCTTCCGACAAAGCGAATGTATACCGTAAAGCAATTATCGGAGGATTGATGCTTGCGGTTTTATTTTTATTTTTTCCTTCACTTTTTGGAGAGGGTTATGAAAGTATCAAATCACTGGCTGATACAATGCCTGAGCAGCTTTTGGAGAATAGTCTGTTTTCGAGTTACAGCTCAAATGCCTGGTTTGTTTTATTTTTTATCGGAGTAATTATACTGGTAAAAGTTTTTGCAACAGCTATTACAATTAGCAGTGGTGGTAATGGTGGAAACTTTGCACCATCACTTTTTGTAGGAGCATACCTGGGTTATTTTTTTTCAAAGCTGATCAGCATGCTGGGAATAACGCAGCTGCCCACGGGCAATTTTACCGTTGTGGCGATGTCAGGAATTCTCTCGGGCGTTTTTCATGCGCCCCTTACTGCTATATTTCTTATTGTTGAAATTACCGGAGGTTATGAACTGATGATTCCGCTTATGATGGTATCGGCAAGCAGCTATGCTGTCATGAAATATTTTGAACCCTATTCAATGGACGCCAAAAAGCTTGCTAAAAAGGGACACATGCTCACACACGATAAAGACAAAAGTATTCTCTCTTCACTTAAAGTTTCGGTAATTATCGAAACCGATTTTCATAAGGTAAAACCTGAAACAAAACTCGGCGAGCTGGTTGATGTTGTTGCGCATTCCAAAAGAAATATTTTCCCGGTTGTTGACGATGAAGGTAAATTACTCGGGATTATTTTGCTCGATAATATCCGTGAAGTCATGTTCAAAACAGAATTTTACGAAACAGTATTTGTAAAAGAGTTAATGCGCCAGCCAGCGGCTACCGTGACTTCCGATGAATCGATGAGGGCCGTTATGAAAAAATTTGATGAAACCGGCGCCTGGAATTTTCCCGTGATTGATGATGAAAAGTATATTGGATTTATCTCCAAATCAAGCATCTTTACTAAGTACAGGAAGTTGCTGATCAAGAGTAATATTGCATGAGTACCCTTCTCAATTTTTTAAAGCTATTTAATAGACAAACCTCTTTTTAAGCCGGATGACCGGAGTCTCCACCAATTTCCATGATAAATGAGCGACCAGAATTACTGTGGCGAGGTACAGAAAATACTGCCAGGTGCCTGTTTCTTCAAATGAATAATGAAGTTTTTTTGCTGCATAACTATAGGCCCACGGGATTACTTTGTGATACAGGTAAATTCCGTAGCTTATTTTTCCAACATATAGGACAGCTTTGTTATTAAAAAATAAGGAAGAGCTTCCTTTAAAGCCAATCACAGCATGGTAAATAAAGGCCATTGAAAAAATCGAAAAAAAGGTTTGAAAAAATATATTTGCAAGTCCTGCATAAGGATAGGGAAGACGCAAATGAAACAATACCATGGACAGAATAAATGGGAAAATGGTGAGTGCACTTAAATGCTTTTTTAAAAAGCCTAGCAGTTTTTCTGCAGTGCTGCTGTTTTCTGTGTTGAGTGTGATATAAGCCAGTAGGGCGCCAATGCCAAAGGCATCAAAGCTGGAAGGGAGCAAGGTAATGGAATATTTGTGCAAAACAACTTCAAGAATAATCCGGAATACAATACCTGTCAGAATATAAGCACCAATCAGTTTCAGTTCGTGTTTACGGTTTATAAATAAAAGTAACCAGGGCCAGATGAGGTAAAACTGTTCTTCGGTGGCAAGCGACCAGGTATGAGCATACATAGTTGTGTCAAGCATACCCACATTGAAAAAATGTATATTCGAGCAGTAGCTGATATACCAGGCAATGTGCTGGCGCATATATGGATCGCCGATAAGGAAGAAGAAAAAAATAAATAAGTAATAGATCGGGAATATCCGCAAGGTTCTCCTCGCAATAAAATTGCCGATAACTTTAAGTTTATGATCCGGATGCTGGTATTTTTCATAAAGCAGGATCCGCGTAATAAGAAATCCGCTCAACACAAAAAATAAAGTAACGCCGGAGCCACCCCCGAATGTCCAGAATCCACCGAGCCAATGAAAATTTACTACAAGGATAACTGCAATTGCACGTAAAGCATCAAGTTGAGGGATATAGGATAATTTGGAATTCATGCCTTTGTTAAAAATCTGAAAAAAGCAATAATATAAGGCATAGCGTCACAAGGAAAACTTTATTCCACTGTCACCGATTTCGCCAGGTTCCTCGGCTGATCCACGTTACAGCCACGCATTACAGCGATGTGATACGAAAGTAACTGCAATGGAATAACAGAGATCAACGGAACAAGAATTTCATCCGTTTCTGGAATTTCAATGGTGTAATCCGCTAAACCTTTTACCTGTGTATCGCCTTCTGTAACAACAGCAATGATCTTGCCTTTACGTGCTTTCACTTCCTGGATATTGCTTACAACCTTTTCGTAAGAAGCACCTTTGGTAGCAATTACAACAACAGGCATTTCCTGATCGATCAATGCAATAGGACCGTGTTTCATTTCAGCTGCAGGATAACCTTCTGCATGTATATAAGAAATTTCTTTCAGCTTCAATGCACCTTCCAGTGCGACAGGGAATGTTAGTCCGCGGCCGAGGTAAAGAAAATTCCGGGAGTCTTTAAAAATATCTGCCAGGAATTTTACCTGGTCGTTGGTCTTTAAAACTTTTTCAACTTTAGCAGGAATAGCTTCCAGTTCGTTTACCAATTGGTGAAAACGTGATTGAGAAATGGTTCCTTTTTGCTGTGCAATACGCAAAGCCATTAACGTAAGGACTGTCACCTGTGCAGTAAATGCTTTGGTGGAAGCAACGCCGATTTCCGGTCCTGCGTGAGTATAAGAGCCCGCGTGTGTTGTACGTGCAATGGTTGATCCAACTACGTTACAAACACCAATGATCGTTGCGCCTTTTGATTTGGCAAGTTCCAGTGCGGCCAGGGTATCTGCAGTTTCACCCGATTGAGAAATAGCAATCACCACATCATCTTCATAAATAACCGGGTTACGGTATCTGAATTCAGAAGCGTACTCAACTTCGACGGGAATACGTGCCAGGTCTTCAAATAAATATTCTGCTACTAATCCTGCGTGCCACGATGTTCCGCAGGCAACAAATATGATGCGTTTTGCATTCAGAAATTTTTGCTCGTAATCAGCAATTCCTCCCAGGTTGACAATGCCAGTCTGTGAGCTTAGCCGCCCGCGCATACTATCTTTGATGGAGCGGCTTTGCTCATAAATTTCTTTCAGCATGAAATGATCGAAGCCGCCTTTCTCCAATGCTTCCATCTGGATCTGCAATTCCTGTATGTAAGGGGTTACAGCTTTGTTCTTGATTGTTTTTATTTTTAATTCTCCGCTGCGCGGGACAAATGCAATTTCTTCATCCTCCAGGTAAACTACATTTTTTGTGTACTCCACAATTGGTGTGGCATCAGAAGCCATAAAAAATTCATCAGTACCAATTCCGATAACAAGCGGACTTCCTTTTTTAGCCGCAATGAGTTCATCCGGATTCGTTTTTGAAAGCACAACAATCGCGTAAGCGCCTACAACCTGGTTCAGTGCAACACGAACAGCATCGCCTAATTTCAGGTTATCACTTTCTTTAATGTCTTCAATTAAATGAATCAGGACTTCTGTGTCTGTATCACTTGTAAAAATGTGTCCGCGTTTTTTTAATTGTTCTTTTAACGGAGCATAATTTTCGATGATCCCGTTATGGATCATGACCATATTTTTACTCTGGGAATAATGTGGGTGAGCATTCTTATCGTTCGGTTCGCCATGGGTTGCCCAGCGTGTATGACCAATGCCAATTGTTCCGCTTTTATTTTTTCCTTCAGTAAATTTTTCAAGGTCGCTTACTTTGCCTTTGCATTTATAAACGTTGAGGTCTTCTCCATTCAGTAATGCTACACCTGCACTGTCATACCCCCTGTATTCAAGGCGATGCAGGCCTTTTATTAATATTGGATATGCTTCTTTTTTTCCGATATAGGCTACTATTCCACACATGGCTAATGAAGGGTTGTATAGGTTAGTTTTAAGCGTAATTTATTGGAGACTTTACTTGCTCCATATAAAACAGTACGTTGGGCATTAACGGCACTGCCTCCTGCAGCAATATAGAATCCCGTATTTTTTATTTTACCAGTTAAAATTCCCTGTATATGCCGGGTGATATTAAAGGCGTATTGCTGATTTACTGCATCATACGTTCCGCCATAAATCGAATATGTATCATAATAATCAATCGGGAAATAAAATTTAGAATCTGTTGAGTCGATTGCAACCAGGAAGAGCTGGGGATGCGCATCATAATCTATTGTTACGGTTGAAAGATCAACTTTAACATCAAGTTCTGCTTTGTTTACAATGATCGGTCCTTTGTTTGTCCAGTTTTTCAGATAAGGCAATAACAGTTTTACCCTCGTACCCGCAGCAGATTGAACAAAAAGTCTTCCCGTATCAGTTCCGGTAGTGTTAAGTGCGGTTGCAACCGGAGTAGAAGTATAATCATGTGTGCAATGTGTAAAGTAACCGGATAAAGAATTGATCTCAAATGAATAGGCAAGTGTATCACCCAGCACAGGAGCAGCAGTGTCGCGACGATAGTAAAAAGTCATTTTTGTATTGGAACCGTGCGGATCAAAATAAAAGATCCCGCCTTGTCCGGGAGCCTGCGAAGGATTATTGGAAGTGATATACAGGCCTGGCATAAAACTATGGAAGGCATCACTGTTAATTAAATTGGCTGAACCGGATTGGGCAAAAATATTTTTTGCAAACGCCGGATCCAGTTTAATGCGCACGTGAGGAGGGTAAGGCGTTTTTACGCCGCCAACAGTAAGTGTAACATTGCTGTCCGGATTCGGAATGAACGTAGCGGTGCCTATTATATGTGTATTGTCATAAGCAATTTTTGTAGAGGAATAATAACTGCTGTCGTAAACCATCGCCTGCGTCAACTGATATACATTGACTGTCTGTTTATCTTTAGCGCCGTAAAATTTTCTACCGTCAGTAGAAGTTGCAACATATTGTAAGGTAAGTACAGCTGAATCGAGCGCAATTGCTTTTGGGTCGGCTGCCCCACCCGAAAATTCCAGGTTACTTCCTTCATTTTCCAGGTTCAACTGGGTATAGACAGAGCAAGACGTTTTTCCGAACACAGGATCATTATAGCTCCCCAGCATCACCAGCGAACTCGCACTTGTTTTGATTGTATCATCATATACCTGGTAAGTTAAAACAGTAGAAGAGTCTTTGAATCCTGCAGAGATGCGATCTGTTGTAGGTTGAGTTTCCAGTCCTAACGTGCCTTCTTTTTTACAGGAGAAAAGAAGAACAGTTGTTAATATAATCAGTGCGGAATAGCGGACTGAAAAAGATTTTAGAGTTTCGTTCATCACAAATATAAAGCCAACAAAAATACTAATTAATGCTAAGTTACACTATACAATCTTATGTTTTCAGAAGACTGAAAAACGCAGTCCCGGCATAATTAAACCTGATTTAGCATTAGGGATCTCTAATCTAAATTGGGTTAGTAAGCCGGATTAAATACGTTTGTTTCGCCGTGTAAAAAATTATCCCGCCTGAGCGGGATAATTGTAACGTGAATTATGCTTTTTTATTTTTCGCTATTCATGCCAGGGCAAATTCTTCCTCTAATACCTGCTCATAAAAATCATTATAAGCATCGATATATCTATCAGGAGCCTGGTAGTCAAGCATAGGCTTCTCCGCTTTTTTGATATACTTTTCAATATCACTGGAGATTTTTGGGCTTGCCTTAATTACCGCATCAGAATACTGGATTCCAAGTTTATTCATGTTAGCGAAATTGGCAACTTTTGCAATATCAAGATCAGTTTTTCCAATTCCTTCGAAAGCTGCTTTTTTAGTAAAATCTTTATTTAGTGCCCCTGGGAATTCCTCATCATATACAGAATAAACAACTTTTGTATTTTCAAACATTGGGTCTTCAGCATACGATTTTTTCAGGTACACAGGCAATAAACTAGTCATCCAGCCATGGCAATGTACAATATCGGGCGACCATCCTAATTTTTTGATAGTCTCGATTACGCCGCGACAGAAAAAGATAGAACGTTCGTCATTATCAGCAAAAAATTGTCCTTTTTTGTCATAGGTAATGGCTTTACGTTGAAAATAATCTTCATTATCGATAAAGTAAACCTGCATGCGTGCGGATTGTATGGATGCAACCTTAATAATAAGCGGATGGTCAGCATCATTAATGATAAGGTTCATGCCGGAAAGGCGGATCACCTCGTGTAATTGATTTCTGCGTTCATTGATACAGCCGAAACGTGGCATAAATGTGCGGATTTCGCGGCCGCGTTCCTGGATGCCTTGTGGTAATTGACGTGCAAGAGTTCCCATTGGAGTAGGCTCCAAATAAGGAGTGATCTCCTGTGATACAAATAAAATTCTGGCTTTTTTCATGTTATTGAGGTATATATGTTGGGTGAGTACGTAGGTTGAGTGTTTTGTTCATTTGTAAAAGGAAAACAAAGGTACTAAATATTAACAAGAATATCAATATTAACCTAACGATTAGTGCAGTTTGTCTGAATAAAAACGAAGTTTATCGTTTCGTGTTCATATCTGACTGATTTATAAGCAGCTATGAAAACCTAACAAAATCCGTGCTATTCTTTACGTATAGCGCATTTAACGTAAAATTAACATGGAAAGTTTCCAATTTTCCTGGCTTTTTGGGCTGGGTTATAAAATAACACAACGTCTGATAAGATTGGACCACACCGAATCCAGTGCCTGCTGTCACTTGGCTATTAGGGTTGCAAAGTGTTTCACGCGATTTATTTTCGACCTGATTTGAAACCAGTGAAGGTATAATACCTACTTTTAGCGCCCGTAAAAATGCTTGTTTTCGAAAAAATAAACGATCTCAAAAAGCACCTGCACGCATTACGCAAAAGGGGCGACACCATTGGCTTTGTTCCAACTATGGGAGCTTTGCATAAAGGCCATGTTTCGTTGATCGAGCGCTCAAAATCGGAGAATGAAGTGACTGTTTGCAGCATTTTTGTGAATCCTACACAGTTTAACGATAAAAACGATCTTGACAAATACCCAAGAACGCTGGAATCTGATAAAAAAATGCTTGAAAAGGCAGCTTGCGATATATTATTTGTGCCTTCTGTGAAAGAGATGTATCCTTCAGGGACGGAGGATAAAGGAAGGGCAAAGGAAGGAGGAATCGGGAATAAGGATTTAGGAATTGAGGGGGCAGAATTGAAAAATCCTAAATCGACAGTCCCAAATCCTAAATCATACTTAGATGTCAATTTGGGTGACCTGGATAAAGTAATGGAAGGCGCACGTCGTCCCGGGCATTTTAATGGTGTGATGCAGGTGGTAAGTAAATTATTTGATGTTGTTGAACCCGACAGAGCTTATTTCGGACAGAAAGATTTTCAACAACAAGCTATAATAAAGGAAATGACGCGACAGATGAATTATGGGATTCAGATTGTAACCTGTCCGATTATGCGTGAAGCAGATGGTCTTGCTATGAGTTCAAGAAATGTAAGACTTAAACCTTCTGAGCGTGCTGTAGCCGGAGTTATTTCTGAAACATTATTTATGGTGCAGAAGCTGGCGGATAAATTAGCAGTTGATGAACTTACCTTATTAGTGGAAAGCGAAATTGCCGAGGCCTCTTTAATGGAATTGGATTATTTTGAAATTGCCGATGCCAAAACCCTGCAGCGCGTAACTGATCTCAGCAAAGCTGAAAGCGCTGTAGCCTGCATTGCTGTTAAGCTTGGTGTAGTGAGACTGATCGATAATGTCATTTTGAAATAGTCATTCATACATTTTTACCACTAAGTGCACTAAGATCACTAAGTTTTCACTAAGAAGAATTCAGGATTTTTTGACTCCTTGCTCAACAAACTTCCGCCTTAGTGCTTTTTTCTTAGTGTTCTCAGTGAACTTAGTGGTAAAGTTTCATCACTAAGCAAACAAAAATCACTTAGGTTTCACTAAGAATAAAGAAGTTAAGATTTTATCCTCCACTCCCTAAACTCCCAACTTTTCTTTAGCTTTGTACCTATGAAGATAGAAGTATTGAAATCGAAGATCCACCGGGTAAAGGTGACAGAGGCCGACCTGAACTATATTGGAAGCGTGACTATTGATGAGGACCTGATGGATGCATCCAACCTGATTGAAAATGAGCAGGTGCATGTGCTGAACTATAATAATGGCGAGCGTTTTGTAACATATGTGATTAAGGGCAAACGCGGGTCGGGTGTAATTTGTTTAAATGGACCGGCTGCATTGAAAGTATCGCTGGGACATCATGTGATTATTTTATCGTATGCTACAATGGATTTTGAAGAAGCTAAAAAATTCAAGCCTACTGTGGTTTTCCCGGATGCAGAAACAAATAAACTGAGATAAAAAATTGTCAAGCCGGCTAAAATCATCCATTAAGTTTATTGTATTTCTTGCTGTTGGTGTACTACTGATGTATTTTGCTTTCCGCAAGATTGATCTTGGCCGTATGCTGACTGATCTGAAGGAAGCAAATTATTCCTGGGTTGGTGTTTCTCTTGCACTTTCTGTGATTGCCCTGGCCAGCCGCAGCTACCGGTGGGGAATGTTAATTGAGCCTTTGCACAAGCGTCCTAAATTCAGTAATTTGTTTCATGCAGTGAATGTGGGTTATTTTGCCAATCTCGCTTTTCCGCGTTTAGGAGAAATAACACGTTGTACTGCGTTGTACGAAGTGGAAGAAACATCTATTGATTCACTAGTTGGAACGGTAATCGCTGAACGTGTGATAGATGTTATATGCCTGCTCATACTTATTGTATTAACTGTCCTGACGAATGTTAAGCTGATCGGCGGATTTTTTCTGAATATGTTTAAAGACAAACTGGAATTTATAACGCATATGTCGCCTGTGGTTTCAGCAATATTGATTTTGATAGTTGCAGCAGGCATTTTTTTTATTTACCTTTTTCGGTCGCGCATTATGGCTTTGCCGCTGGCAGGTAAAGTGATGAAATTTATGACCGGAATAATTGCGGGATTAAAATCGGTTTCAAAATTAAAAAACAGAAAGGCATTTATATTCCATACAGTAGTGATCTGGCTTTGCTATTATCTGTCGAGTTATGTTGCTTTTTTTTCCATTCCTGAAACATCTCATCTAGGCTTATCTGCGGGATTATTCATTTTAGTTGTAGGCAGCATCGGCATGTCTGCGCCTGTGCAGGGTGGATTTGGCGCATTCCATTTTATGGTGGCAAGCGGTTTGGTGTTGTACGGTATTGTGCCGCACATTGATCCGGTAACGGGAAAAGAAATCAGCAAAGGTTTATTGTTTGCTACTATTGTTCATTCATCCCAAACGCTGCTTATCCTGGTATTTGGTTGCATCTCTCTCATTATGCTGAATATTGAAAAGCGAAAACAATTGAAACATGCAAAAGCTTGATGTCATCAAATCGCGCATTGTAAATGGTGAAATACTTTCACAATTACTGCATCAACTCCGTTTGAAAAGCCAGAAAATTGTTTTCACGAATGGCTGCTTTGATATTTTGCATCTAGGTCACGTGGATTATCTCAGTAAGGCTGCTGACTGTGGCGATGTATTGATAGTCGGGGTGAATTCAGATGCTTCTGTAAAACGTCTGGGCAAAGGTGATAGTCGTCCGATCCAGGATGAACATTCTCGTTCAACTATTATTGCATCACTTCACTTTGTTGATTTTGTTGTTGTGTTTGATGAAGACACACCTTACGAATTAATAAAATTTATTCAACCCGATGTGTTGGTGAAAGGCGCTGATTATACCGTTGAACAGGTAGCAGGTCATGAGATAGTTCTTGCCAGAGGAGGGGAAGTGAAACTCATCGAATTAGTGAAAGGCTACTCTACAAGCTCCATTGAAAAAAAAATAAAAAGTAGTTAAGCCCTAAGTCTTAAAGGGTATACGGAAATTTCTTTTCTTTGTTTCATGGGAAAGAGCAATAAAGAAACAAAACGCTATCATAAAACCCGTTTCAATTTCCACAGGCATATTCTATTTATAAGCATTAGCTTGTTTTTTCATTGCAGTATTTTTTCACAAGTGTATACGCAAAATATCAGAGGATCTATTGTTGATAAAGTGTCGCAATTACCTCTGGCTGGCGCAACTGTTGTGCTCTTGAATTCAGATCCTGTTAAAGGAACAACCGCAGATGCGGAAGGAAATTTTAAGTTGCCTGATGTTCCCGTCGGAAAACAATCGATAAAAATATCGTTGCTTGGATTTAAAGAACTTATTCTTCAAAACCTGGTTGTCAATTCAGGAAAAGAATTAATTGTAGCAATTGCGCTGGAAGAAAATATAATTCAAGGAAAGGAAGTTGTTGTAACGGCCGAATTAAATAAGAACAGGCCATTGAATGATATGGCGCTGGTGAGTGCCAGGACTTTTTCCGTTGAAGAAACGCAGAAGTATGCAGGTTCGTTTAATGATCCGGCGCGGATGGCATTGGCCTATGCTGGTGTAGTGCAGGCAGGTGATATTAAAAATGATATTTCAATCCGTGGTAATTCACCGAACGGCTTAGTGTGGAGAATGGAAGGCGTGGATATACCTGATCCAAATCATTTTTCTTATGTGGGAAGTTCAGGTGGCGCAATTTCTATTTTGAGTTCACAGTTGCTAACGAACTCTGATTTTCTGACGGGTGCTTTTCCAGCGGAATATGGAAATGCATTGTCAGGTGTTTTTGATTTGCGTTTGCGCAAGGGCAATAATGAAAAACAGGAATTCACGGCTCAGATTGGTTTTTTAGGAACCGACCTGAGTACAGAAGGCCCTTTTAAAAAAGGGTATGAAGGGTCGTACCTTATTAATTATCGTTATTCTACATTAGCATTACTTGCAAAGATCGGTGTTCCGCTCGCACCGGGAACAGTATTCCAGGATCTGTCGTTTAACGTGTGGCTGCCGACAAAAAAAATCGGAAACTTTTCCGTTTTTGGTTTAGGAGGATTAAGTTCCGGAATTACAGAAGGAATAAAGGATTCAAGTAAGTGGGTCAATAGTTTTGATCCGCTCAATACCACACAGATTTCGAATACAGGCGTTGTTGGTATAACACATACAAAGAATCTGGGTTCAACATCTTTTATTAAAACGGTGCTCGCTGTTTCTGAAACAGAAAACGGTTACAAAGAAGATGCACTGAATACACATTACGTCGCTCTTTTTAAGGATGATCAATCCTATTTTCAGAATAAAATAACATTGAGCTCAACATTGAATAATAAGTTATCTCAAAAACTGAATCTGCGTTCGGGAATAATTGTAACCCGTCTCGGATATTCATTTTCAAAAAGCGCCGTGAATCCCGAAACCAATCTGCCGGAACAATTATTAAATGCAGAAGGCAGCTCGTTTACGGCACAGGCGTTTAGTGAATTGAGTTACCATGCTTCGGAAAAATGGACATTGAACGGAGGACTACATTATTTACATTTTCTGTTGAACAATTCGAATTCGCTGGAGCCACGTGCCTCTGCGCAATATAAATTATCTTCCACTCAGTCGCTGAGCTTCGGTTATGGGTTGCATAGTCAATTGCAGCCCTTGGGTGTTTATTTTACAGATACAACAATAAACGGCATCAAGTATCAGCCGAATAAGGATCTCGGATTAAGTAAATCACATCATTTTGTACTGGCGTACGATAAAATTATAAATGAGCACATGCGTATAAAAGTAGAAACGTATTACCAGTGGCTGTTCAATATTCCGGTTGCTGAAGATGCTTCAAGTACATTTTCAATTCTTAACCTGCAGAATGGATATACAACACAAACACTCGTCAATAGCGGTACAGGAAGAAACTATGGAATAGAATTGACGCTGGAACAATTCATGCTGAAGAATTTTTATTGTTTATTTTCCACATCGCTTTTTAATTCGGAATACAGGGCCTTAGATAATATCTGGAGAAATACATATTACGCTGCTAACTATAATTTCACACTTACGCTTGGAAAAGAAATCATGTTATCAGAGAAACATAAAAAAAGAATTATCGGACTGAACATGAAAACAATTTATACAGGAGGCTACAGAAAGACACCGATCGACCTGGCGCAATCAGCATTGGAAAAGGAAACAGTATATGTGCAGAACGAAGCGTTTACCCAGCGCTATCCGGATTATTTCAGGATTGACATACGGTTAAGTGTAAAACGGAACTTCGCGAAGTTAACAAGTACAGTTTCGCTTGATGTTCAGAACCTGACAAGCTATAAAAATGTGCGTATGCAATTTTTTGACCCCGTTACTGGCGCAGTTAAAACAGAATACCAGGTTCCTTTAACGCCCGTTCTAAGCTACCGCGTTGAATTTTGAATTTCGGATATTTAATTACATTTGAAAAAATAATTGAATAGCTGAATGATTTCTGTCCTTAATATTTTTACCATTTTTAATCTCACACTTCTTGGAGGTATTTTGTTTTTTAAGAAGAACAATAGTATATCAACGAGGGTATTGGGTATAATCGTTTTTATTCCTGCAATAACATTTGCGTGGAATTATTTCTTGTACACAGGATGGCTTTATAAATGTACAGCTCTCACGTTCTTTAATTTGAATATGCTATGGGCTCCATTTGTATTGTGGTATGTATTATTAATGCTTGGAGAAGAAATTAAACTAAACTATAAGCATCTGTTCCATCTGATCCCATTTGGGATCACTTTTTTTTTCGAAGTTTTATTGTATGTTCAGAGCGACGAATACAAATACAAATTTTTATACGGAATTTTTCACGGCAATTATCCGTGGCAATTAGCTGCACTGAATTTAATGTTACTGTTTCAAAGCGGCGGCTATCTGGCTTACAGTTATATTCGGATAAAGCGGTATGTTAAGAGTTATGAAAATAGTGGAGTTGCCGAAGATCGCATTGTGACGAAGATTAATTGGGTAAAGACATTCATTCAGTTGTTAATAGGTTTAGATGTTGTTGCCATTGCATTAAGCGGGTTCGTAACGATGGAAGATAGCGCATACATTTATACTCCATTACTGTATGACATTGCTTTTTATATGGTGATCGCGGGCGCTATTCGTAATTCGACTTTATTTTCGGAAGCAGGATTTCAAAAATATGTGGCTGCGGAAAAGGAAAACAAAGAAAAATATCTCAATTCCTCATTGACACAAGCGCAGATCGAAGAGTTCCATCAAAAACTGGTTACACATCTTCTCGAAGAAAAATCCTATTTGAAACCTGAATTAACGCTTAAAGATCTTTCCGAGGAATTAGCCATTCCGCAACATCACCTTTCACAATTAATCAACCAGAAATTCAATAAAAATTTCTTCGACCTGATTAATTCTCATCGTGTAGAGGAAGCAAAAGCACGGCTCAAAAATATTGAGAAAGGAAACCTGACTGTGGAAGGAATTGGTTTGGAATGCGGTTTTGGATCTTCTTCAGCTTTTTACAGAGCATTCAAAAAAAATACCGGAGTTACACCGGGACAATATTTAAAACAATCTGAAATCTCCGTTAGCTGAACGGTTAATCAAACATGACTTCTATAATTAACGTTTTCACAATTATTAACCTTACACTTTTAGGTGCAATTTTATTTTTCAGAAAAAACGCGAGTATAGCTGACAAAGTATTGGGCTTCATCGTTTTTAATCCTGCGAGTACATTTTTATATAATCAATTCCTATACATGGGTTGGGTGATAAAACATCCAGCATTGATGTTTTTTGATGTGAATTTATTGTGGGCTCCGTTTGTTCTGTGGTATGTTTTATTGTTGCTTGGTGAGGATATGAAGATGAATTATAAAAAGTTGGTACACCTTATTCCAATGTTTTTGTTTTTAATATATGAGACCTATGTATGCAGTCAGGATGAAGCTTACATACAACGTTTCGTAGATGGAATTTTCAGTGGTAATTATCCTCCCGGCTTACTTGCTTTTAATTTTGTGGTATTAATTCAGTGCATTGCTTATCTGAGCTATAGCTATATACGGATCAGGAGATACACGAAGAGTTATAAGAACAAAGGCGTTTCAGAGCAAGAGATTTCTATAAAAATAAAATGGGTGAGGACGTTTATCCGCTTATTAATCGGATTGAATATTGTGGCCATCGTTTTATCCGTGATCGTTCCAATGTGGAGTTTTGTTTATGTTTATTGTCCACTTATATATGACGTAGCTTTTTACCTTGTAATAGCGGGAGCGATCAGAAATTCAACATTGTTTTCGGCAGCCGGATTTCAAAAATATGTGGCCGCTGAAAAAGAGAATAAAGAAAAGTATCTTACTTCTTCTTTAACCGAATCTCAGCTTGAAGAACTTCATCAAAAACTCATGATTTGTTTTCGCGATAGCAAACCTCATTTAAATCCTGAGTTAAACCTTAAGAATCTTTCCGATGAACTTTTGATTCCCCAACACCAGCTTTCTCAGTTAATCAATCAGAAGTTCAATAAAAACTTCTTTGATCTAATCAATTCCTACAGAGTCGAAGAAGCTAAACTGCGACTAAAAAATATGGAAAACGGAAACCTGACTGTTGAAGGTATTGGAACAGAATGCGGTTTCGGATCTCCATCGGCATTCTATCGGGCATTCAAAAAAAACACAGGAATTACTCCTGGTCAGTATCTAAAACAATCCTAATCATCATTTTCAACTCAAAATCCGCTTTCACTTTATAAAGTGAAGGATGATTGCCCACCTTTTATTAGGTTCTTCTTTTTGGATGAGCCTACTTTTGCGCCCTTGAATTTAAAAGTAAGCACGTTCTGTTTTTCAAATTAACCCACCTCTTTATTTTTCACCATGTCCTGCACCACTTTGCGGAACATTAAATTAATGCGCGGTGCCACACGGAATCCCAAACGGAAATCAATCCGGATCACATCATCGTGAATAATTTCATTCACTTTGTATTCCATGCGATACGGTTCATCTACCACATCTACGTGCACAAACCAATAAATATCCGCACGCTTGGGCTGTTTCTGCAGAATAGAATAAATAATTTTTGATTCGATCTCATCCGTGTTATTTGCACTCGTCAGGTAAACCAGGTGGGTAGCGTATTTCGGGATGGTCATGTCTTTACTCAGCTCAGCAATTGTTCCTGCATAATCAGCCAGCTTGACAAATTCCACATAACGGTTCCTGATTTTCCGCGCCTGGTACCAGATCAGCATAATCACAATTAACCCGGAAGCAATCATTAATGTTACCCATCCACCATGTTCAAACTTACTTAAGTTAGCGACCAGGAAAGAACCTTCAATGAATACATACACAACAAATAAAATAGCTATAAGAATTGTCGGATAACGTCGCAGACGCAGATAAAACATCAGCAATGTAGTTGTCATTAACATAGTGAGAACAATCGCTAAACCATAAGCAGCGCCCATGTTTGATGATTCCCTGAAACGCCATACAATGATTACACAACCCAGCCATAACAACCAGTTCACGGAAGGAATATATAATTGACCGCGCATATTTGTCGGATAATTGATGCGCACCTTCGGCCAGAAGTTAAGACGCATAGCTTCGTTGATCAATGTGAATGATCCGCTGATCAAAGCCTGGCTGGCCACAACAGTTGCAATGGTTGCAATCCCGATTCCTATGTACAGGAACCAATCCGGCATAATAGAATAGAATGGATTTCCTCCTGCAAATGCCGACAAACTCTCACCCGAATGGTTGATCAGCCACGCACCTTGTCCGAAATAATTTAACAGCAAACACGTTTTTACAAACCCCCAACTCACCTGGATATTTTTTCTTCCGCAGTGGCCAAGATCCGAATACAACGCCTCGGCACCTGTTGTACACAGGAAGACTGCTCCCAGCAACCAGAATCCGCCGGGATGATTCACCAACAGATTGTATGCATAATAAGGACTGATTGCTTTTAACACTTCAAAATTCTGAACCAGTTGCGAACCGCCCAGGATTGCCAGCATTGCAAACCAGGCAAACATCACGGGACCGAATGAACGTCCAACAATGCCGGTTCCGTATTGCTGGATTACAAACAGAATTGTTAAAATAGCAATTACAATAGGAACGGTTTGAATATTCGGTTGCAGGATTTGTAAACCTTCTACAGCTGATGCAACGGAAATCGGCGGAGTAATAATTCCATCCGCAAGAAGCGCACTTCCTCCTATGACGGCAGGAAACAGAAGCCAGGTAACTTTTGCCTTTCTGACAAGTGTGTATAATGAGAATATCCCACCCTCACCTTTATTATCGGCTTTGAGTGTGAGTACTACATATTTTAAAGTGGTTTGAAGAGTAAGTGTCCAGAAGATACAGGAGATCCCTCCCATAATCACTTCCTTATTAATAGGAAGGTCGCCAACAATTTCCTTGAGCACATAAAGCGGAGATGTTCCGATATCACCGTATATAATCCCGAGGGTTATAAGAAGTCCCGCTGCTGTTACTTTACTGTGACCGTTGTCTTTACCTTGCGACACTTAGTAGGAAATAGGAGTACAAAATTATGAAATAAACAGGACAAGGAGTGATGTAAGGCTACAAATCGACTAATTAGCCAAAAAGCAGTCCAAATACCTCTTCTATCTTGCCTACCATGGTAATTTGAATGTTATATTTCTTAGGATCAAGGCCTTTTTTGTTGTATTTGGAGATAAAAACCTGCTCAAAACCAAGCTTTTCAGCCTCAGAAATCCGCTGATCAATTCTGCTTACCGGTCGTATTTCACCCGACAAACCCACCTCTGCTGCAAAACAAACTTTTGTCGGAATCGGAATATCTTCGTTCGATGATAACACCGCACAAACAACTGCCAGATCAATTGCCGGATCTTCTACTTTAATTCCTCCCGCTAAATTTAAAAACACATCCTTGGCTCCTAACCTGAAGCCGCATCGTTTTTCTAAAACAGCAAGCAGCATGGCCAACCTACGCAAATCAAAACCTGTGGACGAACGTTGAGGAGTTCCATAAGCAGCTGAACTTACCAGCGCCTGTGTTTCAATCAGCATCGGACGCATGCCTTCCATGGTTGCAGCAATAGCAACACCGCTTACCTGTTCATCTCTGTTAGTAATTAATATTTCGGATGGGTTACTTACTTCCCTCAAACCATCTCCCTGCATTTCATATATCCCCAATTCATTTGTGGAACCGAACCGGTTTTTTATTGTCCGCAATAAACGGTAAACGTGATTACGATCTCCTTCAAACTGCAAAACGGTATCTACCATATGTTCCAGCACTTTTGGTCCGGCCAGACTTCCATCCTTTGTAATATGTCCGATCAGAAAAACAGGAGTGCCGCTCTCTTTTGCGTATCGTAAAATTTCTCCCGCACATTCCCTGATCTGCGAAACACTTCCGGGTGAAGATTCAATATGTGCAGAATGCAAAGTCTGGATAGAATCAATAATAAGCATCTGTGGTTCCAGCTGCTCAATCTGTTTGAAAATATTTTGAGTAGATGTTTCTGTAAGTATATAGCAATTTTTATTATTCATCCCAATCCGTTCTGCGCGCATGCGGATCTGCTGTTCACTTTCCTCACCTGATACATAAAGTACTTTTATATTTTTCAGGTTCACTGCCAGCTGAAGCATCAAAGTAGATTTACCAATCCCAGGCTCTCCGCCAAATAATACCAGTGAGCCGGGAACCAATCCTCCTCCTAATACACGATCGAGTTCTTTATCTCCAAGCGGAATCCTGTGGCCCGCATCCATCGCTACTTCATTGATCAGCTGAGGTTTTGTTGAGCGCTGTGTACTTGTACTTGCGATGCCCGGAACTTTTGCATCAGTCCCTTTGGAAATCACTTCTTCCACAAATGTGTTCCACTCCCCGCAGGAAGGACAACGTCCAATCCATTTGGGTGATTGTGCACCGCAATTCTGACAGAAATATGTTGTTTTGGTTTTAGCCACGGAGTGGATTTTATTGTTTATATATTATAGGAATGTGAAGTTAATGCTTATCAGTTGAAAAATTCCTGTCGTTAATAAATAAAAAATCAGGCCTGAATTCTATTGAACTCAGGCCTGACTCTGCTAAAACTATTTACTCGGGTTAACTAAAAACTATTCCTTAACAATTTTTTTTATTGAAACACCTTCCTCATTTTTTACTTTCAGAAAATAAACACCATTTGATAAGCCGGCAATTTGTAAAGTTGTTTTAGAAGATTGAAGCGTTATACTTTCCATAAGCTGTCCGGTTATATTAAAAATTTCTGCAGTGGCATTCCTGTGTTTTTCCATTTCAATAGTTAATTGGTTATTGGCGGGATTCGGATAAACAGAGACTGAAATCTGATTAGCCACTTCCTGAATTCCGGTAGCAGTTATTCCCATCTTAAATACTACACCTTTATCGTTAGCTCCTCCCTGGTAAGTCATTCCATACAAAAAAGTACCGTCTGAAAAAAGTGAACCCTGAGGATCTCTTCCGTCAGCTGTACCAGCGAAGTCATACATGTCAGTAAATCCGGTTCCGTCTGATTTTATTTTAAAGATCAATCCATCTCCATTTGCACCTCCAACGGATGTCATTCCGTAGAAAAAAGTTCCATCGGTAATCAATGAACCGAAAGGTTCGCCGCCGTTTGTAGTTCCATTAAAATCCAGTAGTTTGGAAAATCCGGTTCCATCAGGCATTATTTTGAAAATGTCGCCATACCCATGCGCACCGCCGGTATAGGTCATTCCATACAGAAAAGTTCCATCGGAGATTAATGAGCCGTGAGGCTGACTTCCATTTGCAGAGCCTGTGAAATCCAATATTTTAGTAAAGCCCGTTCCGTCAGTTTTTATTTTAAAAATGTCTCCGTCGTTATTTGAACCACCTTTATCTGTCATCCCATATAAAAAGGTTCCGTCTGAAATAAGTGAACCACGCGGTTGATTTCCATCAGTTCCTGAAAAATCATGCAGATCAACAAATCCAGTACCATCAGGTTTTACTTTAAAAACAATTCCATCACTGTTTGCGCCGCCTGATTTTGTTGTGCCGTAGAAAAAAGTTCCGTCTGAATAAACATTACCAAACTGACCACCACCATCAGTACCCGCGAAATTATAT
>Ga0206957_1075_pt1 | contig 25196 bp, 20 predicted proteins | sample Alteio_BWOrgHeat_32_FD_152975 | JGI IMG/M metagenome (GOLD analysis project Ga0206957, IMG submission 152975) | Enriched cells from forest soil in Barre Woods Harvard Forest LTER site, Petersham, Massachusetts, United States -... | ecosystem: Environmental > Terrestrial > Soil > Temperate forest >...
ATCACAAAAGGCATTTGGAGTCCCCATGTACGGATCAAGTGAAATCCGGGCATAGCATCATCATACCAGTTTTCCAAGGATAAACAAAGTTGAGTAATAGGAAGCTTCTGTTGAAGAAAAAAGGGCATTAAAGCAACTCTGGATTTTAAGGTGCGAAGAGAGGAGAAGCGATGTACGTCAAAAAGCAGGGTGACAGAGCCCCAATATGAACTCAAGATTGAAATATGTTGAACACACGCCAATAAACCCTTGACCGCTTGATGTTCTAATTGATGCGGAAACGCCTTCAGTGTCATTGACGTTGATTTCCAGCAGTCTGGATTGTATAAAGCACGATAAATGGACCTAGATAACGTCGCCATAATTGGAATCTTTAAAATGCTAAGATAAGGAAGCACATGGATCCAGATCCATGAATTATGTACACTTGTCAACGTATTCATCGATTGGAAAGTTAAACATCTATTCTTTTGCAATTTGACATGTTTGACATGTTTGACACGTTTGATTAAATTCATTTCGTATCGTATATGCGTTCGTGTTATGGATTTACTGATTGATCGGCGGTATAATAAATGTTCAACCCTAATCATTATAATTTCATCCCATGCAAAGATAACGAGCTATTAGAAAATTTGAATTTTTATTGAAAATGAGTACTATTTTATTTATAACAATATTGGCTGTTCAAACATTCATCGACAAATAAACAATACTTTATCATGGTCTATGGTAGTACAACATTGCCACATGGTCTCACATATCTTTTCATTTGTTCTACACTTGAATTTTTGCAATATATTGCATATATTTTTTATCACACAAAAATAACCAGATGGATTACGAGCACTTTCTTCTTCGTCCATGGATATAGATTGTGGCAATGACATACAAACAAGATTAGGAAGAGCGAGAATATAAGAAGTCCACCAATCTTGGACAGTTTTCTTGTCCTCTAGTAGAGAAAAGAAATATAGACAAAAGCCTATATGAAGTCTCTGGATGGATGTAGGCAGATCTTCCATTAACTGTGTTCGATGAAGATACGATAAAGCATGAATTTTAGGAAATGTCAATATTTTTAAATGAGGTAGATAAGAAAGATATCTTTGCGTATAATGAAAGTTGTCCATACCAGGTATTGGCATAATTCGAAGTTCTTGAAGGCATTTGAATCGACTGAAGAGGGTACCTAGATCAAACTCTTTTTTATCCAGATCGTAGGCAGACAACGGAAGAGACAGCACGTTCAACGATGGGGAAAGCCATGTACAGGCTTCTAACAATATCAGAAAGTTAGATTTAGAAACAATATTATCATAGATTTCGAATTTTTTCAGATGGTCCATATATTTCAGTAGAACTCCTATCTGTCCTGATTTCAAAGATGTATAATTCAAGTAGAAGAGACGGAGAGTAAAGGACTGTACATGTGAGAATGAACGATGTTTGAAATATACAGGGGATAAAAAAGATGACTTTTCGATACCTACATGTAATTGATTTTTGTAAGCAAAGTCAATCCAACATGATTTTGTTTCATCTTGTGTATGATGTTTCGTCCCATCTCCGTCTCCGTCTACTTGAAGGGATATGTGAGTCCATGTAAACGTGTCAGCATCTAAAAGCTTATACCAATCCAAAATACTCACATACACTCTTTTAATACCATTTAATCCATATGAAACTTCCAATTCACTTAAATACATGAATTTATTCAAGATCATGGATAGTCCTTCTTCCGTACAATATTCTATATGTAAAGACTGAATAAAAGGCGTGTATGTTGCAAGACTCCGTATAAGCAAATTCCATCTTTCATCCTTGTTTTCCTCCTTGAGAAAATCAAACCTGTATTTAATTTTTATTTGTACACGACGTAAATTGCGCAAAAATCTAGCTCCTTCTAGAATATATTCACCCAAGATTTGCAAGCAATGTACACCTCTATATTCACATGTCAATGTCAATGTGCTCACATAAGGCATGTGGTGGCCCCAATTTCGTAAAATAGCGAGATCCTTATCAACTATAAATAAAAAATCACCTATCAACAAGGAAAGATGAGTAATAGGCAAATGAGAGGGATTCGAACGAAGAAATAAAGGAAATAGTACTAATGTATAAGTTAAAGATGTAAGATGGGTCAAAAACTGAATTTTTGGGATAAAAAATGTAGATAGCACAGAGAGATGATGAATATTTTTTCCTAGACCAACGATAGGAAGTTGATAAAATTGTTGACACATGGGTATATAACGATGAAAGCTCAGTGTCATAGAAGGAGACCTCCAGCAATCAGGATGTTTTAACGAGTGATAAATTGATTTAGACAGCGTTTCCACACTTGAGATGCCAGACATCCCGATATATGGAAGCATACGCATCCATATCCACATATCATTTATAATCCCTACACATGAACTTTTATTGATCAATTTATGTTCTAAGTCGTTTGACTCATTTAATGATCCATTTTTTTGTATCTTCATTCGTTTCATATTTCTTCTATCAACCAACTCTAACCTTTTGAAAACGTCCAGAGGGCTTATTTTCCTGTCTTATAATCATTAAGGAAGAGATGAATAGAATGAAAATATCATGCATATTTTTTTGGGATTTGAATTATTTTGATTTCTATCGTTTGAAATTTTAAGATTTCATGTTGCATAACATTATATATTAATTAAATAAATTTACTTAGATATATAAAATTCATATAAAGAGAATTGCCTCAGCAAATAATTTAGCACAATTTAATGTTACTTGGTACTGAAATTGAGCTTAGTGACAAGGCAGAGAATGTTGATGTTCATGTTCAAAACGACGTATCAAGAAATGTAGTTTCCTTATGTTCAAGAGGAACAATGCGCATAGGTATATTGGCTCTCTGTTTACTTATCATGGCACCTCCAATGATAAATGATGGTTTTTTGAAATATAACTCTTATCTCTCGAACTTCAAATATATGTTAATTGTACAAGAGCAAATATTTTATCCTCCATTAAATCAATCTTCCTTCTATGGCTATTCACCATGTGAATTATTGACATATTCGTATGGAACAGTCCTTTCTAATCAACAAATTGTCACGTTCAATGTTTCTGGACAATGTCCTACGAATTACCTTCCTTGCGAATCTTGGTTTTTAAGTGCATTACCCATTGGACAAACTTTATACTACGACGTTAGAAATCCTATAGGCACAATTACAAGAGATTCTTATGCCTACAATCAAATTGATATCAACAAGTCTAGCGGTATCATGTCGTTGTCTTTAGGATTTTTGTTTTTATTAGGCGAAGTAGCACTATTCATAGTTTTTATAATGAGATGTAGACGTTATTTCAAAGAACCTATACATAATAGAGTTTCATTTAAATACTAGTAAAAAAGTTAATAAATCGACTAGTAAATAATTACAAAATTACAGACGACAATGACGTAACATCGTGCCTACACGATTGAATATTTGAATATCATGAGTTGATATCGGATATTTAGCAGGCTCGACATAAGTTTTGGAGGATAAAGATTTTTCTTCTTGTGTGTTATCCTCTATAACTTGAATATCCTTTACATCCACTTCATCTTCCATAGACTTAGTCTCAGCATTCAAATACTCATCTATCAGTTGTTGGTCACGATCCTTTTGATTAGATTCATTTATTAAATATTCTTCGAATAAATCTACTTTTTCTGGTTTAGATTCAGTATATTCGGTATTATTCGTACAGATATTATCTGATAATTGTTGCACTTGAGAAGAAAATGAATGAGTATCACCGTACGCTAATTCAAACACCCTCGTTTCAAGTCGCTGACACATGTCATCAATCCACCTTTTGCGCATGTTGGTTTGTGTAGACCGTAAAACATTTAAAACTTCCTGAAGCAAGTCGATGTCTGACGTTCGATAAATCAACTGATTCCATAATTCTTGATTGAAATTCGGACCATACCACGGAAAGGTAACAAATTTAAAGACGTCTTCATCATGATGTTGTTTCCATAATAAGTGTGGGGGGCATTCTTTAAATATAAAATCAGTGACAACAGTCGATGGTAAAACTCCACCAAAAAGCACAAATTGCTGTATAACAGGCACCCATAATGATTCACATTGTTTGAGTTCTTCTCGCAACCGATGAATCGTAGCAAAGGTGTCAGATACGTCACTGTTGATATGTTGGACTAAAGCCCATATATCCCCATCCTTGAAACACCGTTTCCATGTAGAATATTGATTTGGATGAACAAGAACAGCAAACACATTATTCACAATTTGTATGTACTTGGAAGGATGTTTTATATAAAATGATTGTAGTTCCAATAATCTTGTTTGAGTAAGTTGGTAATAGATATCGCTCATGGCTGCTTCATGTCCAGGAAAACGGACATAACAAACCAAGGCATCATACAAAACTGTTGGATTCCATGTTCTTGACAATATTGTTTGTAGTCCACGAAGAGCAGCGTCACACCCTATTAGACATTCAATAGTTGTAAAATAAGTTAGAATGGACGAATATTCAGAATTTCCATATAAATACCACCAATGTGTAAGAGGTACATTCTTCACAATATATTCAAATAAATCTATATCCAGCATGTCTTTATACCCAGTAAACGAACGAAGGATGATATCCCATAGACGTGCACGATGTAGCGAGGCATCTCTTGACAACTCAGAAATAGACTCGACAATGGAAGTCATATCTTTTTGTGGAATTGGGTATAACATTAATTCTATTAATGAGGATACTCGTTGGGTACCTCTCAATACTTCAATTGTGTGCGATGCTTTATTGTTCGTATTAATATCTAGTACATTGTCTGGCTCATCATTTAAGTATGAATTTCTGCTTTTGAACACGTTATCGGATTGTGCTTTCATAATGGCAGTTGATAAAACATGATCGTGACTCATGAGGTTAAACTTAAATAGATCACTTTACACTTTCTAGATGAAAATATAAAGATATTATTATATAAAAATATGAGAAATGCAAACTGTTCAAATCTTAGAACCAATTAATATATCTGTACTACTTTATTTTCAGTTTTAATTTATTATTTTATATCCCATGCAACATTTAATCATTTGTTCAATATATATTTTGGTACCTTCCAAACCGCAGTAAAGTCGCTAATCATAAACAAAACAACTTGATTATACACGCATATACAATTTCTCCTAAAATGAATTTTAACTTATTTTAAAGTTAATTAAAGATTAAAATCTTGGACATCATACAGAGGTTTCAACCTATCTGACTGAGCGTATATTGAAAGCTCACTATTTTTAATAGTCGATTCAAAGAAAGGAGGTTGTGCTAAATATACGAATACCATTCTACTCCTAACTCTCGATACAAATCCCAATTCCCAACGAAAATTTGATAAATTATATGATTTTACGCCGTCAATACTTGTTTCCAAAGAATACTCATGCGTATAAACAGCCACAATTTTCTCATTTTGAGTCAATGTAGCTGGTGTGATATAACGCTGCCTTTGATAGAAAAGAGGGGAATAGGTCATTCTGTACAAATCTTTTGGGATATATAACATTTCTTTCTCTGTTACAATTACATCGTCTTCTGTATAATAAACTACTTTAATACTGGTTATTGCCTCGCCGTGGTACATCATTTCTTCAAGTTTTGCTTTTCTCCAAGTACCATCATGACCATACACATCGAACATTAGACCTTTTTTCAATTCAGACATGAGAGGTGTAGTTTTTGAGTCCTGTTGTAGAGATTCAGGAGGGGGCAACAGTTTTAGAATATTATACAAACGGAATAGACAGGCAGTTCCTATAGTTTGAATAGTAAACTCTTTTGTGTTTAATAAGAACTCATAAATGAGTCTTTCAACACTGGGCAGCCTAACACCATAAAAATCAGATTCCATGGCTATATTTCCTAGCTCTAACATGGATACATTCCCAACAGAAAAGAAAGGGTTTCGAGCAAATGATAATATAATGGAGAATAGTGCGGGATCTCTATCTATGCGAATAAGAGTGTGGTCTTCTTTATCTTTTTTCAATGTGTTGTCTTCTATAAGAATTGTTCTACAATAGGGAATGAACGTCATTAAAGTGGACTTACGAGATTTGAAGATAGTACCTCCAACATCAATGGATACCCAACTATCTTTTTCTTTTGCTTCAAAGACAACATCTTGATCATCCAAGGACATTCTTTAAATTTACAAATTATAATGGGTATTAACAGATTGTAATATTTTGAAGTTCTTTATTCACACTTAGAGAAAGACAAGTATAAAGAGAACTAAAAAAAGTTATATGTTGTTGTGAATGGGTGAAATAAATTCAATATAGCATGTTGAAAGATAGTGTGGATATCTGTACAAATTTGGAACAGAAATCTTGCATGGGTGATTTTATTTATTATGGAGATTTGAACGTTTTGTCGATTGCGTGTTTATAAATGTTAGAAATCTCTCTGCATGGGATCAAAAATATGATATTGCCCCATTCCACATGGACTTGTTGTTATTTCTATGTTGTTTATTTTCTTTTCAAAACCTAAAAAACGTAAACTTCGATTGTCATGGATCTATCATGTCTTATAACCTCTAGTGTATCGAGAGACATTGATAATGATATATTTATTACAAACAAATTTGAAGAGAGGACTTTAAACCCTTTTGTGACCCCGCTTTTATTCTCTTTGAATCTTGTTCGATACGGTCTTGTTGTTTGTGGTGTGTCAAAACCTTTTCCAGATCAAGATGTGATCTGTTGTTGGTTAGAATATAGTCCAGGAGTCTCTATTGATGCTATATCTATAGATTTGGTATCCTTTCGACAAGAGATCAACTCTTTATTTCAACTAACGAAGTATATCATCGACCTAGATCTCTTTGAATACATTTTGACATGAAAATAAAAATGGCAATAGGAATGATATTATATAAAATATAAAGAGAGGTCTGTCGATATAAACTACCTAGTCCTGCTTCAAAGAAACTAGATTTCCAACTTGTTGTAATGGATGTATCAATTTTTCTACTACATATTCCGAATTCTTTTTTTGCTTAAAAAATTCATGGTCAAGTAATTTCTTGACGGTGGGACGTTTTTTTGGATCTTTCACCAAGCATTTAGCGACTAAACGATGAAACGACTTTGAAAAGTCAAAAGAACGATCGTTATAAAGGTCGGCAGTTGGAGGGTCTTCTTGCAACGTCAATAACATCGCTTTCATTGGCTCGAATCGAGCATAGGGGGCTCGTCCATAGGCTAATTCCAATGCAAGGATACCAAACGACCACAAATCGGCTTTTTCATCATAACCAGTCTCTTGTTCCATGATTTCAGGCGACATCCACGCAGGAGTGCCGGTAAAGGTAGATCTAGGTCCTCGACTGAGTCCAGTGGCAACTCCAAAGTCAGCTAAAGCTACCATTCCTGTACTTGAAAGAAGCACATTGCTTCCTTTTACATCGCGATGTACAAATGAATTTTTATGTAAATAACCTAGTCCTTCTAGTGTATGGTATAAAAGAGTAGCAACGAGTGCTTCATCTTTAAATCCTCTCGGTGCTAGAGCAGTTAATGCCGATGCACAAGACCCTGCCTCAAACAAATCCATGATCATCCATACACACGAACTCGCCACAAACGATACATGAATATGGACCAAATTTACGTGATCTAGTGAGTGCATAATGCCCGTCTCTTTCCTAATTTCATCGACGACTACATCGAATCGGTCCATATCAATGACTTTGATCGCAACAAAAGTACCTGTGTCTTTCCTCATGGCTCTATAAACGGTGGCAGATGCACCCATACCTATTGCTTCTAGGAGCTCATAGTCGGTGTGTGAAGTGGGCCAATCGATCTTGTCGTCGTGACAAAATTCAAATTCACTTGACATGTAAAATGTATAGCAAACAATGTTCGATTGACACGTATGATTATTAAAATAAAAAATGTTTCTTTTTTCTCTTGAACCTTGTACGGATAAAGGCTTTATAGTTTTATGATGATAAAAAAATGAAAGATATCATGTATAATGTATTAATGTATAATCTCTTAATCTTAAACTATCATATCTATCTAATCTATCAACTTATTATCGACATGTTCAGCAACTATACACCCATTTTGAACATAGGGAACAGGACGATGTCTAAAGGCCCCGACAGAATGACTCTTTTCATCCATGACTTTAAACCGTGCCTTTTCTGTCTTGAAAGACAATCGTTTAAAGACAAATACAAACATATCGGTGTTACAGGATCCTGTCTTTGAAGATTCTGATGGATATCCTGAATATGATGATTCTTTTGCATCTCTAATACCTTGTGCAATGAGATTTCCAGGACCCATTTTCTTTGCATCTTGTATACCAGCTTGAGTTTGACTCATAATCACATAACTATACAAATCAAATAATGTCATCTTGGGTATCGGATGTGGATACTAGTTGTTAAGAGTTACTTTTACGTATTATTAAATGTGAATAAATAAATCCGAATAAGTACGAACGTTCGAACGTTCGAACGACATCTCACCTCTCTTGTTTAACTTCTATTTTTACTATATAAAATCTCAGTCTATATATATAAAGTACATCACATGTCAATCAACCATGTTTTCCTACATACGATTAGATTTTTTAAATTTTAACTTTCTATCATACACATTTATATCTTGACTTTGTTTCAATGTCATAAAATAGATGTAGACAACTTTACAACCCATGCATTAGAAATAATTTATAGTATCCCATTTAACGAAGATAGAGCCGCTTTATAAATTGGATATGGATGATTTGAAAAATTTGAAAGATTTTAATATTTTTAAAGATATGAATGAAACGAAGAATAAGACAAGGATGATCAGTACCAGGATTAGTACTAGACCATCTTCACGCATCCTTGAGAGATCACAGTGGCTCTGGATTAACATAACCTCTTTTATTTGGATCTCCGAGATGAGAGGAGTTGCGTCCATGTCACGGTCTATAAATCGTTTACTCCAACACCCTCACTGCTGGTCATCTTCTATGAATGATTATCTTTTCATTAGCGGTGATAATATCTATTTTTTTGATACGCCGTTGGGAATTGTAAATAATTCAAGTTGTTCCTTGATGTTACACCGCCATCTACACATTTCGTCTTTTCTTTCAAACAGGCTCTTAAAGCCTCTTCTTCTCCAATTTGTTGGTGATTGCAAACGAGTTCAATCGTTAAAATGCAATCTAGATACATTCTTTCAGCTTATATCTTGTGAGAGTATTTCATCAATCTGTATTACCTCTCTTTATTTAACAAATTTGGCTGAGGAACACGTCTATGACCAAACAGAATTAGAATTATTAGATACATGGGGTTTGAAAATACCATATGTGCGACATTTGATATGCCAATTTTCAACGTCAGAACTTAAAGTGGCTACGCATGTTATACGAGGAATTCAATATCTACGTGGTATTTACAGCATTCATATGATAGGAGATAGTGGATATGGATATGAGGTTGATGTTGAAGATGAACATGTTGGCCATGAATGGACATCGGTGATTCAAGACGTCTCTAGATATGCTCCCTGTATTTTTGAACTTCGATTAGACAAAATGACAAAAGGTCCCCAACTTTTGTTCAACGAGATTTGTGCAAGATTTTTAGACTTGTTTGTCATTTCATATGGATCTGTTTGTACACAGGTGGATCCACTTCTAGGTGAGTATTTTCGTTTTCATGTTCAGAATGATTTAGAAACATGTAATTACGTGAGCAATATGCTTGTCTTAAAGTCAGATTCTCCTGTATATGATTTACTGGAAAAGCAAGATTCTTCTTTGTTTTTGAATAAACAGATATACACACAGGTCGATTTTATCAGGAGAATGCAATTAAGGAAATTGTGGATAGTCGGTACATTATCATCACGTGGACGTCATCAAATTTGGCTGATTTTAATTGCTTTGTGTAATCTTGCGCAAATATTGGGGACCTCAGCATTGTTAGGATCGGAGTCTGCCTGGATAATACTTTCTGCGTGTCGCAATACAAATCAACTTACCTTTGACCGTAACGAATTTATTACAAAGTTAACGACATGTATCAAACCTGGTATTGAAAATGAAACAACACATTCAACCTTGGAGCTGATCATTCACACGTTTTTCAAAACGGAGATAAAGGTTCTTTTAACTATATTATTTCATGATTGGATATATGATGTATTGAGTGAAGTGAAAAAGATATTGTCAAAAGAACTAGAATTTCCAAACGGTCTTGATGATATGATTCTAGAATTCTATTTATAAAGGATGAAGGACTACATCAAGACGGATCAAATGAGTTTTTAGAACTTTTTGACTTTGTTAAATTCTGTTAAATAGAATCCACATCTATGGCAGAAGTTGGGTCCTTCAAAATGGCAATTTCTGTCTCTTTATCTACATAAATACCGAGATTTAATGCTCTGGACAATCTAATAAGTCTAGAGAAACCAATTCGAGGTCCATATAAAGCTGCACAATCAAATGCTTGAATAAGTTCTTGAGGTGTTGTCATATGTTATGTTCTTATATTTTGACGGTCTTTAATTAAAAAATGAAAGATGTTTCAATTTATTATGAAGATATAAACGTAATTAATTTCTATTTCTATAAATATTCAAATATTACAAATGAATTTAACCTTTGCATGAAGCATACTATATTGTCATCTAAAACAAATTAAACATGAAATACTTACTCATAATATGTGCATGTCCCAATATATGAATCACGTAGAAATTATCTACCTACTACCTAAGGGAAAACTTATTAGCACCATCATAAAGTTTGTAGTTTGTATAAAGATGGTATAGAGGAATTTTTATAAAGCTCTTATAAGTTTATTTATGAATGACAGGAGAAGATGAATGGCTAGATGTTTTAAATTGTTGCCATAAACTAGTTTGTATACGTTTAGCATCTGCACATTCTTCGTCTAATGTTGTTCCTATCAATTGTTTAAGATCTTCTTCAGGAGCAATACGTCTCATTGCATCAATGGAAGCTGCCGCATAGCAACTTTGTTGAAAGGCCGAAAGAGGATTAGTTTTGGACAACGATTCTGCCAAGGTTAAATGTTGTTTCACATCGAATAACAACCCTTTCAATTGAGTTTGAATGCGAGAAGAATAATGACGTTTTGATTGATGATAATAATGTGATAATGCAAGAATGATTAACACAAGAAAGAGTCCAAATAAAATAACTTTAGACAGCGCATTCATTTATTCATTTAAAATGTCAACTTCTTTTTTTTCTTCTAACGACGCATCGAGCTCGACTACCAGATTACCTTTTAAATTGAGTTCACTTGCTTGGCTAATTAAATTTGCCATTTCTTTCACATTTCTCATAATCACAGGGAAGCCACCTTGATAGGTCCCAGGTACTGGAAATGTGACATCTCCTAACACATCAAAATACGATTTGGTCACATATTTTCCATCTCTTGCAAGTGCCTTAAATTTAAACAAGGAGGATTTACACACTTGATGCGCTTTTTTAGGTACTTGTCCAGGTTGATACACAATATGATATCCACCATGTGTTTCTACAATTAACATGACATTCTCAAACAACGTACCCTGAATTTCTTCATTAAATTTACAAATGAGCGAGACATCTTTGGTGTCTACATCAATTTCACTATATTTTAATAGGTAATTGGATCGATGGACAAACGATACATATTCTTGTCCGAAATTACGATTCTTTAATATTTCATGATCTAATAGTGTTTTAGTATGTTGATAAGACATATCCAGCAATGCTTTACATTGATTACGAGGATTAAATACCATGTACGCACACAGAGCTTTGGATGGAATCTCTTGTTCATCTATTACGTAGGGTTTTGATACTTCGTAATTTCGAAGTACATGTAACAACTTTTGATCTAAGGTAAAACAACTCCGTCTAAAAAATCCATCCATGGGGAGGGTTTCAGACACGTACTTTTGACGTATACTTAGGTTGATAATCATCGCAGGAGTTTTACGGACGTCTATGGATTTTAACACTTCATGGCAAATACGTTCGCACTCTTCCACTTGTTTTTCATCGTGGACAAGAACAACTGGTGAAGACATGTAAACAGCGCTTAGATGTACTTATATTTTATTTGTGAGTAACTAAAAAACGCGTTTTAGATATATAATAAGGTAACGATTTCTCTAAAGGAACTAATATAAACATGAAGTGTGAAGAAGACTCATGCAGTCGTTGAACGGAAGAAAATTTAATTCGTTGAACCTTGCATAAACCGTTGAAGTTTTGGACATTTGGATAATTCAGGCAACCAATAGTCTTTCCCTGTTTTAACTTGATAACTGGATTGTGTAATCACTTTCTTCAAATATTGATCTTTATGAAGTCCGTATTCTCGTATCAATTCAAAGTGGTTTTCAATTAATTTAGTAGGTGAAAATGATTTTTCTTTTGGCTTTTCCGTCAGCAGAGGAGCAACAGGAGCGAGCGGTGTATCCGCTGGAAGAGATGTACTCGTCCATAAATATCCCCACAGAAAACTCATGTAATAGCAGGATAATGTAGTAACGACAAACAAAGAAAGACAGGAAAATTGAACTGGATGGAAATGGTTCTTTTTATTTCATATCTCTAAATATATTTTTTTGCTGATATGATTTCCCTTATCTATATAAAGACATATAAGGTATTATAATAATTGGTAGTACTCTATATCCCAAAAGAAGGTGATGATGATATCAAGTGTGATAAAAATAAAATATAAACTACCGTTCTATCTGTATATAGCTGGTCACACCTACGCCTACGGATATTTATTGTTATGAAAAAAATAAATTGATATTCATTATTGTATTTAGTAATTGAAGATACACGTCAAGTATGAGTATTGAAGCGTATCAACAGGGACGTACATTCGTTCATTCCCAGCGACAAACGTATTCGGAGGATATAATAGGAGAGAAAGTACCATTTGGTCGTACTAACGCCATTCGTTTATATCCAGAAACTCAATTACATAAAGAAATAAGCAAAGTATGGAAATCTTTATGGGATATCCAAACACCTGCTTTTCAACCCGCACCTTTTGCACCACCTCAATGTGTGACGTTAACGCGTGATCGATGGACAGCGATTCGTGACGATCCAGATATGTGGTATGTGGCGTGGAAAACCAACGGAGAACGATTTGCATTACTCGTCACGTCTCTCCATTATTCATCTGAACGTGTGTGTGTCATGATCAATCGTCGTATGGACATGTTTTTAATTCAATTGGCATGTCCATTGACCTATTTCGATGGGACCCTTTTAACAGGTGATCTCATTGATGAATATCGATTTGAAGTTGATGATATTGCGGTCTTGCGCGGGACTCTAGTCTCCAACTATTCTAAAAGCAGTCGTCTTATTCTTTCCCAAACTGTAATCGATACCATGCGATCTCAACGTATCGAGTGTTCGAAAGGTTCTATAATTGAACATGTCACAGAAGCATTTGAAATATGTGCAAAACCGTGGGCCCCCCGGTCTTGTTTATTTTCCTTGATTCAACGAGCCCAATTAACGTATTTATTAAAGCGCAAAGATTGGATTGACCGTTTTTCTTCTTATTTCATTCATCATCATGATTTTTGGCGTGATTGTACCTTACCTGACGGACTCATTCTTCAAAAAGATGGAGCTCCACTCGGTCAATTTACAGTCGAAACGATTGCAAAAGCAAAACCAGAAGACGCCCGTACAAGAGATTGGTTATTGGGAGTTCACGATCTGGATCAAACCATACAATTTTATGGATTTGTAGGAAAAGATTTATCTGCCGATAAACTTCAAACACAGGCTGATCAACATTTGTATAAATTTTTCAAACAGGTATGGTGGAAATTAGACAAAACTCAATCGATTCAAAACACATTATCTCCATTCAGTGTCGTGACGCCTGTCCAGGAAGCCCTCGGATTTTCGGTTGTCCAACCTCAACAGACCCCAGGCATGAATGTCAATGTGATTCACTTATTTCATAATGCCATTTACGAATGCGCACCTGATGCTGGTACAGGATACTGGAAACCTATTAAAAATAGAGATCAAGATAAATTATATGCCAATCATATTAAAGTGTTGGAAGCTGAAGAATTAGATTTTGCACAAGGCGTTGTATCGATTGAAGAGATTTTAGATGCCTCTGATACTGGGACATGTCCACACGATCTTGAAGTCGATGCACCGAGTCATTTTTCTCAGTTGACATGGGGACAGGAATTAACCAAATGGATTCCTACTACGCGTACATTTTTAGAAGGAAGTGCGGCACATTGTTTTGCACCCATTCCTGTGCCTCACAAACGACTGAACATACTCCCCTACTATACACAAACATCATCGAACGAACTCCAAGAAGTATTTACACGCGCATTCAAGGCAAGAAATGATGTGAAACGTGTCCTACCTAATCATTTGCATTTAAATTTAACACCTCCAGGACTTTCGTCGTTTCCCATGATGTCTAAATATGAACGAGCCGCTGTGATTGGAGAAGAAGCTACACGTCTTAGTCAATGTGGCACTGCCCTCGTTCCTGTAGGAGATTCTACCTCCGTATTAGATTTAGCCGAACGAACATTGTTGCTAGGCACATTACCGGCTGTCATTGAACGTCCGTTACCGAATGGACGGGTCATTGAAATATCTGCCAAAGATTTAGATGTTCATCACAATGTTCGTAATATGGTGAATTGATTGAGTAATAATATAAATAACGTATTTGTATTTCCTCGTGTCGTGTCATGAAAATAAAAAAAAAAGGTAAGAAGGTTCGAGAGGAAAAAAAAAGACAAGTCGTAGACCAATTATTGGATCATCGCAAGCAAGACATTCCTTCCACCTACAAGAGACACAACAACACACAACACAATAAAAAAAACTCAAACGCTCCATGTCTAGTTCAAGTTCTTCTTTTCTTGATTTTTCATGGTTACATCACCAAGGACCTGCTCAACCTACTAGACATGGATTCGAGAATTTTGATCGAGATATCACCGCTCCTTTATCGAACCAGAAAGTGATAGGATCTGCGCAAGCCTTTCAACAGGAACTAAAAGATGCCAAAGCGACGAAATCTACTCATTTAGATTGGCAAGTAGATCCTATCGATGCAGAATTACTTGAATGGATTCGAGATTGGCACAAACAATTTTTAGAACATGTGGGATATTTAGATTTATTGCTTGTACGATTGCCCAACGATGCCTTTAGTTCTAAGTCTCCTCTCATCAGTCCCTTACCCGAAAATCAACCTCAAATATCGACTAAAACATGGGACGATTTCCATCATGCCAAGCCTCTAGTAGATCATTTAAAAGGACTTGCACCTCTTCTCGTAAAAGGATGGAAAGAGTTAGAAGATCAATTATATCAACAGACAGAATCAGGCTTGGTGAATATCGCAGTCTTGTACACGTTATGTTCATGGACCTATCATTTTAAAGTAGTCATTTATAAAGCCCATCATGATCGTGCTTGGTGGATGGGATCGGCCTCGTCGGCTTTGGTCAAGCATATGTTGGAAGAATTAGTTGCATTTTCATTACGACTTTCAGGTAAATTAAATGTAAATCAAGAAGCTGCCTTTTTTAGTAATATTGTCGCCGATCATATTTCTATGACCGCTCATCTCATGGATCCAGGAGGATCTCAAGAACAACGAGATACGGTACTTCAGACATTACAACTCGCAGAGGAAGGATATCGCAGTATGGAAGAGGCAGACGAAGATGCGATGATTGATATAGCGCTCGACTTTGTAGAAAAAGGGGCATCGGCCACCCAAAAGATAGCTCCTAAGTTGCTCAATCAATCTATTCCCAATACCGTATTGCCCATTGATTTGATGCATAACATTCGAGAACATAATATTGCTCTAAAACAACTATCAAAATTTAATTCTTTACCTATGGAATAAATACTAGCTTCAAAATCCATAGTTGTTTGATCGTTTATTGAAAAGTTTTATAAAGTATCATTGCGAACCCCAAAGAAACAACATGTATAAATGATCCGATAAAATAAAAAAAAAGAAGAGGACACAACGATATAACAAAAAAGTTTCCAATGAGTTCTGCGAATAATGTGACTCCATGGAGTGTGATTCCTTCTAATTTACCGTTGGGAACAGCACCTCAAGGTGCCCCTGGCTTTAAAGTGATGTCATTAGGAGATTGTTTGAAAACCATGAATTCGGCAGGCCGTCCAATTGCCCAATTTCGATGGACAGGCTCTCAATCCGGTAATACAAGTGCGGGAGGAACGACCTATTATGTCATTGAAACGTTGGATGCGGATGAATGGTTAGCCACTGGAGACGTTTGCTTTCCTGAAGGGTTGACAACCACCATATCGGTTGGGATTGCATTCCAGAGTACTACTGTCCCCCCGAGTACTATCATGCTAAATGCAATCCAAGTACTGTTTGTAAAGAATGACGATGCTTATCGAATCAAAGTACCTACGAGTGCGTGGGCATGGATTGGCGATGATAACAATTCACATGATACTTTTAACGTTGCCATGTATACGATCCCGAATAGAACCAATTATGTAGGCAGTTCTACGTTAAATCCGACTGGTTTAACTGCCACTGTATTAGGTGATATTGTCGCTAATTACGGTGCTTTGCCAACTGCTAGTGGGGGAGTGGTACCTAGTGGATTTCCAAGTCCTGCCCCCGATTATAGCGCACGTATTATTGGAGCTGTATTAAATACATGGATTGTAAATCTATCTACTCCTGGTAATGCTGGTGCTGTCGGAACTCCCTCCTTTGCCCCTCAGAATTCACCTTATTTTATTTCAAGTAGTATCGATACCAATTATGGGGATCACAACTTTATGTATGTTTCTAGGACTACGCCCTACAATACATTTGCAGGATGTACCGATGTGCTTTGCAATCCTTGGGTGTTTTCAGATGTAATTCTACCTCCTCAAATATCGCTTTGTTGTGCAAATAATGGTATTGTGGCTAGTTCTTTTCAATTTTATAGTGCTGGACAAATCACCCAACTGGCAAATACAGTGACAGGTATTGGTACTGCCTTCACCTCCTCCTTATTAAATGGGACTATGACCGTCACAGGGTTTGCGCCTGGAACTATTACTGCAGTCAATAGCCCTACAAGTTTAACAATGTCTAGTAATCAAACTATTGCCATTCCAACGAACTATGTGGCTAGTTATACGATTCCTGGAAGCACGAATTGTGGAGGATATGGTGTGGCAGGCTCTACGTTATGCGCTCAATATGTCACCTCGATTGCCACGAATCCTGCGACACTTGCCGATCCAAATGTACAAACGTATTTAATTGGACATTCTGGACAATTCGATAATGTGGTCAAAAATCAAATCTGTAATGTGCCTGCCAATCAAATGCTTCCTATTTGTTCTTGTTTAATCCCCCAAGTGGTGGATCCAACGTTGCCGGCAACCATTCAAGCTTTTTTAAAAGCGAGTCCTCAATGTACCAATGCAACATGTGCATTATCTGGTTATAAAACAGTTAATCTTATTCCACCCCCGACCGGAAATGGGTCACCGTGTCAAATAAACCTTCAAGCATGTACAAATAATCAAACCGTGAATAATCAAGGACAAATTTCTAATAGTGTCACGTTATCGACGTCTGTAGCATGTACACAAGCTGTAAGCCAACTAACAGGCGGCTCTACCACTACTGGAGGCACGACTGGTGGGACGACAGGCGGAACCAGTACAGGTGGTACGACGGGTACAACTACGACTCCTTCTACAACAACTACATTCCTGCAAAAATATTGGTGGATTTTTTTAATCATCCTGGTCGTCATTGTATTCATAGGAATTCTTGTCACTCGTAAAAAGAAACCACTTATACCTCCTCCAACGTATACAGAGATTCCGGGAGGAATGCCTCTGATGTCTTCTGCGCCTGTTATATCCAATCTTCCTATGCCTATGCCTAATAACCCATAACAGGATGTAAAACAAGTCATTATCCTATTTCTTTTCACTATTCCCAAATGATGAAAAGCAGGTTTCACACCTTCGAGATGCGAATTTACGTTCAATAGATGCGGCAATGGGTAATGGGTTTTTCCTTCTAAAAGGATCAATAAAATTGATACAGAGTATATGAGGAAGACGATATAGATATAAGGACCACCAGTCTTCCCATCGTATGTCACCCTGATCCTTAAGGCAAGAGAAATCTTCAATGGAAAACCCACAGAGATGAACTCGAAGCAGGGAAGAAGGAAGATCTTCCATAAAGGGCATTCTTTGAGATTCTTGTAATGAGTGTAAATGACTCACTTCTAACGTCTGAAGCTTGGGAAGAGCACGAATGAAACGTTGAGAGTAATAAAATTGAGAAAGAGGAAGTATCGTTAAATAAGTAAGATTTGTAAATCGTTCAAAAAATTTAACGAGATCTAAATCCTTTTGCGATAGATCTGTACATGGGAAAGGCAACGAGAGATATTCAAGCGATACAGGAAGATGTTGACAAGCTAGAAAAACAGGAATTAAGCAAACATGATCCTGATCCTGATCATTTCCCATAAAGTTGACAATAAACTTAAACTTGCGAAGGTTTATGAGTCCCGATAACAAAGAAGAGGATGGGAGCGCATCGATAACCGGATTCAAATCGTCGGAGTTAACAGAAATAGTTAATGTTCTGAGTTGGCTCATGATTAATGGTGGAAGGTTCAAAGGCAATAAGAATCTATTCATTGTTTTACAACAGGAAAGCCTCCAAAAAGAATAATTATCATTGAATTCTACGAGGTTCCACTCTTGTTCAATATCCAGTCGTTCCGTTCTATCTCTGCAAATGTGGATATTACAGCACGTTTTAGAAGTATGAATTTTCTGTAATACCTCCAGAAAGTCCGATTTGGAGGGAATAAATGTCACAAGGGATCTCATTCCCTCATACCGAACATTGTCTAAATAAGGGAATTTACTTTCAAGTAAGAGGGGAAGTATACATTCTATATTGTCATAGCCACACGAGCGTAATTTCAACGTACGAACTGAAGATGAAAATTCGGACAATGAAATAAGTGCATCCACTATTGAATAAGTGGGTTTCTCACTTTCCATATAATAATAAGTGTCTATAGATATATGTGATAGAGTACGAATTTGACCTAAATGACGCAAAAGATCATTACATGTCGATTGGCAACGTTGTCCACGCAGACAGAATTCGAATTCGAATTTCTCAAGATGAGGCAACACAAACAAATTCCATTTTGTATCGTCAGGAATTCCACTTTGATGCATACAGAGTGAGATCTTTATGGATTTTACATAAGGCCATGAGAGTGAACACTGTTGGGAATAACGGCACCATTCAGTAAAAAATGGTAGACATCTGAATATGAGCGTATGTACATTTTTCATTTGATAGAAATACACACCTCTATACATGGAACAGCTTTCGGACACGGTTAAGCACCATAATGCACCCCTAATACATCTTGGGTTGCGAAAGATTCTGAGTTGAAGATAGGTATCCTGTCTAATACTCGTTAATAATCGCTTTATCCATGTTTTACTTGTAGGAATCGATCGAATGCCTTCTTCAAACAATAAATAGCTGAAAATATAGGATGCAAACTTTACAAGGATACTATACGAGTCTTGATCTTGATATCTAGATGATTTTCGATACATGTCCAACATTAAAATTCATGTGTATCTAGAGATAATTTTTGATACAGATTTTATAGGTATTCAATACCTTTTACAGTTAAGTGGAATATTAAAATGTTACGATATGAAGTTCAAGTACAATATAAAGTACGAAATATATATACTAAACTAACATGTTGCTTTTAAAAAATACATGCAAATTACAAGGTACAACATAATAAAAATAAATAAAAAAAAGAAACTAAACAAATTGAAATAATCAAAATGACTAGCTATTATGAGTCGCCTCCTACTTGTACTACCAATGGCTTCCCTATCATTGTTCAAGTAACACAACACATTGCAGCGTTATTGAAATCGCTTGAACACATTGATTCTAAACAAGATTGGAAACAAGAATTTGTTGACACGCAACAATCCACGGTTGACCTTCATACCACCATCGATGATTTTATAAAAAACAATGGACTTTGTAAACAAGAACAACGTATATTACAAGATGCTCAATCCATCTTAGTATCATTGACAAATACCCTAAATTCTATTGTGGCAGAATCGCAACAAGAAGATCCTCACATTGATGATATCATGCCTTCTATCGAACAAGCCCAATTAGATGTAGAAAAATTCGGAAAAGATACAGAAAACTGGTATCGAGTGAATGAATTGAATATTAAGAAATTGATTGCTAGAAATACAATTGTTCCAGTGACACCTCTTGTTTCCGCTTCTCCACCAACCGCCGCTGCGGCTCGAAGATGGAGATCTCGTGTGTTTGCGGATTTACCAACTGAAAGAGATTCAAAGGCGTGGAGATTTATAAAACGTGCTGCCAAAATTACTGGATACATTTTATTCGGTGTACTTATAATAGCTGTAGTCGTAGCATCTGTCCTCTTAAAAGTTGAAATGGACAGCAGTATTATCAATTCCAATCAATCTACCGGCATGAAAGTTATGGAATTATCTGCTGTCAACAGAAGCAATTCCCCCATGATTTATTCCAGTCCTGTTCGTTCTACATACACACCCACCTATCCGTCTAGTTATATTTCAAGCCCGATTCCAAGTTATCAAATCCCTCCAATGGGACCTCCTCCTCGAATAAAACCAATACCCATTGAGGAAGAAGAACCATTACCAGGTCCTTTACCACCCCCATTGCCAACAACACGTAGACCTACTCCTCTTCCACCCCGTACGCTCTATCCTGAATTTGTTCCACGCACACGTCGTTCTTACGATGATTAGAGCTTAATTACCTAAATGGGAAATTATATATAATAATGCATGTATGAACTACAAAGTTTACCTCTATGTTATCTATCAACTATACTTTATTCTAATTCATTCTTTACTTGTTCCAGCTTAATAATACTTTAAATTTAGTGACTTTAGTGATTTTAGTGACTTTAGTCATGTCTTCTTCGATTACTCTCACCCCTCAAGATTTATTAATTCATGATTCCTACTATACGGCTATTTTAACCGCAGCAAAATGGTCACTGCCTATAACGATTCTGATGTCTGGGTTTCAAGGCTCTGGGAAATCGACCTGTGCAAATTTATTACAAGCCGATTTAACATCTCTTCATGTCACAAATGAGATTTTTTCTACTGATCATTATTTTGTGGATCCTGTGACTCAAACATATCAATTTGAACCTTCTAAATTAGGCGAATATCATAACAAAAATTTCAATGCGTTTGAAGAAAGTAAAGTTCAAGTTCGAATTATCGATAATACCAATGTCGTACGTCAAGATTATGCCAAATATCTCCAGGAAGCCCAACAACAAGGACATATATGCGTGATGTTGTCCACCAAATTAGATTTACCTTCTGTTTTTGCAGCACGTAATCTGCATGGAGTCCCAGAAGCGACGATTGCGAATAAAATGAAGAAATACAGTGTTCAAGGTCCTATGTATCTAGGTTGTTTTATGAAGCGTGATGACTTGAACAAGATACTCACCGATCTATTCCTTCCTCTACCTACTCAAAAAGCTCCTCTCCATGTGACATGTTTATTTATTCAAGGCAAAGAAGATCTCATCACAAAACATAAACAAAGTCAAGAATACGGGAAAAGGGTCACTGTTCAAATCCTTGGATATAGTGAGAATGAGGCAGGTCGTGCTCTTCTTGTCGAATGTCCGATGGGTGGGAATCATATTACATTGCATACACATGAAGGAAAAAAGCCTGTTGATGTAGGTAAAGCCATGACAGCGAGTAATACCATGATGTGGTATAGTCCCCGGTCTATTGAATGTTTGTATATGCCTATGTTTTAATTTCAGTATATTAATTAAAAAATTATTCTTTACAATCCTCTCGCCTTAATACACAAAGTTGTTATATAGACTACATTCAATTTTCATTTGAAGCATCATAATATAATACATAAGGTGCATATGTTAACGCTTTCTCTATATAAAGTATATCAGATCTGGTTTACTTTTCTTACTGTTCATACATTTTATTTAAATCTTATTTTTATTGCGTATTTATTACGACATTTATTCATTATCATTATTATAATATTAATTTATTCTGTACCATTTTAAATATATTTACTATGTCTAGATGGTCTGAACGTACTGTGGAACGAAAAGGTGGAATAGATGCTGAATCTTGGTTGAATCGTTTTTATATAACGCCAATTCGTGATATACAAGAACAAGTACAACTTGTGAGAAGCGATGGACAGATAGAAACCAAATCTAGTTCTTATGCGTGTCTAATCATGACTAAACTGACAGAAGAGTTTAAGGAAAATAAATCGAATATAAGGGGAAACGCTCCTCAAGTCATTGGTACGCCTCTCGCACAACTATGTGAATACGGGGATAGTCAACGGGCGTTATATCAAAATAAACCACACACATTGATCCAAGATCTGAACACTGCAGTGGCTATTCCCTTGATGTTTCCGTCCTCTTCCGAAGATCAAATCTTATTCAAAGAAGCCGCTAGAAAATTCTTGTCCTGTGGACGTGCGGATATTGACCATTCCGACCAACATGTGGGGTTGATGATGCTTTACACCATGAAAAGTTTGATATTGACCTTGGTCAAAGAACAAACACAAGAGCTACAAACTCTATGGTTTAAACATTTAATTAGGGTAATTCAAGTTGCAGATAGATATTTTAGTAAATTTCCAGATGCATTTCTGGTCATAGATCCTTTACGGGAAGATGATGATACAAACGATGTCTTGATTCGAGCATGTGCCTTTGTGTACTTTCAACAAACATGGTCACGTGAACAATTATGGAGGATCTTAGAAGTGACTCTGAAACGATACTGTAAACATCATCGTAAAGAAAACAAAGGACAAGCAGTGGATTTTGTCACGAATCCAATGATTGGAGCTGTTGCTTGTTTATTAGTCATTCCTTTGCTTCGAGACATTTTAGCAAAACGTATGTCTCCGGACGCTGCTACTCTACGTCTCAATGAAGCACTTGTTGGGCAAATTGAAGTAATTGCTCAAAATGGAACGACCTCTATCGATATCTTAAATGAACATCTATTGACCGACTTGCTACGATATAGTGACTTGGAAAAAACAGCACAAACTACACAACAGCTTCAAACATGGACCCATCAACTTTATGAGTATTGTGTAAATCCTTGTCATTTAATCACCTTTGCTCCTTTAGAAGAATGGGGCATTATTCCTCCACAAGTGATTCCTTTTACCTATATTACGCAAGGATTGACGATTAAAAAAAATAAAGTATCTAACACTGTCAGAATTAAGTGTCTTGATACCTTGTTGGATTCTGCTTTACCTACAATAAAATTGACTGTAAATTCATCGGGTGCAACCGATTGGTCTGCGTTTGGACTAGTCGATCCTGGAACCTATCGATTCAAACCGTCGTTGGTAGGGGCTGCTAAAGCAGGGGTTGGATCGACATTGGGCGATGTCAATAATGCAAATATACGTTTCACCACTGGTTTAGAAATCTTACCCAATCAAATTGAAGGTCGGGCATCGACTGGAAAACATTATACGTCTCGAAATGGGACATGGAATTATTACGATACAACAGGATTAGATTTAACCAGTGCACAACGCAAGGAAATCGTGGTTACGATTGAAAAAACTCCTTCTTCTACCAATACTCAACGAGTCAGTACATTTGATGTACGACAAGATGGACCTTTCTTCCAAGGTACGATTCGCGGCACAACCCCGTTGTTGATTGCCTTCAAATTTATTAAATTTGATCTTACCTTTGAACCTCCTATTTCTCTCGAACGTATACAACAAGAACATCGTATGGACACAGACTTACTTGTACAACAGGCTGCCTCACTTCAAGGATTATCTGGTCATGCTTTATTGGAAAAGTTGGCGCAATTAAAACTCGCTGAAAAAACAAATAATACTCAAGGATTTACCACTAGTACATCCAAGAACTCGAATTCTGCTCCCCTTTCTCCTAGTCAACATGTAGAAAAAAAATCCAAGAGTGAAGATATCGAGGGAGAAGAAGAATGGGTCAAGTCTTTTTGATTAAAATATTAAATAGTTCTGGAAGATCTGTTGTATTGTATTGTACGTTATTAATAAAAATAAAGTAAAAAAAAGCAACACATTTCAAGTTAACAATCCATAGGTTATATATTAATATGACGACGATAAATGTTCCATTGAAAGATAGAGATATGATTTTCAAATATATCAACACGTTGGCGGAAAGAACTCAACCATCGTCAACAAATTTTGATGAAGAATCCAAAGATTTGCTAGTGACAGAAAAGAAACTTTTAGATGAATGGACGCGAAACTTAGACGATGTCGATTGTAAATCTGCCATTGATACTTTACGAAGCGTGCTACTAAAACCTTTCACATTACAACAAATGAAAAAACAGGTTCTTTATTGGGCAGTGTACAATTTTGAAATTCACACGCTAGAACAACAACATGAATTACAAGAGATGATATATCGTGCTTATTTTTATTTATCACCCGCGCCTAGTCCTGGAGAAAAACTCAAATTTAACTTTAATCATCAACGACGACGTTAATAAAGTAACTATTTGTATTTGGTTGTGTTGTTGTGAATAATAAAACTTGATTGATAATTATATAAATTATAAATGTAACTAGGAATGATTTTGGCGTGTGCACGCGAACTACACTACTATTTTGAACCCACAGTTTCTATAAAGCTCTAGCTCGTAATATAAGTGTACATATGTAAGACCCATGCACAAAAAAATAAATAAATACTTAATTAAATATATCTACATCTATTTTTACGTGTTCTATTTACTATTTACTATATCATTTTATTCTATCGGTCCTTTAAGTTATACATATTATCAATTCAATATGAATTCGGCAGATTTTGTTACCTTTAAAACAAGTAAACCTCGAGAATCCTTAATATCGTCTACCAAGCCCGCTCTAGAACTCAAAGAAATTGATG
>Ga0206957_1076_pt1 | contig 24513 bp, 22 predicted proteins | sample Alteio_BWOrgHeat_32_FD_152975 | JGI IMG/M metagenome (GOLD analysis project Ga0206957, IMG submission 152975) | Enriched cells from forest soil in Barre Woods Harvard Forest LTER site, Petersham, Massachusetts, United States -... | ecosystem: Environmental > Terrestrial > Soil > Temperate forest >...
ATTTGTCATTTATTCAGACAGGCGATCCTAGACAGCATCAGCCTGGGGACACCGCAGCTTACGATAAAAATGCCATGCGTAGTGGTATTTATAACATCACCCTTTTCATGGAAGAAGTTTCCACAGCAGTTTCCCTCTACCGCGCAGGCGAATTAGCATCTGCTCGGCGCAAATAAATCTTCATATAAGCTTGGCGGTAAATTACTCTTCCACGGTTTGTTTTAAATCAATAAGTTGCAACTTCCGTAACTTGCAATTAATCTCTTGAGTTATGAGCTACGTTGAGCAAAACCTTCTGCCGGGCGAGAAATTGCTGCACCGGGGCGAGTTGCATTGGATAATATATGCGCCGGGATTTGTTTTCCTTATAACCGCCGCGGCTTTTTATTTTGTGACGCGTAATAATCTTTCGGCTGTCCTCGCGCTGCTTGGGCTTTTGATGCTGGCAAAATCCAACATCCAGCGGCAGAATACCGAATTCGCCGTCACCAACCGGCGTGTGATCGTAAAAACCGGTTGGTTCGCGCGCGAGGCGCTGGATATGGCGCTCGACCGTATCGAAAGCGTATTGCTGGAACAAACCTTCTGGGGCCGGATGTTAGACTACGGAACTTTGATCGTGCACGGCACCGGCGGCGGCTCGGAGGCGCTTAGCAGCGTACAGGATCCCTTAAGTTTCAGGAAAACTGCACTGGCGGCCATTGAGGATTATAAGAACCGGACCGGTAGCGTGCAGAATCCGCAGAGTGTCAAGAAAACGGCGCCGGCGGTTACCCAGGATAGCAGGCAGCAAAAATGATTCCTCGTTATTCACGTCCGGAAATGGTGGCGATCTGGAGCGAGGAAAACCGCTACCGGATTTGGTTCGAGATCGAAGCCCATGCGGCGGACGCCATGGCCGAAATCGGCATGATTCCGAAATCGGCGGCGAAAAATATCTGGAAAAAAGGCAAGTTCGATGTCAAACGTATCGACGAAATTGAGCGGGAAACCAAGCATGACGTCATCGCGTTCTTAACCAATCTGGCCGAGCATATCGGCCCGGATGCCCGGTTTATGCATCAGGGGATGACGAGTTCGGACGTGCTGGATACCTGCCTTTCCATGCAGCTGCGCCAGGCTTCGGATATATTGTTGAAAGATATCGATCGCCTGCTCGCGGCATTGAAAAAGCGCGCATACGAAACCAAGGATTTCGTCACGATCGGCCGCAGCCATGGCATCCATGCCGAGCCGGTGACGTTTGGCCTCAAACTCGCCGGGTTTTATGCGGAGTTTGATCGTAATCGCTCGCGATTGCTAGCTGCGCGTGAGGAAATTTCCACCTGCGCGATTTCCGGCGCGGTCGGCACTTTCGCCACTATTGATCCGCAAGTTGAGGAGTATGTGGCGAAAAAATTGGGGCTAAAGCCGGAGCCGGTTTCCACCCAGGTGATTCCGCGCGACAGGCATGCAGTGTTTTTTGCAACTCTCGGCGTCATCGCCGGTTCGATCGAGCGGATCGCCACGGAAATCCGGCATTTGCAGCGCACGGAAGTATTGGAGGCGGAGGAATATTTTTCGCCCGGACAGAAGGGCAGTTCGGCGATGCCGCATAAGCGCAATCCGGTGTTGTCGGAGAATTTGACCGGTCTGGCGCGCATCGTTCGCTCTGCCGTAATTCCGGCGCTGGAAAACATCGCGCTGTGGCACGAGCGCGATATTTCGCATTCCTCGGTGGAAAGGATGATCGGCCCGGATGCGACGGTAACGCTTGATTTCGCTCTGGCGCGGCTGGCTGATGTGATTGAAAAACTGATGATTTATCCGGAAAATATGAAAGCGAATTTGGGAAAACTGGGCGGGCTGGTTTTCTCCCAGCGGGTTATGCTGGCGCTGACGCAAAAAGGTGTAGCCCGTGAGGATGCTTATAAAATCGTGCAGAGAAATGCGATGAAAGTATGGGCTGCTTCTTCTCGTCGTCCCCGCGCAGGCGGGGACCTCTCTAAAAGAGATTCTCGCCTGCGCGGGAATGACAGCTGTTTTTTAGATATTTTAAAAAAAGATAACGAAATCACCCGGCATTTTTCGGAGAAGGAATTGTCCGCGCTGTTTGACCTAAAATATCACACCAAAAACATCGGTAGGATTTTTAAGCGAGTGTTTGATTAGACGATGCGGCGGATTATTGCGTTGAGTGCCGTCGTCCTGCTGGTTTGCCCCGAAATTGCCCGGGCCGGTGCATGGATGCAGCCGGAGGGCGGCGGACAAATCATTACCACGGCGACTTATTATTCCACCGATTCGTTCTTTAACAAAAACGGCGAACGTGTCGATCAAACCAGCCGATACAGCAAATACTCAATTGACGCCTATGCTGAATATGGATTATCCGAAGCTTATACAATCGGCATACAACCATCATATGATTTTGTGCAAAACAGGGGCGATGGGATAAATGCGAGCGAGAATGGGCTGGCCGATGTGCCGATATTTTTGCGCGAGCGCATCTGGCATGATGATTATAACGTGTTTTCGGTGCAGGAACTGGCGACGATTCCCGGGCCTTATGATAAACACAGCCAGACAGCGCTGGGATATGACCAACCCGACCTGGAACTGCGCGGACTTTATGGACATAGCGGGAATATAGCGAATCTTCCTTACCTAAAAGACCTTCCATACTTCACCGACATAGAAGGAGCATACCGCGAGCGTTTCGACGGTCCGGCCAATGAACTGCACCTGGATTTGACTTTTGGTGTGAAACCTATGTATGAATTCCTGTTATTAGCCCAATCATTCAACACCGCCGGCCTCGGCAACGCCACGACCAACGCTTTCGTGCCGCCGAGCGCGCCCAATTATGATCTATCGAAACTCCAGTTTTCCGGAGTGATCGGAATGCTTGACGGCTTTTCTCTACAAATGGGCGGCTCGGTCGATGTTTATGGCCGCAATACCGGGGGAGGGGAGAGTTTGTTCGTGGCGGTTTGGCGGAGTTTTTGAGATGCCGAATCTTACCACCGGACAGATTTTCCTCCCCCCGCTGGCGGGGGGAGGTTAGGAGGGGGGTGGAGAGAGGTTTTTCGCACTTTCCCCCCCACACCCTGACCCTCCCCCTCAAGCGGGAGAGGGGAAAATCCCCCGGATTTCCTTGCCTTTCTGAATTATGTCCGTTGGTAAGGATGCCGAATATAATAAAGTGCAATTCTTTGAGTTTTATTTAAACTCTGCCTTGTCTATAAAGACTTTTGGCCATATTATTGACTTCCTTGAGAAGATCACCGTCTGCCCTTGTCACTTTCAATCCAAAATCCTTATACTTCTGGCAAAGCCTTTTATTAATTTCTACCTCGTCACTGCGTTCCACCACGTCATAGTCATGATAGTAAGTTCTTTGAACATGCTCCAGGAAAAATCTGAAATCACCCGGATCTATTTTACCTTTATCTACAAAATGCTCCGCCATTATAAGAAGCGCTTCACTTATTGAGTTTTGCTTCACTTGATAGTTGCGGCCTGATGTGAGGGCATTATAAACGTCACAAATTGTAAGTATCCTGGTTAAGAGATTCACCTCATTGGTTGATGTTTTTATTTCTTCAATACCTACATCGGGATAGCCTTCCAAAGCACCTGTTGCCTTCTGAGTAATATGGTGCGGCCCGGATATTTTCCGGATCAACGCCATTAATGGTATTTCGTCAAAGGAAAAGATTTTATATAAATCAAGCGCGTGTCCACTCATTATAGCGCGCAACGTCTTATCTAAATTATAGGAAGTGTCAGGATCTGGAATGCCCGGTTCCAGTACTTCTATCGGGGTTCCGATTTTGCCGATATCATGGGCAAGTACAATACCATACACAAGCTTAACCCCATTTTCTGCGAGACTAATTAACTGCATTCGTATTGCGGTGCGGAGAAACACCATCACTAATTTGCCTACCTCCGTGACATGCGTTGCTGTTTCCTGATAGTATCCACCTAGTCCGTTTGCTGATCTTACATTCATCAACTCAAGCATAGTTGTATTAAATTCTTTCAGAAATTCCAAATCCGGTTGATTAAAATCCTTAGCTCCATTTCCTTTTACTTCCTCTTCCCACATTTTATCAGGACGCGTAGCATCATTGCTGATACCTTGATCAAATTTTGCGACTACAAAATTCATAAATCGATTAGCCAGATTCATATGAAGGCGGTATTCTTGGATTTTCTTGTCAAAACTTTTATTTGATGCAGGAATGTTGCAAACAATCGTACCAATTACTTGTCCGCACTTTAAAACCGGCAGAACAAAATCTATGTGCTCATAGCCGGTATCTTTACCCCCGAAAGGACTGCGTGGTATTGATGAATAAGAAATTTGTGGATCTCTTATTTCACGAGCCGTAAAAACCATTTGGTTCAGTAGAGGTGTGTCCTTATTCGGAATTCTCTCAGGAATATAGCTGCTTCTTAGGGCCGTGCCTTCATGTTCCGGTATTTTTGAAATATGGGCAATTTGGATAAAACTTCTTTCTTTCAAGGCAAAAAGCGCCGCCTCAGGATAATCGGCGGGAGGAGAATCACTATCCTGCGGCTTTGTTCTGACCAGAAAAGGGGCATAACTGCCCCCCAGTAGCGTCATCACAGCAGTAAGTAGCCTCTTCCTCTTATCCTTAAATAATGGCTCTAGCCCTGACACTACAAACCCAATTGATAATAACTAAAAAACCTTCTCCGGCAGGTAGTTCCTTGCCAACTCCTCGGCTATTTGGACTGCATTAAGCGCAGCGCCTTTTCTTAAATTATCGCTGACGATCCACATGTTCAGGCCGTTTGCCACGGTCGGGTCTTTGCGGATGCGCGAAACATAAACATTATCGTCCCCAGCGCATTCGGCGGGGGTCATGTAACCGCCGTCCTCCCTGCGATCCAGCACCAAAACCCCCGGCGCGTTCGCCAGTAATGCACGTGCCTCGGCTACCGTTAGTGGGTTTTCGAATTCCACATTCACTGATTCCGAATGCGATACGAACACCGGCACCCGAACACAGGTGGCGCTGACCGCGATATTTTCCCCCAGGATTTTTTTGGTTTCATTAACCATTTTCCATTCCTCTTTGGTCGACCCGTCATCCATGAAAATATCGATCTGAGGTATCACATTAAATGCTATTCTTTTACTGAAGCTTCTTGCCTCAACATTATCATATATATACATTTTCTTGGTCTGTTCATAAAGCTCATCCATCGCTTTTTTGCCTGCGCCGGAAACAGATTGATAAGTGGAAACGACGATTCTTTTTATCACAGCTTTATCATGCAGCGGTTTTAGCGCCACCAGCATCTGCATGGTTGAGCAATTGGGGTTGGCGATGATGTTACGGTTTTTGTAACCGGCCAAATCTTTGAGGTTCACCTCGGGCACGATTAGCGGAATATCCGCATCCATGCGGAAATATGAGGTATTGTCGATAACGATGCAACCGGCGCTAGCGGCGCGCGGGGCATGGATTTTCGATACGGCTGAGCCGGGTGAGAACAGCGCTATATCGGTGCCGGTGAAATCATAATCGTCAAGGCATTGGACTTTCAGGTTTTTTTCGCCAAAGCTGACTTCGCGACCGATCGAATTACGCGAGGCGAGCGCGACGACTTCGCTGGCAGGAAATTTCCGCTCGGATAGGATGTTTAACATTTGCCGGCCGACATTTCCGGTGGCGCCGACGACTGCGATTTTATAGACCATTTATCTTGCCCATTTAATTCACTTATAAAAACCGGGACTTATAGCCTAATATACAGGAAAAATGTATCAAAATCTTAATTTTTTTAAATTTTGCCAGCGTATTAACACTTTCTTAATAATTACATGCTAATCTATAATGCCATGACGATTGATTCAACTTTAATAACAGAGGAATTCAAGCGGCGCTTTCTTGAAACATATATTCGTGTTCCAGAGAATGTAAGTGCAGAAAGGCGTGATAATTTGCAGGAACTGGGATGGATTTCCTACATGCTGGCCGGTAATGCGAATATTTTTAAAACCTATTTAAGGGGCACGAATTACCCGGAAGTAATGGTGCATGACCAGGCTGCTTTCGATGATGGCGAGAGATGGTATGTTGAAGAGTATCCAGCAAGAACAATAAACCTGGCGCTCGGCGATAGGTCGGCAAATGATATAGATGGTGTATTGCCGGAAATAGTAGAGGCTTTTGAGAATTACTTCCGCAGCATTAACGGCAGTACGCCGGACCCAACCAGCACACAACACACTTATGGAACCAGACAAGAAACAGAAGCGGATAAAACTACGGATGATGCAAATCCTGGCTTTGATTTTCGTCGTGGTCATATCGGGATATTTACATATGGAAAACGCCAAAAATTTGGGGTGAGGGGACATGGCAACCTCTGGGGTCATATAATCGTGAGCGAGGAAGACTGGCTTTTTGCCATGCATGGACTGGCATATAAGGGCGAAAAATATCAACAAGAGGTGGATTGGGATCGAACATTTGAGATGCGCCAACAGGCGCTTGACTTTATACATAAACAGCAATGGGATTTGTTAACCCAGCCATTCGGGGACGAGTGGGATATGCATGATTTATTAAGGCATTTGTGTGTTCGCGCCGGTAAATCTACAGTGGATGGAGAAAACGAAACTACAATATCACAGCATAGTTGGTCATATTATGATGTTTCTACTGCTACAGCACGCAGTAAGCTGTCGCTATCAAACGTCCTAAGAATACTCGATGCGAATTTTTTTAAATTTCCAGAGCTGGAAGTAGACGGTGTGAAGTTTATCGATCCGGCGTTTGCCAAAAAATTCCTGGAAAGGATGGGGCATGGCAATGTTTGCTATATTCAGATTCAGAATTCGCCGGCAAGAAGAAATCGGTTATTTATGGTGTTAAAAGGCATGCTTCAAGAGCGGCAATTTGAAGAAGTCACCCCAATCAACGATGTTTACCTGGCATTTATAAGGGTTACAGGAGGTAAAGTTACAGAACTAGAAAATAAGCTAAGAATGAAAATAAAATCCGGTAAATATGGCTCGCTGGAAGGGGTTTTTGCTGAGATTTATCCAAATAACGGGTTGACCTCCGATCAGTTCGCAATACTAAGTCGATTACCATTAAGGAACAGCAATGGCACTATATCGCCTCAGCCATTTAATAAAGATGCTCTTGTAACAGTCCTCGCTAAAAAATCTGATAGTTTAGGCAAATTTCTAAGATCATTTCGCAGGCTAACCGGCCAAACGCTTAAAGAAATTGCAGTTAAAACTGGCTGCGTGAAACAAAATATCTCGCAAAGAGAGCTTCAGACTTTCTGGGATGATTTTAAATTGATTATAAAAAACAACCATTATTCACTCCCCACTGACGGTGACGATAATAAAAAAATCAAGCCTGAAGTAATGAACAAGATTCATGAAATTAATATCAGAGCATTACGGAATCTATGTGAAGGAAGCCCGGATAAAAAGGATTGCTTAACCAAAGAACAATTTTATATCGCTCTTGAAGAATCCTCAACTCCTATGGCATTCTTTGGAGAAGCTTGTCGACAAAAACAACGGATATCCTATCGTACAAATACAATGACACATAGGATAAACTTTGAAAAAAATAGGTTTCTTTTCCCGTTGGATGATGAGGGTAAGCCTGAAATCGAAGTCTTAACCGCCTTTTATGGGAAATTCATGCGCGATAGAATCGAGCAAGGAACTTATATCAATAGAAGAAAAGTGTAATCAGCCATGATTTGAATGAGTTATCTACTGATTAACTTTCCATAATATATATTATGCGACTAATGTATAAACTCAGGTTCCAGCAAGAAAGAACTAAATGGGGCGAGTGACGGGGATTGAACCCGCAACCTCCGGCTCCACAAACCGGCGCTCTAACCAATTGAGCTACACCCGCCATAAAAGAGCGGCAAAATTAAATCTATCGCCTTATTATTTCAACCTTTATCTTTTTACGGATAAAGGTTATTAGATACCGGCATGAGGCTTTTATTATTAACATTCGTTCTGCTGCTTGCCGCTTGTTCGGGGATGAGCGAGATTGACCGCGCCCTGCTCGACCAAGCGCAAGCTTATCACCAGTCGGGTGATTACCGCAAGGAAGCGGCGATTTATCACGAATTGCTTTCCGACAATCCAGACAACATGGATTACATATATAAATATGCCGAAAGCGCACGTATGAGCGGCCAGGGTGACATGGCGGTAAGATATTACGATAAATTCCTGCGTGCCAATTCCACCTCGCTAGATGCACAGGAGGGCAAGGCGCTGGCGCTGATGGGTGAAGGTAAATACGATGACGCCTCCCAAATTTTTACCGATATATTACAAAAAGATGCCACCCGCTGGAAAACGATAAACGCGCTCGGGCTTATTTCGGCAGCAAAGGGCCGCATCGACCAGGCGATGGAATATTACGGCATGGCGCTGGATGTAAGCCCGGATAACCCGAATGTCCTGAATAATATGGGGCTTTCATACGCATTGAACGGCGATTATCAGAATGCGGCGGGGATATTGGTGCAAGCCTCCGGCATTGCGGGCGAGGATACGGAAAAGAAAAGGAAAATCGACATGAATCTCTCGCTGGTCTATGGTCTGGCCGGAAAAACTGCGGATGCGGAGAAGATATTAAAAACCTATCTGCCGGAGGATGGCGTGAATCAATATCTCTCGCTTTATTCCCGCCTCCGTGCCGACCGCAAGACCGCCCTGCCCTATTTGAACCGTGCCTTAACCGGGCGCTGATCGGCTAAAATTATATCGCCTGCCACGCCATGCCGACGACCAGGTTCGTCACTTTTTCTCCGCCGAAAGGCAATATGCAGATGCGATATTTAACCGCCCTGCCCTTTCTGTTGATGAAAGTCCCATCCTCTACCAGCGGCTTTTTGCTCTTCGTCACATTTTCGAGTTTGGTTGTCATGTTATCCCCCTGCCCGCCACGCGCCCGCGCACTGACCAGTTTTCCGACGACATCCTCGCCATACGCCTCTATCACCCCTGGCCCGACATAATCATATACAAAGCTGACCGCCTCCCCGGAAGGCAGTACCGAGAGCGAAAAGCAATGGCTCCATAAATCTCCAATCACCTCGCTGCGGAATCTGGCGTAATCCGGTAGCCGATCACCTTGACTTAGCTGCTTCCAGTAAGCCATCATTCTATCGGGCAAGCGTCTTAAATACATATTTGCTTTGACTGGCTGAATGAATTATAAAATATGACAATAACATAAATTGTCGATTTGGAATAAAATATGAGTAAGAGTTTGAAAATGGTGGAAAAGAATCACGATTATAAAGTGACTGATATCGGGCTTGCTGATTGGGGTAGGAAGGAAATCAGCATAGCGGAAAGCGAAATGCCGGGGCTGATGGCGCTCCGCGAGGAATTTGGCCATTCCAAACCGCTTAAAGGCGCAAATATTGCCGGGTGCCTACATATGACCATCCAGACGGCGGTGTTGATTGAAACGCTGCTGGAGCTCGGCGCAACGGTGCGCTGGAGCTCATGCAATATTTTCTCAACGCAGGATCACGCGGCGGCGGCGATTGCGGCAAGCGGAATCCCGGTTTTCGCCTGGAAAGGCGAGACGGAAAAGGAATATGATTGGTGCATAGAACAAACAATTTCCGGGCCGGACGGCTGGAAACCTAATATGATCCTGGATGACGGCGGAGATTTAACCCGCATTATCCATGAAAAATATCCGGCGTTACTTAACGAAATCCGGGGTATTTCCGAGGAAACCACTACCGGCGTGCATCGTTTGTATGTGATGGAAAAGGAAGGAAAATTGAAAATCCCGGCCATCAACGTCAATGATTCGGTGACGAAATCGAAATTCGATAATCTTTATGGATGCCGGGAAAGTTTGCTGGATGGCATAAAGCGCGCAACCGACGTTATGATCGCGGGAAAGGTTGCGGTGGTTGGCGGTTTCGGCGATGTCGGCAAGGGTTGCGCAGCAGCCTTAAAAAACCAGGGCGCCAGGGTTTTAATTACTGAAATCGACCCGATCTGCGCGCTACAAGCGGCAATGGAAGGTTACCAAGTGGTGACGATGGAACAGGCGGCGCCTTTGGGAGATATTTTCGTCACCGCTACCGGAAATATCGACGTAATTACCATTGATCACATGCGGAAAATGAAGGATCGCGCCATTTTATCCAATATCGGACATTTCGATTCGGAGATCCAGGTGGCAAGCTTAGAGAATATGAAATGGGTAGAAATCAAGCCGCAGGTCGATGAAATCGAATTCCCGGATAAAAAGCGGATAATATTACTGGCGAAAGGCCGCCTGGTGAACCTCGGCTGCGCGACCGGGCACCCTAGCTTTGTCATGAGTGCATCGTTCACTAATCAAGTGCTGGCGCAGATCGAACTTTGGAAAAACCACAAGAAATATGATAAAAAGGTTTATGTGCTGCCGAAAGAGCTTGATGAAAAAGTGGCGACGCTGCACTTGAAAAAAATTGGCGTAAACCTGACGAGACTCTCGAAAAAACAAGCGGAATATATCGGCATAAATCCGGAAGGTCCATTCAAACCGGCGCATTACCGGTATTGATGAGAATCAGCACTCTATATTTCAAAGTTTCGCTATTAACATTCCGTTTGTTGTCATGCCGGTGAAGGCTGGCATCCAGATTAAACTGTCACGCCGGCCAACGAAAGCGTGAGCCGGGACCGGATGCCGGACAACGCAGTTTGCCAACGAAATAAATTTCGGGCAAACTGGCTTCCGGCATGACAATGTTATTTACAGATTCAATGAATATATTGATTGTAGTTGTACTCGGCGCAGTTGTGCTGGTGTGTGTTTACCTTCTCTTTCACCGCAGGTTTTCCGACATAGTCTCTCTCGGCGTTTCCTCCCTGCGCCTGGGCAGCGAAAATCAGCTGCTGGCAGAGCAGAACCGAACGCTCCAGGCATTGGTTGAGAATTATCCTTATCCCGCCTGGAAAAGGGATGAAAACCAACAAATTTCGTATTTCAACTCCGCTTATGGAAAAATCGCCGTCGGGGAATTGCACGGCCAGGCGAAAGCGCTGGCAAAATCGGCACTGGAATCATCGTCGCCCGTCATGGAGCGCCATCATATCGTCATAAATGGCGAGCGGACACTATGTGAATTCATTGAAATTCCGGTGGAGGATGGGACTGTCGGTTATGCCATCGATATAACTGAGCAGGAAAGAATCCAGAATCAGCTAAACGATCAGATCTCCACGCAATCAGATCTACTCGAAAATTCCGCCAGCGCGATCGCGATTTTCGGGCCGGACATGCGGGTAAAATTTTTCAATAATTCCTTCCTGAGTCTCTGGAAATTGGAGGAACGCTGGATGGGGGGTTACCCCACCTTCGGCGAATTTCTGGAAGCATTGCGGGAAAAAAGAAAACTGCCGGAACAGGCAAATTTCCGCTCTTTCAAAGAAGAGCATCTAAAACTTTTCACCGATCTTTTCGAGCCGACCGAGGAGTTTTTCTACCTTCCGGACGGTCGCACTATCCGCGCATTGTTCATTCCCCACGTTACCGGCGGCTTGATCCTTTCCTGCGAGGACATAACCGATCGTTTAGCGCTTGAGCGCTCATTCAATACATTGATGGTGGTAAAAAAAACTACGCTGGATAATTTATATGAAGGTGTCGCGGTTTTCGGCGAGGATGGGCGTATAAAACTTTCCAACCCGATGTATGCGAAATTCTGGGGATTAGACCAGGATTGGCTGAACACCGGCCCGCATATATCGGAAATCCTCGAAAAAACTAAGGAATTATATGATTATGGCAAGACTTGGTCCGCGTTCAAAGAGCGGATAATTTCGCACACGGTAAGCCGGGCGCCGACGATTCAAAAACTGGAAAGGTCGGACGGAATGGTGCTGAACTGGACGTCAGTGCCGCTACCGGACGGCGCGAGCCTGATGACTTACGATAACATCACCGATTCCTCGCTGGTGGAGAAATCATTGCGTGAGCGCAACGACGCTCTGGAACAGGCGGATATGTTGAAAAGCCGGTTTTTGGCCAATGTTTCTTATGAACTGCGCTCGCCGCTCACCACCATAAAAGGCTTCACCGAAATGCTGCTGAACGAAAAATATTTTCGTGAAACCACTTTGAGGCAGAAGGAATATCTGAATGCCATCGACTCCGCCTCCAACGATCTGACGATGCTGATAAGCAGCATTTTGGATATCGCATCCATCGAAGCTGGCTACATGAAGCTCACCATCGAGGAATTCGATCTTTATCAAATGCTCATGGAATTATTTGAAGCCGTGCAGCTGAAAATCAGCCAAAGTGGGCTTATCATGCAGTTTGATTGTTCGCCCGCTATCGGCCGCATAAGCGGCGATAAAAGCCGCCTGAAACAAGCCGTCACCAGCATTATTTTCAATTCGGTGAAATACAGCAAGCGCGGCGGAAGCATTTTGTTTTCAGCCCACGCGAAGAACAATGATGAGGTGGCCATTACCATAGAAGACGACGGCGTCGGGATGCAGGGTAACGTGCTTGTCGATATGAAAAATCCGCCAAAAGTGGCTAAAGAACAGGCGATCTACGAATTCAGCGCATCTTTAAGCCTTTCCATAGCCAGGAGTTTGATTGAGTTGCATGGCGGAAAATTTACCATTATATCGGGGCGTAATTTCGGTAATAAAGTAATCTGCACGTTCAAGAGAAAACTAAAAAATGCATGATATGGATTTAGTAGATTTGCAGGCAACCGAACGATTCGCAAACCTGATTGCGGCGGAAGCGGAAACCGGCGATGTCATTTTACTGAAAGGTGAACTGGGAGCTGGAAAAACTGCTTTCGCCAAGGCCTTCGTCAATAGTTTTTTCTTTGCAGGAATAGAGGTTCCAAGCCCAACATTCGGCCTCGTTCAGGTTTTCCATACACCGAAATTTTCCATTGCGCATTACGATCTTTATCGCATAAAGAATCAAAACGAACTCACCGAACTCGGCCTGGAGGAAGCTTTTTCAAGCGGTGTGACGTTGATTGAATGGCCGGAGATAATCGGACTACCGCTGCCGGAAAACCGCATCGAATTGCATCTTGCATATGGGAAAAGTGAGGAAAGCCGGGTTGTGTCACTGGTGGCGTATGGCTCATGGCAACAACGGTTAAAGGAAGTTTTTGCATGCGCGAAATCCTAATCAGACAATTCCTGGAAAAATCCAGGCTCGGTTCCGCAGAAAGAATCGTGCTGCCGGGAGATGCCTCATTCCGCCATTATGAAAGAATAAAAAACGGCAGCGAAAGTTTTATATTGATGAACGCTCCGCCGCCCCGGGAGGATGTGCGCCCGTTCGTAAAAGCCGCGTTTTTCCTAGAAAAAAACGAGTTCAGCGCGCCCCACATATTCGCCACCGATGTGGAAAACGGCTTCCTGTTGCTTGAAGATTTCGGCGATGCCTTATACAGCAGCATCCTGGATGGAAATCATCCTGCAAGCCTGGAGGATGAAATATACCGCCGTGCCATTGAGACGCTTGCTGCTCTACATAAGATCACACCGCCGGATTTCCCTGCATATGATGACGCCATGCTTCTGCACGAAGCCAGGCTTTTCACCGATTGGTACCTGCCTTATGCGGAGATAGAGCTTGGTGAAAAAGCTAAGGCAGAATATGAGGACATATTGCTCACGCTTTTCGCCTCTTTAAAAAAACAAAAGCCGGTGCTGGTTTTGCGTGATTATCATGCTGACAATCTTATCTATCTCCCGGAACGCGAAGGCTATAAAAAAGTCGGGCTGCTGGATTTTCAGGATGCCGTCATCGGCTCACCTGCTTATGATCTAGTATCACTGCTGGAGGATGCGCGCCGCGACGTCGCGCCTGCGCTGCGCGAAAAAATCCTCGATTATTATCTTTCGCTAAATCCCTACCTTGATGGGAAGATATTCCGTATCTGCCATTCCATTCTGGGCGCGCAGCGCAACCTGAAAATAATTGGGATATTCACGCGCCTGGCGGTGCGTGATGGCAAGCGGCGCTATCTTTATTTTCTGCCGCGCGTGTGGAAGCATTTGGAAAATGGCTTGCAGAATCCTGCCATGGTGGCACTAAAAACATGGCTGGATGAAAACATACCGGTTGGAAAGATGCGGCAGGAAAATAGATAATGAAAATAGATAGGGCGATGGTTTTCGCGGCAGGGATCGGTGCGCGGATGCGCCCGCTCACCCTTGAAATTCCTAAACCGTTGATAAAAATTGCTGGAAAGCCGATGATCGATTATACGCTGGATATGCTGGCCGCCGCAGGCATCGCAGAAGCGGTGGTGAATACACATCACAAGGCGGCGATGGTCGAGGAATATCTGCAATCGCGTGCAATTCCGAAAATTTCCATTTCACATGAAGCGGAACTGCTGGAAACCGGCGGCGGGGTTCTACAAGCGCTGGAGAAATTCGGCGATAAACCGTTCTTCTGCTGCAATACCGATACAATCCTTCTCGATGAAAAATCCCATTCGTTGAATAAATTAATGGAAAAATGGGACGGGGAAAAAATGGATATGCTGCTATTATTGCAGCCGCGGGAAAAAGCGTTCGGGTATTCGGGAAACGGCGACTTCTTCATTGGCCCGGATGACAAACTTCCACCACTTGAAAAATCCCGTTTATCGCCTTTTATTTTTTCCGGAATACAACTCATTTCTCCCCGGCTATTTACGCGAGATCATCCAAAAGGCCCTTTTTCTCTTAATTATTTTTACCAAAGCGAGGTCCAGCCAGATGGATTTTTAAATAGGATTTACGGCCTGACGCATGATGGCAATTGGCTGCACATCGGCACACCGGATATTATAGCGGAAGCGGAAAAAATTCTAGGCAGCCGCCATTTCAGTGGGTGATGTGCGGCCATTCCCGGCACCGAGAATCGTAATTTTATCGTATTCCTTCCAGGCGATACTGTCATAGGCACCGCATCTTTTGCAGACGATATCCCATTTTGCCGCCGGACTGTTGCATGCATCACAAACCCATGCCGGATCGCCGCCGGCATATTCGGCTTTCTTGAGCAGCTGTTTTGCCGTTTCTCTATCCCCGCCGGAAAGTTCCTCAACCTGCGCCAGTAATTTCAGCGCCGATTTCGTTTCCGTTTTTTCCAGCCCGAGTACCAGATTTTTCTTCGCCACGTCATACATGCCGAGATCGATCGCCAGCATCGCCAGCGCCTTATAACTCTCGCCACTTTCCGGGTTGGCTGCAATCAGCCGGTGGAACCGCTTCATCTTTTTCTTGGGTTTTTCATTCGGATAGATTTTATAATAAATATCGTAAAGTTCCGGGTGCGGATTTTCCGCCCATGCTTCTTCCACCAGATTTTTCGCGGCGTTGCGCTTGCCAAGTGCCAGCAGATTTTCACAAAGATTGACCGCCGCCGGAACGAATCCCGGATTTAAGTCATATGCCTCTTTCGCAAATTTATATGATTTATGGATGTTGCCGTCGGCATAAATTTTCTTAGAAAGCATCAGGCTCGCCAGCGCCTTTTCCTCCAGCATCTTGGAATGCGCTTCCGGCGCAGCGCTGTGCCGGAAAAGATTCCGCCAATAATTCTTCTTGCGGTAATTTTCTATGGTATTCCGCGCCGCTTCCCAATCTCCGGTTTTCTTATATAAATCGAGCAGGACGGGAGCCGTCCAATCGGATTTCGGTTTTAAAGTGCGCGCGCGTTCGGCAAGCGTTATAGCTTGGGTTAGATTTCCCTCCATCCGCGCCGAATTCACCAAGCCTTTCAGGCCGAGCAACTCAGTAGATTTATTTTTCAGCATCGCTTGCAGATGGCGCCTGGCTTCATCCATATCACCTTGGAGCTTCGCAGTTTCGGCGGAAAGCAGTAGGGTATAGGGCTGCCCTGGTAGCAACCGGCGCGAGGATTTGGCGAGGTCGTGGGCGCGTTTCACATCGCCGTCGATGAGTGCTGCGAAGCCTTCCGTCAGCAGAGAAAGGCCTCGGATATTGCGGTTCACCGCCATATCGAGCGAAATCCGCCGCGGGGCTTTTTTTAACCATAGCATAATTTCCACTACGATAACCGCAACGAACAGCAGTGCAAAAAGTGTAATCGCCGAGAAGGCAACGCTGGTTTCGATACGGTAATCCATCCAGTCGATTGCGATGTCGCCGTTATTCTGGAACATCCAGGTTCCGGCCAGCGCAATCCCCGCTAGCAATGAAAGATAGCCGATGAACCGGAACATCAGTTATTGTCCTCCCTGGATTTTGCTTCGGTTTCACTCAGGATTTTCCTGGCGTCATCATCTATTATGTGATTCAGCATGTTGTTGAAGGCAACATCGGCCTGGCTGTAAGACTGCGCTTTTTCCAGCCAGGTGTTCAAATCCGCATTGCCCGGAAGATCGAGCTTCGCCAGTTCCTGCAATGCCGATGAGACGTCCCCTTTGCGTAAATCATCTTCTGCACGCGCAACCAAAGCTTCGGCGCTGTCCCCTTCTACATTCTTCACCTTCCGGATACTTATGCCCTTAGAAAGATTTTCGGCGAACCGCTGGTAAAACGGCATTTCTTTTGCCTGCTCCTCGCGCTCTTGCCGCACCAGCTTTCCGGCAATGCGTGAAAAATCGTCGCGCAGTTCGATTACCGACGGCACACCGCCGGACTTCGATTTCAGAGAGTTAATGTTATCCTGGATAACTTGGTCGTTCCCGGCAGCCATTTCTAGCATCTGCAATTCATCGGCGAAACCCTGCGCCGAATCGATTTTCTGCCGCAGTCGCACCAGCGAAATGAAAAGCAATTCCTTCTTGTCGCTCGATTCGACTTTCTCCCTGGCTTTCACCACTTCTTCAGTCATCGCATCAATTTTTTCCTGCACTTTGCGAAAACGCTCCTCGTTTCGCGCTTCGATTTCCGAATTGGCTTTATCTATCACCTGCGAAAGCATGGCCTCCGGTTTCAGCAGCGAAAACGGCTCCATTATTTTTTCCAGGCTGGAAATCCTCTCCTCGAAACTCTTGATATTGGAGCCGAGATAAGTCTTGGAATCGCTCTCATGCGTGACCACCGAATTTTCGACGGAACTGCGGAAATCCCGCCATTGCAGGTAGGTGTAAACGGAAAATGCGAGCGAGATGAAAACTATGGTCAGCAATAGAAGAGTTAGCGGCAAATGCCCACCGCCGCTTTTTCCGCGGCCAAATTTCAATATGCTTTGCGATTTATCGGCTGTTATCGACATATTTTTTCACCAATTTTATCAGAGAACCCTCGTCGGGCGAAGCCGCTGCCAGAATCTCCTTATGAGGAATCGTACGGCAAACTTCGGCTATGGAGGGACTTAAACAGAAAATCACCATTTTATCAAGAAACTTGGCGATACCGGCTTTTTCCGCCAATTCCACGAATATCCGCGCCGTGCGCGCCGAATATAGCAATATGCCGTTGATTTTGCCATCAGCCACCAACCCGGCCAGATTTGAAGAAAATGCTGCCGCCGCAACCGATTCATACAGAAAAAGATCGCGTATGAGGTAACCATTCAGGGAGGATTTCAAATCTGCTGCAGTATGGCGGCTGCGAATATATAGGAACTTATCGGCTCCCGGAGCAAAATGAGATTTTATGTAATCCAGCAATTCCTTAGCATTTTGTGCCGAATGCATGACACGCGAAAACCCATCCTCCTTTAGGAACTCCGCCGCTTGGGCACCCACGGTGATTATGCGGGAGGATTTATCATCGCAGTTACCGGCAAACGCCCTGGCGCCGTTCAGGCTGGTGACGATTACTATCGATTTTTTCACTCGCAACCGTTTATTCAGCTTAACCAATTCAATCCTGATGCAGGGCTCGATCAGTGTTTTTATCCCCATTATATGGAGCTTTTCTGCCGTTTTCTTCGCCTGTGGTAATGGTCGAGTAATAAGAAAAATCATTATATGTCGTCCTCAGGCCACCCGCAGGGTGAGACCCGAGAATCTATCCTATATTTATGATTTTTTCGATGGATTCTCGCGTCAAGCGCGAGAATGACAGTAATAATATTCATCAATAAATCTCTTTTGCCAGGGTTTTCAACTCCTCGCCCGCGTCCTTGCCAATTCTTTCCGCATCCTTCAATCCCCCTTCCCGGCTGGTGCGGAAAATTTTCCTGCCATCCAAGCTTGCAACCAGGCAATCCATATGCAGAACGCCGTTTTTTATCACAGCCAGTGCCGCAATCGGCGTTTTGCACGAACCCTCCAGAACGCCCAAATATGCGCGCTCGGCGGTGGTTGCAATATCGCTCTCCATATGATTCAACCGGCCGATTATCTTCCTGATTTTCTCGTTATTTTCCGCAATCTCGACGCAAAGCGCCCCTTGCGCCACCGCCGGAAGCATGATCGAAGCATCGATAGGTCTATAAACATTTTCCAACACACCAAGCCTCTCTAAACCCGCTACTGCCAATATCGTAGCATCCGCCGCTTTTTCCTCCTGCATTTTCCGAAGCCGTGTCGTCACATTCCCGCGCATCGGCACGATTTCTACATCCGGCCGAAGCGATAAAACCTGCGCCGCGCGCCGGACGGACGAAGTTCCGAGTGTCGCGCCGCCGGGCAATTCCTCTATCGCACCCGATAAATCGGAAATTAGCGCATCGCGTGGATCAGCGCGCTTTAGTACTGCGCCGATAATCAATCCTTCCGGCAAAAACGGCGGCATGTCTTTCAGAGAATGCACTGCGATGTCGATTTTTTTTGCCAGCAATGCCTCCTCAATTTCCTTGGTAAACAAGGCTTTTCCACCGATTTCAGAGAGCGGCCGATCCTGAATTTTATCGCCGGTGGTAACGATGGGGATTATTTCCACTTCATGGCCAGAAAGCTGTGCCCGCACTTCCTCGGCCTGGGCGAGTGCCAGCTTGCTGCCGCGCGTTCCGATGCGAATCTTGCTTCTTTGCATGGGCCGGGATAATAAAGTGACGGGGAAGTTTTTCAATGAAAATACTGGGAATCGAAACAAGCTGCGACGAAACCGCGGTCGCAGTAGTGACGGATGATAAAAAAATATTGTCGAACCTGATTTTTTCGCAAATCGCGGAACATCAGGATTATGGCGGCGTAGTACCGGAAATTGCGGCGCGAGCGCATATGGAGAAAATCACCCCGCTCGTGAAAAAAGCACTGGTGGAAAGCGGCATCGGATTCGCAGAACTAGATGGGATCGCGGCCACAGCCGGACCGGGATTGATCGGCGGGTTGATAGTTGGCGTTATGATGGCCAAATCCATCGCTAGCGCCGCGAAAAAGCCGTTTTACGCAATAAACCATCTGGAGGGCCATGCGCTGACCGCACGGCTGACCGGGGAAATCGATTTTCCATTTTTACTACTCTTGGTTTCCGGCGGGCATTGCCAGATTTTGGCCGTGGAAAATGTCGGGAAATATAAATTGCTGGGAAAAACACAGGATGACGCGCTTGGCGAAGCGTTCGATAAAACTGCAAAAATGCTGGGACTCGGCTATCCCGGGGGGCCGGCGCTGGAAAAACTTGCCAAGTCCGGCGATAAAACCCGTTTCCGTTTCCCGCGCGCGATGAAAGGCCGTCCGGGATGCGATTTTTCATTCTCGGGGGTGAAGACGGCTATCAACCGGCTGGTAAAAGATTTAGGTGCCCCAAGCGAACGGGACAAATGTGATATCGCAGCATCATTCCAGCAATGCGCGGCGGAGATAGTTTATGACCGCATGAAAAACGCCATCGAAATTTTCCGCACCAGCTATCCGGGTGCAAACCGGTTGGTAATCGCGGGTGGTGTGGCAGCGAATGAATATCTGAAATCGGCACTTAGGGAATTGGCGGCAGCGGAAAATTTTGAATTATTCTCCCCACCGGTTGCCCTGTGCACCGATAACGCCGCGATGATCGCCTGGGCAGGGATAGAGAAAATCATGGCCGGGCATTCGCCGGACGGGCTGGAGTTTCCACCGATGGCCAGGTGGCCGTTAGCCTAAATCCATGCCGGACTGCCTAAAGTTGTTAGTCGCTTTGTAATCCTCGATTTTCTGAGTAGAAAAGTCCGGCATTTGCTCTTCTGTAAATACAGTAGCGATGGCGAGGCGCTGGAAATGCCCAGCATTCTGTACCTGCGATGCTCGGAAATGCAGTTCACCTTCTTTTATAATGCCAACATCCCCCCTCCCTAACGGAGCTGCAAGGTGAATATGCGGTGCCAGCTTTTCTATGTTGGTAATGATCTCGATAGGGTCAATATGCACTTTCCCTGATTCAATTCTTCCGCCTAATCTCACTATTATATCACGCAATTCATCACTACCCTTCATTATGTAAGTCTTCACTTGATCGTTCCCCAGCATATCCAGGCCACCGCTATTAATACCGAATATCGCCGTCATTGCATGAGAGTGCATATTCTGGCCGGGGTCGCGCTTCAGCGCTTTTCCTTCTGGATAATGATGCTTGAGTTTCATTTCAGTGAATGTTTCTGCGCTCACCCCTAAATCATCTGCGCTCACCCCTAAATCAAAGGGTTTTACCAGAGATAAGTTTTCTTTCGGCTTTCTTCCAATAAGACCAAGGATCACTGAATAAAGCTGTGAACCTCTCTCCGCCCATAAAGAAGGATTCTGGGCTAATTCACTGGCTTTTTGTTGAGAATTTGCAATTTTACCCGTTTCCATAGCCCTCATCGACGGTGATTCACCATCAGCCGCATGCTGGCCGATTGGAAATCCGTGAATCACCAACCCGGAAGATATTCCGCTGGAAACATCGGTGATTTTTTTCACCATATCCCCAAAAATACGTTCTCCGGAGAAAAGAGAAGCGGCTGCCGCCAAGTGTAGGTAGTCGTCATCCGTGTGTGGTTGCCGGGTTATGGGTGGAATATCAGATAAAATCTGTCGAGCAATACGCTTCTGCTCCCGATTAAGGTTGATTACATAGGGATTTTCCATGGCAATTATTAGTAGAAAATTACTTTTCGATTATTACTTCAACAACGGACTCCACGCCGGGTCGCTAGCATCCGTAGGTGTCACAATCTCCCGCTCATTATAGCCGGTCAAGTCGATAGAAAACAGCTTGGAACTGCCGTGCCCACCGCCATATCCCGGGCTTTGCCGGGTGAAGATGATGACGCGGCCGTTCGGGCTCCAGGTCGGCCCTTCGTCGAGATAGCTTTCAGTCAAAAGCCGCTCGCCGCTGCCGTCCGGGCGCATGACGCCGATATAGAATTTCCCACCGTGCATTTTGGTGAAGGCGATCAAATCCCCGCGCGGCGACCACACCGGCGTGCCGTATTTTCCTTCGCCGAAGCTGATGCGCTGTACGTTCGAGCCGTCGGAATTCATCACATATAATTGTTGCGAGCCGCCGCGATCGGAATTGAAGGTGATTTTTTTCTCATCGGGCGAAAACGACGGCGAAGTGTTGATGGCGGAATTGGCTGTAAGTTTGCGCTTGGCGCGTGTGGCTAACTCCATTATATAAATATCGCTGTCCCCGTTTGCTGCCACTGACATCAAAACTTTCGTACCGTCAGGTGAGAATCTGGGCGCAAAGCTCATGCCGGGGAAATCGCCGAGCAGTTCCTCACGGCCGGTTTCGATATCGCGGATATAAACGCGCGGGCGGCGGCCGTAATAGGAAAGATAGGCGATTTTCTGGGATGAAGGCGAGAAGCGCGGCGTTAACACCAGCGTGCCGCCGTCGGTCAGGAATTTATGGTTCGCGCCGTCCTGGTCCATTATCGCCAGGCGTTTTATACGGTTTTTCCCTGGGCCGGATTCGGATACGTAAACTATGCGCGAATCGAAATAACCGTTCTCACCGGTTAGGCGCTTATATATTTCATCGGCGATCAAATGCGCGACGCGGCGCCAGTTTGCCGCTTCGGTGCCGAAGGATTTTCCGGCGACCTGCTGCCCGGCCAATACGTCGAACAACCGGAATTCCACCTGCAATTTTCCGCCGGAATTGGTGACCGTTCCGGTGGCAAGCGCCTGCGCGTTTATCTGGCGCCAGTCGGCGAAGGTTGGGTTCGCGACGTTCTGTGCGGTTATCGTTTGAATGAACGATTTTTTATCGATGGACTTGAACAGACCGGAGCGCTCCAAATCTGCGGCGACTACTTGCATTATTTGTGCGCCCGCCGGATCGCCCGTCAGGTCAGGCAGCGCAATCGGCATCGGGCTAACGCTGCCCTTGGTGATGTCGATCTGCAGGACGGCATGGGCGGGTGATACAGAAATAAGGATAATTAAAGCAAAAAATCTGATAATGTTTTTCATATTAAAACTCATGATTATTGACGAGGTCTTTCCCGATAAAGATTTTTTTCTACCGCAGAAACGGCCGCAAGTAAATGTTCGAATATAATAATATTTTCTCTAACAAGTACCGCTGTACCCTCTTTATTCTCATCAATGAATTGCTGAGCATCCTGGAAATTTTTAGTTGTAGTAGCGATTCCTATATACTTAGCTATCAAAATAAGAACTTGTAGGAAGTTATCTTTTTCCTCTATAGTGAGGTCGTTATATTCCTCCCTATTTTCTTCATATCCTGTAGGCGAAATAAGAATGTTAATCTCGGCAATACGCTTGAATTTTTGTATAGTTAATTTGCTTCCGATTTCATTTATAAATTCCTCAATTTTATCATCCGGAACTTGTCTGATATCCTCAAAGTTAAGTCTATGAGTGGCTATTATATCGGCAGTATAAGAAATATCTTTCGCTGCTTCTGATATTTGTTCTCTTGAAGGATGCTCCAAATCAAGTAACTTTTCCTTATTCTTCTTCAAACGTTGCCCTATTTCTTTCTTTAAAAATTTAATATAATCAAGCTTAGGATGCTTTCCTTCTTCAATTAAACTCAAGTTAGATAAACGCCGCCAAAAGGTTTCTTCTCTTCTTCTTCTAGCACTTATCGTAATCCACTCTCGAATATTTCCTTCATGCACTTCATCGTTAGAATCATAATGCTCACCCAAAACTGCTTTGCATGTTGCATTTAGAGCTTGTGTAATAATCTGCGCTGCTGTCGGATTCTCTGGATTTGCTGACATTCAATAAATCATTTCTTTCGGATCAAAATTGAATTCTATTTTTCATATTACTAAAACCAAGATAAATATTTTGAAATAATAGCGTAGCTACTTGTACTTAACTTTATTAAAAGTTCCATCTTTCCATACATACACAACAGGTTTTTTGCTCTGAATATTATCAATAGTCCAATCTGAATCAATGAAATTCATGTATGTAATTCCACAGGCAGTGGTCAAAAACGGATATGCAAGATGTCCCGGCATTCCGGCAGCTTCCCCCGATAACTCCGGAGCACCAGGCAAAACTCCTTCTTCTTCATTTAATGGGGCTAATAATTTAATATTGCCGTTTTCTTTTGAAAAAATTGCTTCCAGAGCATCAAAATGCCCGCTTCCTTGTTCCGTCGCCAAAATATATTTTTCTTCCTCGGTATTATCAACTCTTCCCTTAAAGAGTGCATAAACAACACCTGGTGCATCTGCATCACACACAATATTCCATCTCTTATCATATTTCTCCCCTGCCTTTGCTTGTATTTCGAGGGCTTTAGAGCATTTGTTAGGAGTATCCTTAAGAGCTTCACAAAAATTATGATTTTCTTTATCTATTGCATAATGACCTTTGCACTCATCATCCTTATCTAAACCTTTCATATTCAAAAAGTTTATCACCTCCATTGTTTCAGCTTCCGTAGGCGGTGTTACTGCCACAGGTTTTTGGGTGCAGTCCGAGCTATATACTAATAAAGGAAATAATACTGCTATCAGCGCTGTGGAAAATAATAATTTTTTCATAATCAATAAATCATTTCCTTCGGATCAAAATTCAATTCTATATCACGCCAGGTTGAATATTTTTCCTTCGGCAAATCCTTTAGCGGGCTGCACAACCGCACCGCTCGTACCGCGCTATCGGCGAAGGAGACGTAAAACGGATCGCCACTATTATAACGTCCGGTATCGGCAATGGAAACATTAATCACGCTCCCGTCCTCCGCCAGGGAAACCCGCACCCGCACCTGCATGTCTTTCGCATCCTTCGCGCCCGCCGGGACGTTCCAGCATTTGGAAATCTGCTGCATTATCGCATCCTTCTCGCTAGCACTCATCGGTTTGGTCGGATCATAATTCGTGCTGCCTTTTTTGCTGGTTTTGGCATCCTCGGCGAATGTTTTCTCGATCTGCGAAAAATCCTGCTTCGGCTTTATTTTCGATACGTCCTTCAAAACCGATTCGAAATCGTCCGCCGGTTTTTCCTTTTTCGGCTCCGGCTTCTTTTCCTCCGGCTTTTTCTCTGGCTCCTTTTGCTTCACTGGCTCCGGTTTTTTTTCTTCGACCGGTTTCGGCTCAGGCTTCGGTTCGGGTTTGGGCTCCGGCTTAGGCGGCTCGGGCTTTTTTTCCTCTTTCTTTTCCTCTTGTTGTTGGGCCATTT
>Ga0206957_1077_pt1 | contig 23558 bp, 24 predicted proteins | sample Alteio_BWOrgHeat_32_FD_152975 | JGI IMG/M metagenome (GOLD analysis project Ga0206957, IMG submission 152975) | Enriched cells from forest soil in Barre Woods Harvard Forest LTER site, Petersham, Massachusetts, United States -... | ecosystem: Environmental > Terrestrial > Soil > Temperate forest >...
GCTCGAGAAAAGGGTCGACCTCGCCGTCCGCTCTTCCGGCTTGCCCGATACCGCGGAGGTACGCAAAAAAGCGCGGTCACAAGTGCTGGAAATCCTCATCGATGAGAAGCTGAAAGAGCAGGAGGCAAAAAGGCTGAAAATCGAGAGCAAGGAAGAGGATATGCAGGATGCCGTCACCGAGATAGAAAAGCAGAATCATCTGCAACCCGGGGGCTTCAGCGGTTTCTTGGCCGGAAATAACCTGCCGGAGGATTCGGTGCGCGACCAGATAAAATCGCAGCTATTATGGAAGAAAATCGTCATCGATAAAATCCGGCCGAAAATTTTCGTCAGCGAAAATGAGGTGCAGGACCAGATGCAGGTGATGGTAAACCAGACCGGCAAGAAGCAATATGATTTATCGCGGATCGTCCTTAAAACCGAAAATACCGAAAAGGAAAAAGAGGTTAAGGCTCTGGCCGATAAGCTGACGGCGGAAATAAGGGGTGGCAGCGGGGATTTTGCCGGCATCGCCAAGCAGTTTTCTTCCGGCGAAGAAGCAAGCGAAGGCGGCGCGCTCGGGTTAATGGCTCCCGATAAGCTCGATAAAAAAGTTTTGAAAGCGGTGGAGCGCATCCGCCCCGGCGATATTACCGGGCCAATCCGCACCGATAACGGCTATGAAATTTACCGGCTTAACAAAATAAAAAATTTCGTGGTGAAGGATGCTTCCGAGAGCGAAGTTTTGCTCAAGCAAATCTCCATTCCGCTGGAAATGAAAGCGCCCGAAGATAAATTCGCTGCCGCCGAAGCGAAGCTGCATGCGATTTCCGCCGAGATAAATGATTGCAAAAGTTATAGTAAAGTCGCCGCCACCACTAAAGCGGATAAAGTGACATTTCGCGATTTCGGGCATTTGCAGATAAAAAATCTGGCGCCGGAAATTCGTGCGGTGGTGACGGATTTAAGACCCGGTGAGCCCGGCCCGGTGCTTAGAAACGCCTCTGGCCTCAGCGTTTTCATGATATGCGAGAGAAAAGACGCGGAAGGCTCCGAAGTCGCAATCGAGCCTGACCCGGCGCAGATAAGCGAAATGCTGATGGGCCGGAAAATAGAATTGGAAGCCAAAAGATACATGAAAAAACTGCGCGACGAAGCTTATATAGAAAAGCGGGTATGATATCAGAACAACTAAATAGTTTTTGTCATTCCCGCGTAGGCGGGAATCCATATCCCAGAGGAGGTGAAGTTCTTGCCGTAACCGATAGGCCTGTGGTTATAGATTCCCGCCTACGCGGGAATGACAGTATGGTATGAACCGGGAAACCGAGGCGCTGCGCGCCATGCCGTCAATTGCCGAACTTTTGCGAAAACACTCCTTATCTACTAAAAAATCCTTCGGCCAGCATTTCATTTTTGACCTCAACCTAACGGATAAAATCGTGCGGGCGGCGGGAGATTTAACCGATTGCACGGTGCTCGAAATCGGCCCCGGCCCCGGCACGCTTACCCGCTCGCTGTTAATGGCGGGCGCGGGAAAAGTTATTGCCATCGAGAAAGACGAAAGAGCCTTACCGCTTCTTGAGGAAATAAAAAACATTGCCGGGGCGCGCCTGGAAATCATTCATGGTGACGCACTGAAAATCTCGGAGGAGAACCTGGCTTCCGGAAATGTGAAAATAATTTCCAATCTCCCCTATAATATTTCCACCGCATTATTATTCAAATGGCTGGATAAGATAAATTTATTTTCCGGCATGACACTGATGTTCCAGAAAGAAGTGGCCGATAGAATCGCCGCCGTGCCCGGAAATAAAAGCTATGGCCGGATTTCAATCCTAACGCAGTGGCAAGCCGCCATCCGCGCCGAATTCGATGTGCCGCCCACCGCCTTCATACCACCGCCGAAAATAATTTCCACAGTGCTGAATATCACTCCTTACCCGCAGCCTCTATATCCGGCAAAAAAAGAAAACTTAAAAAAAATCTGCGAAGTATTCAACCAGCGCCGAAAAATATTACGCGGCAGCCTGAAAAAAATCACTCCCGATGCGGAGAAGCTCTTAGAGGCCGCCGGAATCGACCCTCTAAGACGCCCGGAAACCCTGACTATCCAGGAGTTTTGCCGGTTGGCTGAGGCACTGGAATTGTAAATGCTAAGCCTTCGCCCTCTCCGCCACCAGCATGGATTCTAGGATTTGATCGGAGATTTCCTTGACCGCACCAGGGGAATGCGAAAGGAAAAGCGTGTTGGTTTTATCGCTCTCGCCGATCGACTTCAGTGTATCGAAATATTGTGTAACTAGCACCAGTTGCATAACCTCCAAGGTGGATGTATCGCCGACGACTTTATGGAATTGCTCAATCGAGCCTTGCAGCCCCTCTATGATCGCCTTCCTTTGGTTGGCGATGCCCTGGCCTTGCAGCGCCTTGCTTTCCGCCTCGGCCTCCGCTTTTTTAACCACCAGAATTTTCTCGGCTTCGCCCCTGGCAGTTGCGGCCACCTGCTCGCGCTGTGCCGCATTAATATCGTTCATCGCCGATTTCACCTTGGCATCGGGCACGATATCCGTAACAAGCACATTGACGATTTCATAGCCGAACCCGGCCATATCGGCATCGAGCTCCTGCTTCACCGCCGCGGCGATTCCTGATTGGCTGGCAAATACCTCATCCAGCGTCATGCCTGGAACATGCCCGAGAATAACCTGCTCGACATAAGATTGGATTTGCTCGGCGGGATTGGATAATTTGTAGTAAGCATCGTAAACTTTTTCCGGCCGCACCCGGTTTTGCACGGAGATCGGGATGGTGACGAACACATTGTCCTTGGTTTTCGTTTCCATGGTCAAGGTAATTTGATTCACGCGCAGGCTAACCCTGCCCGCTACCACATCAATGAATGGCCATTTCCAGTTGAGTCCCGGCTCGGCGACACGGAGAAACTTGCCAAACCTGGTAATTACCGCAACTTCAGCAGTAGCTACGGTAAAAAAACTGCCTAAGATTGTAAAGAGTACGAAAGCAGCCGCCAAAACAGCAATTGCACTACCTAGCCCCATTATGTTTTACCTTTAATTTTTCTGATTGAACAATATTGGAGGCCAAAATAATCACCTCTCAATAGCAAGTCCAGAATTTTGTTATGCAACAGAATCTTAATTATTATAGGGCTGCTATAGTTCCAGTGATTATTCCGTATATTCCTTTTGAGGAGAGGGGGGCAGAAAATAATAGTTTCTATAGGTAATGCATAATGTGCCGCAAGATTAGACAAGCTACACCTGTTCCTGAATCGATAATTGATTCGCGGAAAGCCCGGCGGCTTGCAGGTCTGTCTGGATTTGCTCGTAATCTGCTTGCGTGCCGGGTGCGCTATTATATTTTTGCAGGATATTATTTATTTGCTGCTGCTGGATTCTGCCGGATATAAATGCCTGATTCTGGCCGGATGCCAGGGCGGTGGCGCTTAAATAACCGGCGGTATCCAGGGGTGAAATATTATCATTAAGATAGCTTTGCGCCTCGGGGCTTAAATCGAGCAGATAGGCGCTGCCGGAAGCGGCCGATATTTGCGCTGTTTCCCCACCGGAATTTACGGCGGATAATAGGGTTAAAGAATCGGGTGCGGAAGTTTGCGGCTGGCCGGATGTTTGATAATATTGACTGCTGCCGTAAGGGGAAACCGCGCTCATAATTTATGCGCTAACCGGTGGTATCGTGGGAGAGACAGTTGGAGTTGCCCCGGAAGCTTGGTTACCGGCGCTGGGTGTATTATCGCCAAATATCACCGAATCGACGATTTGTGCTAATATAAAAGGATTATTGGCATTCTGGGCACTGCCGGCACTTTGCGCATCTAACGATGAACTGGTTTTTTCCGTCACCATTTCGGTCAATGTCTCTGAAGAATTCCCATTGGCATCACCGGCATTTTGCCCATTCATGGCGGAGAGAATTTTTTCCAAATCATTCAGGATGGAATTGAAAAGGGAATTGGGGCTGGAAAGATCGGCAATTCCGGATTCACCGCCCGGCACATTGGAATCGGTTTTAATATATTCCATTGCCGCGAAATTGCCGCTGCTTGCCTGTCCGGTGGAACCGGCGCCAGCGCTATCCATAGCCGTCATGAATACCGAGCCGAAAGAATCCTCCTGCCCGCCGGTCTGGCCAATCTGACCACTCAGCCCGGAAGCTCCGGTCTGTATGCTCGTTATATTAGATATCAATGAAATATTGCTCATATGCCTCTACCTCTCCCTCATAATAAGCAAGAGTTATGCCTAATGACCAATATACTGATAAATAGTGACTTTTTCTTGCATCGCGGCTCGCCACCACAGGTAACGATTGCCGGGCCTTAAGGAAAATTCTGCCGGAGAGTAAAACCTGTGGGCAAAAAACCACTGGCCGGGGTTTTTTGCGATAAAGCCGACAATTTTAACTATTGTTAACCTTTTATTCATCTTATTGTGCCTAGAATGCAAGTTCCCCGGTTTTGTTTTTAGGCCCGGGTTAACAGGAGACGATGACCATGACTAATATTGCAGGTAGCGATCACATGGCGAATCTGATGGGGGTTTTGGGCAGGCTTGATGCCGGGGCTTCCCTTGCCGTAAAAAGCGAAGTGGCAAGCAAGGTATGCGATGAGATGAATGCCGGAATCTTCGGGCCCGGCGAAACCAGAATCGCCGCCGAGATACTGGAAATTCTCTCCTATGGTATGGAAGGCGATTTAAGGAAAATAATCTCGGCGAAACTTTGCCGCCATCCCGCCCTTCCGCATGATTTGGCCGTGCGCCTCGCGGGTGACGTGCTGGAAGTGGCGCTGCCGGTGCTGGAATTTTCCTTCGTGCTTTCCGACGATGATTTATCCGAGATAATAAAAAGCACCACCGAAGTGGCAAAACAGCAAGCCATCGCCAAAAGAAAGCCGCTCTCTTACCGGCTGGTGGATGAGCTTATCAATCGCCGCGAGAAAAGCGTGGTGAAAACCGTTCTCGGCAATAGCGAAGCTTATATTTCCAGCCGCAGCGCCGAAAAAATCATCGCCGATTTCAAATCATCCGACGATGTGTTGCAGGCATTGGTTGACCGCGGCAATCTGCCGCTGGAGCTGGTCGAGCGCATGGTTACCATGGTTTCCGGCAAAATCCGCCGGCAATTGGTGGAGGAATATAGAATCTCCGCCGATATCGCCGCCGATTTATCGGAAGACGCGCATGACGAAATGGTTTTAAGCCACGCGCAGCGGAAAAAAATCGAGGAGATAAATAACCTCGTCCGCCATCTCCATGAAAATCGAAAACTGAATTTCACTTTAATTCTCCGCGCCTTATGCAAAGGCGATTTGGAATTTTTCACGAGCGGCATCAGCTGCATCGCCAACATCCCGAAATCCAATGTCCATAAGCTGATTCACGATAAAAGCTTCATGGGTTTCCAGGCGCTTTATAAAGCCGCGAACCTGCCGGAAAATCTTTATGAGGCGACGAAAATATTATTGCGCTTCGCAATCGCGGAAGAGGAAAATCCCGGCTCGGGTGAAGATTATGCCGCGCGCATGGTAAAAAACGTCACCGCCGCGGGTTATGACGATACGGTAACCAATATGAAATATCTGCTGGCGCTTATCAACGGCACAACCGGCGAAGGGAGAGGCGGCAACGCAACATTGCATTAAAAAATATGGAAAGCCGGTAGGCCATGCCGGGCGGCGCTGGTTTAGCGCTTCGCCCTCTGGTAGTAATTTATTATGAGTAACCCCAACAAACTTTCGCTTGCGGATATTTCCCGCCTTCTGGCTAATCCTACGCCGAATGCCCGCGTGGAAATCGCCGATAAACTCACCAAGGAATATAAAGCGCAGTCTTTCGCGCCGGAGCAACTGGAGCTGGCCGAGCAGATTTTCCGGCTGCTGCTGAAAGATGCCGAAGTGCATGTACGCCATACCCTCTCGGAAAACTTGAAAGAGGTAAAAACGCTCCCGCATGATGTGGCGCTGCAACTGGCGAAAGATGTCGAGATGGTTTCCCTCCCCATTCTCGAATTTTCCGAAGTGTTGAGAGAGAATGATTTGATGGAAATCATAACCGGCACCATGGAAGTCAGCCGGCATATGGCGGTGGCGAAAAGGAAAAATATTTCGGATAAAATTTCCTCGGCTTTAATCGAAACCGGCAATGAGGCGCTGGTGGAAAATCTATTGAAAAACCAAACCGCGCGCATCGATGGCGCAAGCTTCGAAAAAATCGGCAATAGTTTTTCCGATAATGAAAAAATCCTCGGCGCATTGTTGAATCACAATGCCGCCACCATGGAAATCGCCGAAAGAGTGATGGGAAAACTCTCAACCAGCCTGCGCGAGCGCCTGGATGATAAATATAAGGAGGCTCTCGGAAAACTTGGCGGGGTGTTCGATAAAAGCCGCGAGGCGGCAACCATCAAGTTCCTCGGCGCGAAGACCACTGACGAAGAATTAACCCGCCTCATGAATTACCTGGAGGAAAACAGCAGTTTCGCCACCGAACTCCATAATAAAAACAGCCGCCTGGCCGGGATGATTGAGAGCCTGGAAATCTCCGGCAAGCTCACGCCTTTCACCGCACTATGCATGGGCAGCATGAGCCTGTTTGAAATCACCCTGGCGCGCCTTGCGAAAATTTCCATCTATAACGCCAAAAAACTCACCGCCGATGAAAGCGGCCGCGGCCTTAAAGCCCTTTACGAAAAAGCCGGGCTGCCGGTCAGCATGTATAACGCCGTGCAGCTGGTGATAAATGTAATCAAAGGCATCGACAAGGAAAAAGCCGAGGTGAAAAAACGCCTGAAAACCCCGGAACATCTAGCTTCCTACATGCTGGAAAAAATCATGACCCTGGCCGAAGGCCACGAAATCGATAACCTCAATTATTTCCTCGGCATGATAAATTTACACGCGAAGAAAGAGGGGAATAGGGGGTAAACAAATCTCTAATTCCTCTAATTTCTGTTTCTTCCAGCTCTCGGATGTTTTGTGTATTGAGCTTCCTGCGCTACCAGCATTTCGCTTACGGCACGGTAATGATCCGCCAGAGCTTCTTGAAAAGCCCGGCGCTGTTGCACTTCTTCTCCCGTCCAGTTCGCATAGTATTTCTGATTAATCTCAGCGACATTATATTTCGCATCCTGCATTCCGGTTTTAAAGCAATTAAGCCACGCTGGAACTCTTGACCCTTCCGCTAAAACCCTGGCTTCCAACCCTTCATATCCCGAAAGAGAAAGCCGCTCTACATCTTCTTGCATTATTTCATCCCATCTCTTCCCCGTCCATTTCGAAAAACGCCCAAGCGCATAGGGCTCGGTAATCCTTGCCCTAATGGCATCTTCCAAATGTTTACCATATTTCTCTACTATGGGAGCTTGAATCCACCGGGTTGATGAATTGCCATTAGGATATTCTTTGGTTTCCTTACGTTCTTTGGAGATCATATGAGCAAGCAATTCCATTGCCGCGTTCCATCCTGCGGTCTTTGGTTTCATATCATACTTTGCAAGTAAATCTCCTATGGGTTTAAATTCAGAAGGTAAGGGAAGATTATTTTCTGCCAGGAACATATAGCGATATGTAACCGCTCTTTGATCTTGCCAGGATATTTCTTGGTCCTTGAGTACTAAACCCTGACATAACATTTCGAATGTTTTAACGCATGCCAGCTTTATTTCTTCATGCTCTCCCTCCCCTGGTTTAGCGCTGGTACTTAATTCTTCCGTAACGAACTTATCCAGTATTTGTGTGCCATCGAATAATTTATAAATTTCTGCCGGCGTCATTCTCTTTCTGGTATCAAATACTTTTCTTGAAAAATAGCTATAAACAGGGTCAAGTTTTTCATATTCCTTTATATCTTGATAATTCGGGGTGTATTCTTGGAGCCCAAGCCTGTTGCCGGCTTCTTCAAATGTCATCTCACGGCCATCCCGCAGCGTTACTTTTCTTTGTTTCAAATCAGGATCTTTCATCTGGATAAGGCGATAAAATCGGTTCATTGCAACTACCGCCAGGAAAGAAGCCATGCCTTCGGCAACTTCGGGCCCTTGAGAATCAATAACAGCCTTTCGGAACTCTTCCAAATTTACTAAGAAAGTCACCCCCTGTTTCAAAATATTATCCTTGATTTTGCGGCCATCCGGTTCTGTTCCAGCATATATGGAATACCAAATATCACGATTTAATAATTCCGCATGCATCTCTAGCGAAGATACTCCGCCAAAAACGCCAGAATCCATAGGCCAAATGCTTTCCTTCTCATAACTCCTTTCATTTCCTTCATATAAAGGCGCATGGCTACCGGCTATGAAGGAGCGGGCACCCCGTGATTCAAGATAATTCTTTGGCGGCCCATCCATAGTAATATATTCTTTTCCACCAAAAACGTAAGCATCGCCATACATGGCATGGTGGCCATAATCATGGATGGTTAAAGCCAGGAAATTTCCAAGCAGTTGTTCAATTTCCATGGCGGCAAATTTTTCCTTGGGTAGCTTCTTTTCTACAGATATGGTCTTAATATCCATAAAATCCTGCAATGCATGGCATACCCTTCTATCTATTGCCAATGTTGCATCCCAGAGGACTTTTTTCCGCCCTTTCTTATCTTCCGCGGGTCCTTCGATAAAACCCAGCGCATATTTATATCCACCGAACTCAGAACTGCCGCCAATATCTAAAGACCAGGGAGTATTTTTTTCATAATCCGTACCAAGAGAGATACCACTATTAGCAAAAAATGGAATTATACGGAGTTTATTAGTTCTAATTACCCGACCATGGCCAACGCCAAGTTCTATAAATAATCTATCTATATCAAATTCCTTATCACCAATTTCTCTCATTCGGCTGGTTAAAGCATCCAGCCTTACACGCTGTTTCGTATGCTCTATATGCAGAGTTTCCGAAAATTCCCTTACCGGTATTTCCTCAACTTTTCTGCGGAGAAGTTTTTCTGCCACCAGGTCATAAATTATTTCCCTGCTCTTTTCTTGGTTACCGGTTGCATCCAGCAAAAGCTTGAAGGTTTCGTCAGTCGGGTGCAATGAGGAAAAGGCTTTTGCCAATTTATCTATGGCCTCAGATTTTATATTGGAAGGAACTGCGCCAAGCAGAACGAGCCTTAATAAACTCTTTTGCTCATCGGCCTCGGGACTGGTTTCTTGTAAGGATGCTACAACTTTATTATGCAAGACGGCCAGTGCCTCGGTTTCCTTATCAATCTTTGCGTAATCCTCGCGTATAAGCCATTTCATAAGTAACCTCGCTATTAGATTATCATCTGTTTTTCATACTACTTTGCAAAGGTTAAAGAATCATTAACAAGAATGTAATTATTTATCTCCGCCTCTTCAATAACACATAAAAAGCCCCGCTGCCGCCGTCTTTGGCGGTTGCGGCGGTGAAGGAGATGATTTTTCCTCGGGTTTCGGGGGAGTTCAGCCAGGTGGTGAATTCGGAATTTATGGTGGGGTTGCCGGGGGCGCTGCTGCGGCCTTTGCCGGTGATGATGAGGACGCATCTTTTGCCCGAATTCCAGCAATTATCGATGAAATTTTCCACCGCTTCCCTTGCCGCTCCAAGACTAAGCCCATGCAAATCGAGCCGCGCTTCCACCGGCAATTTGCCTTTCTTCAAATTCGCAAAAGTGTTTTTATCGCTGCCGCTATTGGTTCCGGCGGCAAGTTCCGGTAATTTAGCGGATTTTTTTATGCGTGGCGGTTTTATTTCCGGCGGAGGCGAAGGCTCCTGTCTCTCGGGTGAATCCAGCCATTCGAGCAATTCTCCGCCGGATAATTTCTTGAAATTCTTACTTCTCCGGCGGCGCATTATTTTCGACCGGCAAGAATATATAATATTTCCCCTTAGCCTGCATTTCCCCTGCTAATTGCTCGGCGGCAAGGCCCGCGCCGAAAAATATATCGCCGCGCACGGCGCCTTTTATCGCGCTACCGGTATCGGCCGCAACCATCAGGCGGCGGAATGGCGCGGTGACATTCGGCAGCGAAGTTTCCAGCCATAGCGGCGCGCCATAAGGCAATTTATCACTATCGATTGCCAGCGAATAGCCGGGAACAAGCGCCGCGCCGCTCGCGCCCTGCACTTTCCCGTCGGTAATCTGCTTGAAGAATATATAAGAGGGATTTTTTTCCATCACCTCCCTTTGCCGCCCGGGGTTTTTATCGAGCCATTGCCGGATTTTCGCCATCGTCACCGGGCGCTCTATCACCCCGGCAGCCAGCAAATCAGGCCCGATAGCACGATATTCCTGATGGTTTTTCCCGGCAAAACCAATCAGCATTTTTTCATCCGCGCCAAACCTCAGCACCCCTGTCCCCTGCACTTGCAGGAAAAACAGCCCGACCGGGTCATCGGTGAAAGCCAGTTCCAATTCGCGGCCCGCTAAGCCCCCGGCATCGATGGCCTTGCGCGTTAGATCCAGATATTCCGGCGGCGGCAGCCGGTAAATCGGATAGATGAACCGGCCTTGGCTGGTGAGGCTCGCGGAAATTTCCGGGATATAATAACCGGTGAAAATTCCCTCGGATTTATCTTCTTCCGTAACCGCATAGGCTTGAAAATTTTGCTCGAAAAAGCTTTTAAGTTTTTTCTCATCGTCAGCCGGAGTTTGCTCCGCCTTCGCGCAAACCTGCCGCCAATATTTCATTTTGCCGAACCCGGGCTTTATTTCACCATCCTTCGGCAACACGGCGCAGGATTCCTTGAATGCGGCAAATGATGGAGCAAAAGTTTTATTATCCTCCCAGCCAGGTAGTTCGGTGAATGGAGTTTTTTCCAGATGCAGCGTGTTTTCTGGGGCTGGGTGACAGGAAAGGAGGAATAGGGTTAGGAATATTGGGAAAAAGCCGGTCTTACTTCCCCCTCCCCTGCACTTCGCGGGGGAGGGAGGGGTGGGGGGCTGTAGGCATACTGAGAAGCTTGAGATTGCCTCACCCACCCCCCACCTAGCCTCCCCCCTTGAAGAAAGGGGGGAGGGATTTATCGTGAATGCGGAGGGAGTATCCAACCTCAACCAGTAATGCCTGTCAGCTTCCAGTTCGGGTTTCCCGAGGTCATATCGCGTGAGAAGGTCCATTCATCTTGTACCAATATGATATGCGAAGGGTCGCCGGCGATGATTTCGCCTTTGTCGTTGCGGGTGATATCGATTTGCTCGCTCATGAACCGCATCCCAATATGCGCGGTTTTTCCTTCCACCCGGGCTTTGGTAATCTCACCGGAATTAATGGCGACCAGCGTCGTTTCGTGCTTCTTCCCCGGCTCACTACTGCGCGCGGCGATTTCCTGGGAGAATGCTTCCTGCACTTCCGGCGTGAGCAAGCTATTTACCGTTTCCAGGTTGCCCTTAGCAAAGGCCTCCAGAATCATTTCAAAAGCCGCCTTAGCACCGGTTAGGAAATAACCGGCCGTGAAATTCTTGTCGAATTTTTTAATCTCCTCAAAACCGGCAAGTATGGCCGGGTCAGTGATTTCCGGCTCGGGCGGCATATCCTTGGATTGAGCTTGAACAGGGGCCGGTTTTTCCGGCGTAACCACGGCCACTGCCGGTTTTTTCAGCTTATCGGCCAGCCCGCCTTTCATCCGTGAAAAATTATTTTCCTTTATATTATCGCTGAAATCCTTCCGCCCCAGTACTATACGCAGCCGGTAAACCAGAAAAGCCGCAATCGCCGCAAAAATGATGATATCCATGAAACCCGCATTATCCATAAAAGGCCAGTTTACTCAACATTGCCATAAATTGGAAATAGTTTCTTGTGAAAATCTTAATGGTTGATTAATTTAGGGCCATGAATTCGGCAATTTCCATCAAAAACCTGCGTAAAAGCTATAAAACCGGCAAGAAAGCCTATCGGCAGGGCGCGAAACCGCTCGCGGAGGGCCGGGAGGCGCTTAAAGGGGTTGATTTGGAGATTCCGCAAGGGTCGTTTTTCGGGCTGCTGGGCCCGAACGGCGCCGGGAAATCGACGCTCATCAATATTTTGGCCGGGCTTACTTTGAAAACCGGCGGTAGCGTGGAAGTTCTGGGGTTGGACCTTGATAAAAATCCGCGTGATATCCGGTATAAAATCGGCGTGGTGCCGCAGGAATTGGTGCTGGACCCGTTTTTCTCGGTTTATGAGACGCTGGAATATTACGCCGGATATTATGGCATCCCCAAGGTTAAACGGCGCACGCTGGAGATAATAAACGCGCTTGGCCTATCGGATAAAATCAACGCTAATTCGCGGCGGCTTTCCGGCGGGATGAAGCGGCGGGTATTGATTGCCAAGGCCTTGGTGCATAATCCACCGATATTAATACTGGATGAGCCGACCGCCGGGGTGGATGTGGATTTGCGCCGGCAATTATGGGATTATGTTAAGGATTTGAACGCAAAAGGCACCACCATCCTCCTCACCACGCATTACCTGGAGGAAGCCGAGGAATTATGCGATAATATCGCCATCATCCATCATGGCCGCATTATCGCGAGCGAGAGAAAGGAAAACCTGCTGAAAGTGCTGGATAGCAAGCAACTCATCATCCGGCTGGCGGAAAAATTGCATGAAATTCCGGCCGGATTGCAGGAATATGGCGCGGCGATTCAAGAAGGAAACCTGATTATAAATTACAAAACCGGCGAGGCCGATATGGGGAAAATGATAAATACGGTGCAGAGTGCGGGTTTGACAATTCGCGATCTTTCGACTATTGAACCTCACCTTGAAGATATTTTCCGCCATTTGACAAAAAAATGAGAATTCTATTCATTCATCCGAATATGCCCGGGCAATATAAGCACCTGGCACGCATTTTCGCCGAGGACCCGGCCAATGAGGTGGTTTTCATCACCAAGCCGAAACCGGATGTGGATATTCCGAACGTTAAAAAAATCTCATACAAAGCCTCCCGCGAAGCATCATTCGAAACTCACCGCTATCTGGTAAATTTCGAACGCGGGATTTTTCAAGGGCAGGAAGTGTGGCGGGTATGTAAAAAGCTTAAAGAACAGGGCTTTACTCCCGATGTCATCTGCGCGCATCCAGGCTGGGGTGACGGGCTTTTCCTGAAAGAAATCTATCCCGATAGCCCGCTCCTCAATTTCCAGGAATTCTTTTACGGCACGCCCGGCGGCGATATGAATTTCCTGCCCGATGATTTAACCGGCATTGACGATATGGCGCGCATAAAAATCAAAAATGCCGTTAATCTTTACAGCATAAATTATTGCGATTGGGGAATAACGCCGACTTTCTGGCAGCAGAAGCAATATCCGAAGGAATTCCACACCAAAATGTCGGTGCTGCATGACGGCATCGATACTGATAAAGTGCGCCCGATGGAATGGAAGACCTTCAAAATTGGAAATATGCCGCGTATCCCGGAAATGAAATTCGGCGATGAGATAATAACTTATATTTCACGGAATTTTGAGCCTTATCGGGGTTTCCCGACCTTCATAGAGGCTGCCGATATTATCTTAAAGAAACGCCCGAAAGCCCGCATTATCGCTATCGGCGCCGATGATGTCAGCTATGGCAAGAAGCGCGAGGACGGCAAACCCTGGCGGCATTATTACATCGATAAAATAAAGCCCGATATGTCGCGGCTGCATTTTGTCGGCTACCTGCCTTATGACGAAATGCTGAAAGTATTGCAGATTTCCAGCGCACATATTTACCTCACCGTGCCTTTCGTGCTTTCCTGGTCGCTCCTGGAAGCGATGTCAGCCGGTTGTGCAATGGTCGCTTCCCGCACACCTCCTGTGATGGAAGCCATAGAACATGGCAAAAACGGCCTGCTCGCGGATTTCTTTTCGCCCCAGGATGTCGTGGATAAAATCGAGCAGATATTAGATAGCCCGGATAGGATGCAAAATATGCGTGCCGCCGCGCGCCAGACTGTGGTTGATCGTTATGATTTAAAAAAGCTTTTGCCAATGCATCTTGCCTTAATCCGCGATGTCGCCTCAAAGCAATTGCCGCCGCCGGCTGCGAAAACCATAGAGGAATTTCATAATCATACTATGAAAATAGCAGCTTAGACATGACTGAAACAAACCCGCCAATCTCTCCGCAAATCAAGAAAAAAGTGCTGCATGTCGGCTGCTCGAATAAGGCGATTATGGAAAAATTTGCGGGGCCCGAGTGGCAGGAAGTGCGGCTTGATATCGACCCTAATGCAAAGCCCGATATCGTTGCCAGCATGGTCGATCTCCATATGATTGCCGATAATGAATTCGATGCCATATGGTCGGCGCAAAATATCGAGCATCTTTATGCCCATGAAGTTACCATGGCGCTGAAAGAATTTTACCGCGTCCTCAAAAACGGCGGCGGCCTGTTTGCAACAACGCCGGATTTACAGACCATCTGCGAATATGTTGTCAAGGGTAATCTCGAGGGATTTTTATATCAATCCAATTCCGGGCCGATTTCGCCTATCGATTCGATTTACGGCTACCGCGCCTCTATGGCCAAGGGCAATCTTTTTATGGCGCATCGCATGGGCTTCACCGTCCACACCATGGCCAATCACCTCAAAACCGCCGGATTCAGCGAAATCCACGTGCGCCGTACTGATTACGACCTCGCCGCCTCGGCATTCAAAAAACTGGAAATCCCGCCCGAACAAACTAAGATACATATAATAGACAAAGACTATAATAGAATAATGATAAACCGCGATAATATCGACAAGGAGCCAGAACTGAAAGAAGGCTGGCAGCTAAATCGAGCCCCGGTGGAAATTTAATAATCGAGGTTAACCCAAATAGGGATAATATCAGCGCGGAAACCGCACCAGCGTAATGCAAAAAAACAGCACCACAACCGCCAGCAATATCACCAGCAGCGCGATATTCTTGGCTTTTTGTTTTTTATGAATGTCACCAGTGGGCATATTTATCGACTAGTAGGAGGGTGAATAACAGGAATAGATAATATATCGAAAATTTGAACATGGCGATGGAAGTTTTTCCGGCGGTTTCCTCTTTATTATCTTTATAGACCAGCAGCGAATGCTGGAGGAATTTTGCGCCTAGCAGTACTGCGCCGAGGGCATAAATTTTCCCGGAGAAATGATAGAGAAACGGCAGGATGGAGGAGAAAACCAGGAGCACACTGTATATGATAATTTGTTTTTTTGTTTCCTTCACGCCGCGCACAACAGGCAGCATCGGAATCCCGGCGTTTTTATAATCATCCGAACGGTAAAGCGCCAGGGCCCAGAAATGCGGCGGCGTCCATAGGAAAATTATCAGGAATAATAATAGCGGCATCATGCTCAAATCCCCGGTCACTGCCGCCCAGCCGATTAGCGGTGGAAACGCGCCAGCCGCGCCGCCAATCACGATATTCTGCGGAGTGCGGGTTTTCAGCCAGACAGTATAAATAAACACATAAAAACAAATCGCCGATAACAGCAGCAGCGCCGCCAGGTAATTCACCGCCACCGCCATGATAAACACCGAAACCCCGGCCAGGATCACCGCAAACTCTATCGCCGAATCCGCATCGATACGGCCCGCAGGAAGTGGCCGGTTCTGCGTCCGCTTCATGAGCCCATCACTCTCCCGCTCATACCACATATTTATCGCCCCCGATGCGCCGGAGCCAAGCGCTATGCAGAATATGGCGATTCCGGCGATGAAGGGATGGATATGCCCTGGCGCTAGCAGCAGACCGGCAAGCCCGGTGAAGACGACCAGAGACATGACACGGGGTTTTAGGAGGGAGATGTAGTCACGGATGGTGGAAGTGGATGACTGATGATGGATAATGGAGGAAATTTTGGTGTTCATATCAAAATAATGATGTTAGTAATCCTGCTTATGGTGTAGCCCAAATTGAGATGATTAGACAATGAAAAAAGCGATTTTGCTGTTAATAGCAATCATAGGAATCGGGTGGTTTTTTCGCTATCCTTTAATAAGCCCATTCGTGAATTCTGTCCAAGAAGAATCCCTCGTAAACCATTTTATGGAAGATTGTGTGAGGAATATTCCTGATTTACAGAAAATTGAATCATTAGCGGAATCGAACGGATGGAGAGCATTATCGGATGAAGAACTATCTAAAGCTAAGATAACTCCGAACGGCTCTCCAAAGGGCTGGGAGACGCCTGATGGAATGGCGCTGACTATTTCTATTGATGTTTTGCCGCAACAGGGCAAAACGGCATCTTGTTCGGTTTTGACAACATCTGCTTCTAGTGAATTGATTTTATCCTCGCTCTCAAAAAGAATATATTTAGGTCAACCTTATCAAAATAAAAAAATATCCCCCATTATTAATGGAAGAAGCTGGTATGTTGATAATGGAGGAAATGCAATAATGATCGGGCTTACTGTGGCACGCCTAAAAAACTTTTCTTTCAAAGATGACGCCGTTGTATTATCTGCGGGAAAAAAGATTAATTAATACAATTAGACAACCCATTCTCGATAGCGAGATGTCCGTCATATAAATTGCTACCAGGTTTCCGGCGCTTGATGTTGAGGGGCTTTGCTGGCCTTATGCTCTGTAATGTTAGATGCCGCCACATCATCAACCGTTTTTATTTCAGGCCGTAGCGCGCGCTCACGCCAGTGGTTTAAGGCCTTGGCCAATTGCCATCCGGTTATATTATAACAATCCGGATTAGGAAAAGCATGGCGTCTGCCGTTGCAATAAAAAAATATGATGGCCACCCAACCCCCTTTTGAGAGCCCTTCTGAAAATAATACTACGTTGAACTCAGATAAATCCTCCCATTTGTAATAAGAATCTCTCCACGGGGCTTTTACGGCAAAACCGTTATGATCAAGTATCAAAGAATAACACAAAGTTTTCATTGTAAAATACGATATCAGAACGGCTATAGGGCCGACTATAACCAACATTGCGCGAAATTCATCATGGTGATTTTTCCCGGCCTTCATCGCCTCCCCTATCGCAAATATAATTGTTGCAGCCAACATTCCCCAGGAAACTATTTTAGTAGTGGCACTGGGTTTAATCACCAGCGGGAACGGAGCATTAAGAAACTCCTGAAATTCTGCATCATTCATAACAATTTTTTAGCATATCGGGCGTTAGGGTAATGACTCATTTTCAATTTCTCTCCTGGTGTCATACTCGGGCTTTCCCTGAGTATCCATCGAAAACAAACAATTATTTTTTGATGGACCCTCGGGTCAAGCCCGAGGGTGACATCGTAAAATTCAAAATTAGTCCCTAATAGCGTTAGTTTTTAAGTGCGGATTATTAAGATTATGTATAAATAACTATATGATCGAATTTTTGCTAAAGATTCTCTGGTATATTGTAAGTGTTATATTTTTGGGAGCAATTTTACATGCTGTCTTTTATATAATATTCATACCAATCATCTTAATTTCTTCTCTCTCTCATTATAAAAATGGCTATTGGAATAAGGTGAAAGCCAGAATCGCAAAAAGAAAAACACAAATTAGAGAAATCGTTATATATTTGATGGCTTTATTAAGTTTTTAAAATTGGAATGGAGAGTTATTAAATAATTAACTAGTGATGCGGTAATTCATCGATGTTACGCAAATTAGCAGTTAATACATCTCTTATGCCAGAATTATTTGCATCTATTTTTATAAGCTAATATTGCTGTTTTTAAAATTATAAGAGAAAAAAAATGTTAGTGACTCCAGGAGGATTACAATATGAATTTGCCCCGTTCTGGAGACGCGTTGTCGCATGGATAATTGACGCTTTTTTATTGGGGGCTGGCGGATTTGTTTTTATGCTGCTGATGAATCCTATCGGCCTGATCTCAATCGCTATTATTGTGATCGTTGGACTGACTTATGAAATTGCTTTCACCGCTTCACAATGGCAAGGAACACCTGGTAAGATCCAAATGGGCATACGGGTCATGACAATAAACGGAAACGATATAGGTTTATTGCGGTCGATTGGTAGGTTTCTTGCAAAAGCTTTGCCAGGAATTGCAGCATCTATACTAATTAGCTTAGTAGGGATTTTAACTCATATGGGCAAGAAAGAAGCTAATTCAATTGAAAATATTTTTTATCTAATGTTCTTCTTAATAGCATACGGAATGGCCGCTTTCACTACCCAGAGGCGGGCATTGCATGATTATATAGCCGGTACGGCAGTAGTTCTCAGATCGCCGCTATCAAAGGCCTATGAGTCGGAGTTAACTGGGTTAGAAAAATATGCGCCCAAAACAAAAAGTCCAGCGTACAATGTTAGTATCGGCAAAGTCACCGCTCCGCAGACTCCCAATAGCCCTCCTCCCAATAAATCGCCTGAAAGCTGGTAGGTTTATAAGATATAATCATCTTCCGGTTCATTAATTTCCGGCTCGTTATTTGCCTTATACAATGCCGCCACAACTGAGGCAATGATCATGGAAACGCCGAAAAATATGGTGAATAGCGCGATTCCCCTCACCGTCCAGCTATGGATTATCTCCGCCATCGCCGCGAAATCATGATGTGAGATGCCGCCGATTAGCCTGTCGCTATATTCCTCGCTGATATTGGAATCAGTCAGCATATAGGCGAAATAAATATTTTTCAGCACCATGAAAAACCCGAAAAAGGCATTCAGCCAGCGCTCATAGGCGTTGCGGGCATCTATATTCGCCCAAGCGCGAAATAGGAAAAAACTCCCCATCAATATCGCGCCGCCATGGCCCATATAGAGAATCGGGATTTGGCTGTAGGGCGTGAAGGCGATTGCCATTACCAGGAGAGTAAATATCGCCGCCGCCCAAAACCATTCCGGGAAATTTTTATATATCCAGTAACAGGCATAAACCAGCCCGGCGAAAGCGGTGATTTGCACAATCCAGCTGCGCGGCCACATCAGCGTCAGCCCCGCCGCCTGTTCCCGCCCGAAAAGCGTGAATACCGAAGGAATGTTGGGCACGCCAAACAGCCAGCCGAATATGCTGTGGCCCATCTCATGAAACATCGCATCAGCGATATTCGCACCCGCCGCAATCGCCCATAGCGGGAAATAATGGTTGGTTGAAGGGAGGATGCAGATTATTGCGAGGGATAGGGCTGAAAGGAGGGTGAGGAATTTTATAACCACCACTTCATGTTATAATATGGGTAGTTTTCTTGCAACTTCTATAGCAAGGCAGAATGCCACTTCTCTTACGAATAATTATTTAATTCCGCACCTGCCCATTACCCCATACCACATATTTATACGTAGTTAGCTGCTCCGCGCCGACCGGTCCGCGTGCATGGAGTTTGCCGGTTGAGATGCCGATTTCCGCGCCCATGCCGAATTCACCGCCATCGGCGAATTGGGTGGAGGCATTATGCATGACGATGGCGCTATCAATTTTATTCAAAAATTCGGCGGCGGCTTTTGCGTCTTCGGCAATGATGGCATCGGTGTGGTGCGAACCGTGGCGGTTGATGTGGGTGATGGCTTCCGATAAATTCTTTACTAGCTTCACCGAAATTATCGCATCCAAATATTCAGTGTCCCAATCATCCTCGGTGGCGGGAATGATTCTTTTATCGAGCAGGCAAGATTTTTCATCGCCACGGATTTCGCAGCCGAGTTTAGTTAATTCATCAGCGATGGCGGGCAGAAATTTACCGGCGATTTTTTCATCGAGCAGCAATGATTCGGTGGCGCCGCAAATGCCGGTGCGCCGCATTTTGGCGTTGACGGTGACGCGCACTGCTTTCGCCAAATCAGCGCTTTCATGTATATAAGTATGGCAATTGCCGTCCAGATGCCGGATTACCGGGATGCGGCTCTCCGCCATCACCCGCCGGATAAGTTCCTTGCCGCCGCGTGGGACGATGATGTCGATATATGCATCCAGTTTCAGCATTTCGCCGACGGCGGCACGGTCGCGTGTGGGGATGAGTTGTACCGCATCCTCAGGCAATCCGGCATTTTTCAGGCCAGAGCACAGGCATTCCATAATCGCCGATGACGATTCAAAACTTTCCGAACCGCAGCGGAGTATCGCGGCATTTCCCGATTTTATGCATAACCCCGCCGCATCTGCGGTAACATTCGGCCGTGATTCATAAATGACGCCGATGACGCCAAGCGGCACTGAAACCCGCGCGATTTTAAGCCCATTAGGCCGTTCCCACTCGGCCAATATTTTCCCAACCGGGTCGGTTTGCGCGGCGACCGACCGCAAACCCTCCGCCATGGATTTTATCCGCGATTCATTCAATTCCAGCCGATCCAAGAGCGCTCCAGACACCCCGGATTTCCCGGCATTCTCCATATCGGTTTTATTAGCGGCAAGGATTTTCGCGGCATTTTTTTCTATAGCCAGAGCTGCTTCCACTATCGCGCGAGTTTTTACGGCGGAATCGCTATTTGCCAGAACCGCCGCTGCTTTCTTGGCTTTCCGGGCGATTACCAACACTTCCGCCGTTATATTCATCTCTTTCCTAGCAAGATTTTTCATACCTTCAAGAATGCGACTCCACCCACTCCATCAGCGCTTTATTAATGCGTGTTTGCCAGCCCTTGCCGGCGCTGCGGAAATAAGCGTCCACTTCCGGCCATAATCGTATCGAGGTGCGGACACCCGGGTTTTCCGCAACCGGTCGCCCGACCTTGCCGCGCATAAGGTTTTCCGCATTTTTCCTGTCGAATAATTTCGGGAGAAAAACATGTCCGGGCTCAGACTTTTCCCAAAAATCTTCCGGAAGTTTTGCTACATCAGCATTTTTTGTTTTAGCGTGTTTTTGCTTCTTCATATTTCCTCTTTTCTCTGGCATTGGCTTTGTGCAGACTGATAATTCGCACCGTATCCCTATCGCGTGCAGTAAAGACCATTACATGCAGACGCTCATGAATATAGCCTACTGCTATGACGCGCGTTTCCCCGTAATCCTTCCTGGAATCTATCGCAAACTCCGCTGTTTTCCAGTTAAAATGTTCGGCCTGGGCTAAAGAAATATCGTGCTTTACGATATTGACGGCATCTTTGATGGAATCATAAACAATCTTCATTTATTGTATGCACAATAATTTAAAGAAGCAAGGAAAATGCTGGATTCTTTTCCAAATTTTTATTTCCATTATACCCTCTTCATCTCTTCATCACCATATCATCCCGGTGAATCAATTCTTCTCTCCCCGGAAACCCAAGTATCGCTTCAATCTCCCGGCTTTTATGGCCGATGATTCTGCGTGCTTCGGCTACCGGATAGGCGATGAGACCGCGGCCGATTTCTTCGCCTTTGGCGGTTTTTATGAGTACCGTATCGCCGCGGTCGAAATTGCCTTTTAGGGATTTCACTCCGGCGGGGAGCAGGCTTTTGCCTTTATTCAACGCCGCCAATGCGCCTTCATCGATAATCACTTCGCCCTTGGTGCTTAAATTTTTGGCGATCCAGTTTTTGCGCGCTTTTTCCGCATCCTGGCGTGAGATGAATTTAGTATGTTTGCCGCCGAGCGCCAGTTTTTTTATGGGGTTGGAAACTTTGCCAATGGTGATGATGGTATGGCAGCCGGAGCTATCGGCGATTTTGGCGGCGGCGATTTTGGTTATCATTCCGCCGGAGCCGGTATCGGAAGCCGAATCCTTCCCCATGGCCTCGATTTCCTCGTCAATGCCGTGGATTTCCGGTATATGCCGCGCATTTTTATTTTTGCCGGGATCAGCGGTATAAAGGCCGTCAATATCGGAAAGCAGCACCAAGGTCGAAGCGCCGATCATCTGCGCCACTCGTGCCGCCAGCCGGTCATTATCGCCGAATTTCAACTCTGCGGTCGCCACCGTGTCATTCTCATTGATGATGGGAATAACGCCAATCTCCAGCAAAGTCTCGATGGTGGCGCGGGCGTTCAAATAGCGCTTGCGGTTTTCCGAATCCTCCAGCGTCAGCAGAATCTGCGCCACCGGCATGGCCAGCCGCCCGAAATTTTCCTCATAGGCTTTCACCAGCGCCAACTGCCCGCAAGCCGCCGCCGCCTGCTTTTCATGCAGCTTCATCGTGCGTTTAGATTTCCCAAGGAATCGCGCACCCAGCGCCACCGCGCCGGAAGTGACAATCGCAACTTCTATGCCCGCCTGCCTTAATTCGGCCACATCCTCAGCCAAGCTCCCCAGCCATTCATGATTAGGCCGGTTCTCCCCATTTATCAGCAGCGACGAGCCGATTTTAAGGACCATCCGCTTAGTATCTTGGAAAAAGTTTTTCATATCAGGTATCAGGTGCTCGGTGCTCGGTGCTCGAAATTTTAACTTCCGAGAACCTAACACCTAAAACCTATCTCACACCAACTCCATTATCCTCTGCTTACTCAAATCCCCCGGGACTATCATTATCGGGACATGCAGTTTGCCGCCGGCATGGGAGACCAGCCAGGAGAGCATTTTGTTGCCGGTTTTATTATCGGCCGAAGTTCCGATTATCAATGTTCCTATGGCTTTATCGTCATTCAACGCGGCGATTATCTGCTCCTCAGGCGCGCCTTCCTTCACTATCAGGCTGGGGGTGAGCCCCGCGAAATCATTGGCTTCCCCGGCCAGGCGATGCAGCACTTCCTCGGCTTTCTCGCGTTTTTCCTGCCGCATCCTATCCTCAACCCCGGTGAGGCCGACGAAATCCGCCGGTTCCAGCACATAGAGCATTTCCACCTGCCGCCCGGTTTTCGCCGCCCGGGCACAGGCAAACCTCAGCGCCACTTTGGAATATTCCTCATTGTCTATATAAACAAGGAACTTGGACTTACGAGCGGGCTGCGCCTTGGTTTTTACAGTTTTTTTCTTGCCTTCGTCTTTTGCTTTCATACATATATGTAGAAATGATTTGTTCAGGGTGTCATGCTCGTGCTTGACACGAGTATCCATCTAAAATATTAAGCATTTAATGGGTTCTCGGGTCAAGCCCGAGAATGACAACAATACTTTTCATTACTAATCCTTAAAACTTTCATAGATATTTACACCTTCCTGAACATCATGCTGGCCAGCCATCCGGCGGCGAGGGCCAGGAAAATCGATACCATACCATAAATCACCGCATGTTTATGCGCGAATTCATAAGTGAGGGCCTCGAAGCCGACCTTTTTAACACGAATCGGGGTCGATTGTATAGAGATGAGCTGCCCGCCGCTAATCAGATAAACATCAGCAAGGTAAATGCCCCCCTCGATACTGGCGGGAAACCTGATATTGGTGCGAAACAGCGTCTCGCCCCAGAAGCTGACTTTTCCGGCTTCCGGCACATAAAGCCCGCTCTGCTGCTTTTCTTCATATAATGCCCGGCTGAATTCATCATTGGCGGCGAAGCGCTCGAATTTCTCCGATTTTCCATTCCACTCGTCCATGCCGATGCCAAGGGCGCGGAGGAGATAATCATTATCCATACGCGCCAGCGGCCGGTTCGCGGATACCGAATAGAAACTGTAAATACCGCTAAATTTTTCCTGCGATTTATTAATCCACACTCCCATGACCCGCTCTTTTTTCCGCACCACGTAATTACGCTTCGGTCCCTTCACCACCACCACAATATCCCCCGCTTCATCGCGCGCGCCGAATAGCAGGATATTGA
>Ga0206957_1078_pt1 | contig 23245 bp, 20 predicted proteins | sample Alteio_BWOrgHeat_32_FD_152975 | JGI IMG/M metagenome (GOLD analysis project Ga0206957, IMG submission 152975) | Enriched cells from forest soil in Barre Woods Harvard Forest LTER site, Petersham, Massachusetts, United States -... | ecosystem: Environmental > Terrestrial > Soil > Temperate forest >...
ATTTCCTCATCTTTCCATTTGAAAGTATTGATGAGTTTAAATACATCTTTGCGGATAAAATCAACAACAGGGGCGATTGAATCGCTATTGGGCGGGGCCATAAAATAGAGCGCGCCTCTTAAAAAATGATGGGTGCTGTCTGTCAAATAAAACTGTAAAGAGGAAGCTGCATTTCCTTCAATATCGTAAACCAGGCCATATACTTTTGCGGAATCTCTTTTGATGGTCATTTCATCGATTGCAGAAGCTTTGATCTGGTGTTTTGCGGCAAGTGAATACGCATCTTCTAAAAAGCGGTTTACATTATTTTTCACCGGTTTATAGCTGATGTGAATACGTCCCTTGAATTTCGGAAAATCGATATTCATCCAACAGGGTTCAGCATTTTTTTCTTCATCCATATGTGCAATAGCATAAGATGGAATCTGGAATGAAAACGGACAATCTGAATTATAAGTGGAATATTTTTTTTCGGGAAGCTCAATCCGGAAATAGCCATGCGGCTTGGGTTTCAGGTCTTCATCATCAGAGCCGCAGGAAGAGAGAAGAAGACAAAACAAAAGGGGCAACGGACAAATGGCAAGGGACAAGAAAAAAGAAAACGAATTAAACTTTTTCATCAGGCACAGGTAAAGTTACTTTCACGCGTTTGATCTTGCGGTTGTCGGCAGATTCAATTGTAAAGATAATGTTATTGAAATTCACTTTTTCGCCTTTCGTTAAAATCCGTCCTTCCAGTTCAATTAAAAATCCGGCAAGAGAATCAGCTTCGCCTTTGCGTGCTTCAAATAGTTCGCCATCTATATTAAGTGTGCGGTATACATCTTTCAGGTTTACCTTGCCTTCAAATACATAATTATAGGGATCCAATTTTGAATAGACCAATTCATCATCATCAAATTCATCGTTAATGTCGCCGATGATTTCTTCAATGATATCTTCGAGTGTAACAATGCCGGATGTTCCACCATATTCATCAACAACTATTGCCAGGTGAATTTTATTGTATTGAAATTCGCGCAGCAAGTTATCAATCTTTTTACTTTCGGGAACCAGGAAAGGCGGGCGAAGCAGGGTTTGCCATTCGTAATCGTCTTTGTTGATATGCGGAATAATATCCTTGATATACAAAATCCCCGCAATTTTATCCAGTGATTGTTTGTAAACAGGGATCCGTGAGTAGACAGACTCTTCAATATTTTTAACGACTTCCCTGAAAGGCATAAAGTAATTAAAGGCTGTAACATTTACACGTGAGTGCATGATCTGTTTTACATCTGTGTCGCCGAATTTTACAATGCCTTGTAATAATTTCTGATCTTCCTGCGGAACTTCTTCTTCAGAAGTAAGTTCAAGTGCATGTGACAGTTCCTCGACTGAAATAGTATGCGTTTTTTTCTTTATCCGGTTGTCGATAAGCGACGTTGAAAAAATCAGGAATGAACTCAGCGGATAAAATACTTTTTCAAAAAAAAGAGTTGGGAAAACCAGGAAACGGGTAGCTGACAAAGGGTTTTGAATGGAGTATACTTTTGGGATAATTTCTCCGATAATGAGAATGAGGAATGTGACAACGATAACCTGGATCACAAAACCAAGCGTATGGTTCTGAGAAAAATCGAACAACTGCTCCATCACAAAAGTGGAGAGGATTACAATGGCAATGTTTACAAAGTTTAGACTGATCAGCAAAGTTGCGAGCAATCTTTTCGGGCGATTGATTAATTCGAGAATACGGGAATCAGATTTGCTTGTGGTTTCTTTTAGTTTTTCAAGATCCGCAGGATTGAGTGAAAAAAATGCACTTTCTGCAGCGGAAATAGCGGTAGTAAGCACAAGTAAAATAAGCATTCCGAATAAGGCAATACCTACACTCAGGGAAAAAGGTTTAAGAATAACAGCAGCTAAAGTCGGGAAAGAATTTATTAAGTATTCGGGGCCGGGGTCCATTTGGGTGGTAAAGATAGTTATTAGGTCATTAAGTTATTGGGTTATTAGGGTACTTAAATTAATAATTTACTTCCGGACATGCTTTCACTTATTATCTACTCAATAACCTAATTTCTTATTAACTTTTAACTAAAAAGGAAGATCATCAGTAGACGAATTTCCTGAAGCAGGACTTGGTGGATTTTGTTGCGGAGTGGGAGGATCTGTGTGTTGGCTGCCTGCACTACTGTCGCGTTTGCCCAGCATTAATGCATTGTCTGCCACTATTTCCGTGATATAATGTTTATGTCCGTCTTTATCATCCCATGAACGGGTACGCAATTTTCCCTCAACATAAAGTTGCATTCCTTTTTTGAAATATTTTTCGGCAACTTCAGCCAGGCCGCGCCACAAAACAATATTATGCCATTCTGTGGATTCAACTTTATTTCCGTTTTTGTCTTTGTACGCTTCAGCAGTGGCCAAAGGAAATTTTGCAACAGCAACTCCTCCTTCCAGGTAACGGACTTCGGGATCTTTGCCGATGTTACCTATTAATGTGACTTTATTTACGCTTGCCATGTGATTTGGTTTTCGAATAATAAAGATAGCTTAAAGTTCAGGATGTTTGTTGTTCATGTAAATATCTACCAGCCTCGGAATTGCAAACGATCCAAAATCTTTTTTATCAATAATCAGTAATTCTTTTGATTTTGTTAAAGCAGTATTCATTTCCACTTCCCAGAACCTGGCGTAAATATTCTGATGACTTAGTACATGCTTATGTGTTTTCGAAACAGATCTGATATTGAATTTATTTTTACCGATTATATTCTTCCATTCAGAAGTTTTTAAAAGTGCGGATTCTTTTAATTCTGTATTGGTTTCTATGAGCGGAAAGTCATAAAGATTTTTCCAGATGTCTTTTTCTGTACGCTTTTTTATGATGAGTTTGTTTTTATGTCTCAGTACAATATAGTTGAAATAGCGGTCCCTGACTTTTGTTTTCTTTTCTTTTAGTGGAAGTACGTCAACCAGTTTTTTTGCATAAGCTATGCAGGTTCCATTAAAGATACAATTTGAGCAATCCGGATTTTTGGGTTTGCAATACATTGCACCAAACTCCATAATGGCCTGATTGAAAAGTGCGGGACGTTTTTTGTCGAGGAGCTCATTTGCTAATTCGTAAAATTCTTTTTTCGCTTTTGTTGAATCAATGGGTGTTTTAACTCCGAACACACGTGCAAGAACGCGGTAAACGTTTCCATCCACAACAGCATGAGGCTGTTCAAAGGCAATGGAAGCTATGGCAGCAGCAGTATACGGACCAATGCCCTTTAGTTTAATAATTTCATCATGCGTTTTCGGAAAATTTCCTTTTAGCTCTACAGCAATAAATTTTGCGGTTGCATGCAGGTTGCGTGCACGGGAATAATAACCTAATCCCTGCCAGAGTTTCATCACTTTTTCTTCAGGTGCAGCAGCCAGCTTTTTTATAGTCGGGAATTCACGGATGAATGCAAAATAATAAGCCATACCCTGATCTACCCTTGTCTGCTGAAGGATCACTTCCGACAACCAGATATAATAAGGATCTTTTGTACTGCGCCAGGGAAGGTCGCGTTTGTTTTTATTGTACCAGTTTATGATTGTGGAGGTGAAGTCCATTGGATAAAATTACGAATTACGATTGACGAATTACAAATAGAAAAATGTTTAAAAATTTCCGTTTAATTCCTATAACCGCCATTTATCAGTAAAATATCGTCATCGGGAAGATATGCAGCAATGAGATCACGCTATGTTGTAATTTTGTATTAAAACCTTTTAATAGTACATAAGTATAAACAGGAATGAAACACTTCGTACTCTTCTTTTTTTGCATAGTTTTTATTTCCTCAAAAACAAGCGCGCAATATAGCTGGCAGGCATTGTCCAATGCTCCCAAGAGTTATAGATTGGATGATATTTATTTTCTAAATCCAAATCTGGGTTGGGCTATTAGTCCTTCTTACACGATAGAGTCTCCAACCAAATTCGGGCAAATTTATCGTACCACAAATGGAGGAACTACCTGGGAATTGCAAAAGGATAGTTCATTAACCTATTACCGATCTGTAGGGTTTGCAGATTCGCTTACAGGCTGGGTTGGAAATCTTGGCGATACCAGCAGAGTTAATAACATTCCAACAACGCCGGATACTATTTCTTTTTATCACACTGTTAATGGGGGTTTTACCTGGTTACCTGTTCTCAATATACCTTCACCAAAACCAAAAGGAATTTGCGGAATTTCAGTAGTAACAGATTCTGTGGTTTATGCCTATGGCAGATACTTCGGGCCACCTGTTTTATTAAAAACAACTGATAAGGGAACAAGCTGGACTTCGCATGATATGAGCACTTATGCAAGCGGACTTATTGACGGTTATTTTTTTAATAAAGATACAGGCTTTGTAAGTGGCAGCAGTCCTGGAAAACAAGCAACCATACTTTCTACATTTGACGGAGGGAAAAGCTGGCAAACACGTTACCTTTCCACCCGAAGCGATACGGATGGGGTTTGGAAATTGTCTTTTCCCAGCAGAAAAATAGGTTATGCATCCGTGGAACATTGGGCTGCGTCTCCCACTTTCAAAAGTTATTTTCTGAAAACAACTGATGGAGGATTAACCTGGACTGAGCACCAATTTGTTAATTCATATGATTTGCAGGGAATAGGATTTATAAATGATTCCACAGGTTGGATAGGAGGTTGGTATGAAACGAATTTCAAAACCACAAATGGCGGCAAAACCTGGAACTGGGATCTTAATTTTGGAGCCGTTACTGCGCCATATAATTACAGTGGCTATTATAATGTTAATCGTTTTCGACGGTTTGGTGATACGTTAATGTATGCAAGTGGTAATACTGTTTACAAGCTTCGTGTTTCGCCCACAGGAATAAATGAACAAGACAATACGATTCAGCAGGTGGAGAATTTTCCTAATCCTTTTTCTGACCAGACTACACTTTCTTATTCGCTTTCTTCTGCAGAAAGCATGACCGTTTCCATTTACGACGTGCTGGGGGAATGTGTTTTTTCGAATAGTTTAGGTTTGCAAAATCCGGGTGTTCATCAGTTTACTCTTCAAGTCAATCTTCCATCCGGAATTTATTACTGCGTAATGAGTTCTGAAAAAAACAGGTTAACTAAAAAAATTACAATCGAAAAATAGGCATCTGATGAAATCAAAAATAGCCTCCATTTTCTTTTTCTGCTTTTTGTTTTTTACTCAAAACAATTTTCTGTTCGCTCAAATCGATCATTTTATTTGTGGTACAGAAGTACGAATGGAGAAATTGTATAGGGATCATCCTGAATTACAAGAAGTAAATGAAAAACCAGCCCAGAACCCGCTTCAAAATAAAGTACTATCTGTCGATTCATCCGGTTCCGCATTGTATATAATTCCTGTGGTATTTCACATACTTTATGAGACAAGTGCAGATGACATTTCTGACGCGCAGGTAATTGATGCGATAAATATTCTTAACAGGGACTGGCGCCGACGCAATGCAGATACTACTGAAGTGATTCCGGAATTCAAAAAGTTAATTGCGGACAGTAAAATAGAATTTCGCTTAGCTACAAAAGATCCGAATGGAAATTGCACAACGGGTATTGAACATATTTATTCCTATACAACAAATTCAGGTGGTGAAAACTGCAAATTCGATCAATGGCCCAGAGATAAATATCTGAATATATGGGTCGTGAAAAATATAGGTTCAGGTTTATATTCTGCAGCTGGGTATGCTAACTTGCCGTCTGCGGTAGCAGGTGTTTATTCCGTCTGGGATGGTGTGGTAATGGATAACTCCTACGTTGGTAGTATTGGAACAAGTTCGGTTTTCACTTCAAGGGGACTTAATCTGGAGATAGCACATTATCTCGGTTTACATCATCCGTGGGGTACAAGCACCATAGGAACTGTTTGCGGAGATGATGGAATTGCAGATACACCTGTTACAAAGGGGTGGCTAAAGTGTCCTTCGTCGCCTCAAAACGCTAAGGTGTGTGACACTTCCGTTGTCGAAAACTATCAGAACTTTATGGAGTATTCTTTCTGTAATTTAATGTTCACTCCCGGCCAGGTGGCATATATGTATCAGACACTCAATAGTCCTGTTTCTGGACGAAATAATTTATCAACTCCCGCCAATCTTGCCGCTACAGGTATAGATTCTGCAAGTCTTGCAGCCCCTCCTTTATGTCCGCCTGTTGCAGATTTTACAGCATATAAGAATTTTGTTTGCAAAGGAGGTACAACTACTTTTTTTGATCATTCATGGAGATCAATGCCAACGAGCTGGTTATGGACATTTGAGAATGCTGCACCTGCAACTTCCACTTCGGCAAACCCGACGGTTACTTTTAACAAAGTGGGCCCTCAAAAGGTTACGCTGGTTGTGAGTAATGCTGCAGGTTCAGATACCCTGACAGAAAATAATTTTATCGTTGTTTATCCTGATTCAGCAAACTACTCCGGAGTATTTTCGGAAGATTTTGAAAACAATGATTTTAATGTGGATACTTTGTGGACGGTTGAACACACGAGAAATCCCGGGCCGGTTTGGACACTCACTGATTCTGCAAGTTTCAGCGGAACACATTCGATTATGTTGGATATGTCGGAAGCACCCGATCTGGGTTACCCTGCAACATTTGTAACTCCGACTTTTAATCTTTCCAAATGTGTACAAGGAACAGCGCAATTGAGTTTTAAATATTCCTGTGCAACCAGTGCGCCAGATACAAGTTCCATTGATGAGGTACTGAACATATACAGCAGTTTTGGTTGCGGTTTATGGGTTCTAAGAAAGACAATTAAAGGGTTGGCTCTTGCTAATACAGGGTATTCACTTGATCCGTATGTTCCTTCCTCTTCATCATCCTGGACTTCTTTTTCATATAATCTTCCGGCACCTGCTTTAGGAGGAGCCCAGCGTTTTAAGTTTGAATACATTTCGGGCACCTATTCAAATAACATTTACATAGACGATATAAATATTTCCGCTGCCATACTTGGGGTTAATGAAATTCAGAATTATTTTTTTGATCTGAATGTGTTTCCTAACCCTGCTAATGGGAATCCTGATGTTACTATTAATTATACACTATCTTCTTCCGAAAAAGTAAGACTCTCGCTTGTTGATATGGTGGGGCGGGAAATTGTAGTGAGTGATGAGCAACAATCTGCAGGAAAAAAATCTTTTGTTCTTGACCGGAATGCTTTTAATCTTAAACCAGGAATTTATTTAGTGAAGGTCAGCAACGGGAGCAGTTATTCTACACAAAAACTATTACTGACAAATTAACTTATCCTCATATCCTTCACATTCAGCTGAAGGTTTATATTTCCGTTCCATTCAGTCTCTTCAATAGAGTAGCAGATTTTAAAAGGTTTACGGCTATATACATGATTGAATAAATGTCCGAAGCCAAATGCAATTGCAGCAAATGTTTCTTTGGGATTATCGGGATGACAAACATCCATGCGGAGGTGATTGCTGCCGACTATACGTACGGTTCCTGAATCAAGAATGTTTTCCGTTAAAAAAACAGGAGACATATTTTCCGGTCCGAACGGCGCAAGTTGTTTAAGTACGCGTAAAAATTTCTGGTTGATATCACTCAGGCTGATGGCTTCATCAATTTCAATTTCAGGAATGAGCATATGGTCCTGGATTGTAGAACTAACTATTTTTTCGAATTTATTTTGAAATGCTTCAACGTTTTCCAGCTTCAGAGTTAAGCCGGCCGCATATTTATGTCCCCCGAATTGTTCAAGCAGATCACTGCATGCTTCAATGGCTTCATAAACATCAAAATCTTTTACGGAACGTGCAGAGCCTGTTGCCAGTCCGTTTGATTCAGTGAGCACGACAGTAGGACGATAATATTTTTCTGTAAGCCGTGACGCCACAATCCCGATCACGCCTTTGTGCCATTCGTTATGGAATAGCACAGTCGATTTGCGTTCTATGAGTATTGGGTTATTATCGATCATGCCCAATGCCTGTTCTGTAATTTTTACATCAAGATCACGGCGCTGTGTATTGGTAATATTTATGCTCGCGCCGGAAGTTAATGCAGAAGCACTATTATCTGAGATAAGTAATTCGACAGCTTTTTTTCCATTCTCAATTCTTCCCGCTGCATTAATACGTGGACCAATAATGAAAACTAAGTCGCTGAGTGTCAGTTCACGTTTAACATTTGCCAGTTCCAGCATAGCTTTAAAACCCGGACGGGGATTGGCATTAAAGCGTTTTAGTCCGAAGTGGGCGAGAATGCGGTTTTCATCAACGACAGGAACAATATCAGCAGCAATACTTACAGCGGCCAGATCAAGGTAAGGTTCAAGATCCTCAAAAGGCAGTTTGTTTTTTTGCAGATAAGCCTGCACGAGTTTTAATCCGATTCCACAGCCGCAAAGTTCTTTGAAAGGGTAGGAGCAATCTGTTCTTTTAGGGTCGAGTACAGCAACAGCTTTTGGTATTTCTTCGCCGGGGCGGTGATGATCACAAATGATAAAATCTATTTTGTATTTATTGGCATATTCAATTTTGTCGATTGCCTTGATTCCGCAATCCAGAGCAATGATAAGTGAATAGCTATTTTCGCGTGCCCAGTCGATTCCTTTAAAAGAAATACCGTAACCTTCAGCGTAGCGGTCAGGAATATAGTAATCGATATTTTTATGCAGTGATTTGAAATACGTATATACCAATGCAACAGCAGTGGTGCCGTCTACATCGTAATCTCCGTAAATGAGAATTTTTTCATTGTTCTTCAGCGCTTGCTCAATTCTGGAAATAGCTTTATCCATATCCTTCATCAGGAAAGGATCATGGAGTTGAGAGAGTGAAGGACGAAAAAAATCTTTTGCTAAATCAAAAGTAGAAATTCCGCGTTGTGCCAGGATGTTTGCAAGCGTTGCATCAATACCCAATTCAGTTCGTAATTTCTGAATTACGGCTGCATCTGCTTTATCTTTTATTTTCCAGCGCTTTTCCATTTGTATTCAACGGGACGTAAATGTAATTAAAAGAATAATTTGGGTGGGAGTTATTTCTGAACAAAGCTTCGTTCTGACGTGGATGGCGAGTTTACCACTAAGTTCACGAAGAGCACTAAGAAAAAGCACTAAGAAATTTTCTTAGCGAGATGTGAAATAAAAAATGGAATTAGCTTTTTTCAGTTTTTGTATTGAGCACTTCCGTTTGTTTACGGATTGATTCTTTGTGAATGAGCTGATAGAGTTTGCGGACAAAATCCACATCCATTGATTTGGTTTCTGCAAGAGAAGTACGTGTTTTAAGAATGTCGAGCCAGCGCTCGAGCTGAAGAACGGTTATGTTATTTTCACGTTTATATTCTCCTATTTTTTCCACCAGATCCATTCGTTTGGCAACCCATTTTAGAATTTCTTCATCTACTTCATCCACAACTTTTCTTAATTGTACAAGCGTATTTGTAAATTCTTCAGAAGTTGATTTTACTGTGCGTACAATAAGTTCATTGAGTAATTCCCCGAGTTCAGCAGGTTTGAGTTGTTGGTTTTTATCACTTAATGCTATGGCTGGATCGAAATGTGATTCGAGCATTAAGCCGTCAAAATTCAGGTTCAGCGCTTTTTGTGAAACCTGCAACAGCAATTCTGTATTTCCGCAGATATGACTTGGATCACAAATAATCGGAAGATCAGGGAAATGTGTTTTCAATTCTATTGGTAAATCCCATTGAGGAGGATTGCGGTATTTAGCTTTATCGTGCGTATAAAACCCGCGATGAATCGCAATCAATTTTTTAATTCCTGCCTGATTGATACGCTCTAATGCCCCGATCCACAATTGCAGGTCGGCATGGATCGGATTTTTTACCATTACGGGAATATCAATTCCCTTGAGGGAATCCGCTATTTCCTGTACGGAAAAAGGGTTCACTGTTGTACGCGCACCAACCCATAAAATATCTACGTTATTTTTCAGTGCTTCTTCAACATGTTGTGCATTGGCGACTTCAACCGTAGTTAAAAAGCCATACTTATTTTTTACTTCCTTCAGCCATTGCAAACCAATTGTTCCAACACCTTCAAATGAGTTTGGTCTTGTGCGAGGCTTCCAGATCCCTGAACGAAAAATTGTAACACGGTTTAATTTTGCGAGTCCTGCAGCAGTCTGCATCAACTGCTTCTCCGTTTCTGCTCCACACGGACCGCTGATGATTACAGGCCTTTTGTGGTCAGGTAACCATTTATCTAAAGCTGTTATATTTAATTCTGTTTTCATTTCAATCAAATTATTGAGGTAGTTGGAAAATAAGTTATTAGGTGAGCCGTAAAAGCTGGAATGGGCCTAATAACTTTATTTCTCAATTATCAAATAGCCTCTTGCTTTACAGTGAATCCTACCAATATTTTTTCATTAATTCATGCGACCAATCCGGCTGCCTGACTTTTTCCAGAGGCAAAAATTCTGCCATAACGGGTTTAATATCCAGCACAGGTGTGTTGTCAATTGCATCCAGTCCCTGTACAATAAGTTTTTTATTTTTCACCTCTATCAGTTTAACAATTGTCGCACCAACTTTATTAGGGCGATTTTTGCCGCGTTGAGCAAAGATACCCACTTCCGGCCAGTTTTTATTTCCACGGGGATGTCTTGATCCAGCCACAATTTCACTATCATTTACTTTATCGAAATAATAAATTATTTCCAGGTGAGAGAACGCGTCAATACCTTTTAAACTTTCTTCTGTAAATTTTTCAGTCAGAATAATTTCCGAAATAATTTCACCCCAATTATCGTCATCCGCTGTTTTGCGGATGTTTTTTACAAATGCTATAGGTTGAAGTGTTATCAATTAGTTATTAGTTAAATAGGAAAATAAGTTATTCAGGAACTTTGCTACAACGTAATACCCAATAACTCATTTGCTCATTTTCGTTTGTTTCATTTTTCCATCTGCATCGTATTCTTTCCATATGCCGATCTTTTTCCCATTCAGGTATTTTCCTGTTGTTTTCGGTTTGCCATCTTCATAATATTCAAAATAATCTCCGTCCAGTTCGTTGTTTTTATAAGTGCCTTCCGTTTCCGTATTACCGTTTTTATAATAGGTTTTCATTTTACCTTCCAGCATTCCGTGAATGTAATTGTACTCTATACTTATTTTTCCTTCTGAAGAATACCATTTTGTCAATCCTTCACGTAAATTATTTACATACAGGCCTTCTTCCTGAACTTTGAAATTATCCGAGTTGTATAATTTTTTGATTCCATTCAGTTTGCCATGACGGTAAACGGCTTCCGATTTTGGTCTCCCCCCATTTGAAAAAGCAATTGCTGTTCCTTCCAGGGAATCATTCCTGTAATTTTCCTGTTTGATAAGGTAACCATTGCGGTCGGTTTCAATTGTAAGACCATTCTTTTTTCCATTGATAAATGTCTCCATTTTAGCGACCATCTGAGGGTTCGTGCCCGGATGATAATTTACCCAGGAGCCATTTTTTGCGCCATCAATATATAATCCAAACCATTCATATCCGGCTTCAATTTCGCGCCAAAGGCCCTGTTTTTTACCTGTGACATCTAAATGATTTGTGTCGCCTGCTAAAATAATTTTGTGTTTTGCCGCCTCAGCAGAAAAACACAGCAGGAGTGCTGAAAGGAAAATAATGTTCTTCATGTTGATTGAATTTTTGATATGCAAATATGCTGATTTTGGAGGGGTTTTACAAGGTGTTTTACTTTCTTTTGTCTTGACACAAAAGAAAGTAACAAAGAAAAAGTCATGACTGCTTACAATTTTAAAATTGGTTTTACAACCACTTCCTTCGTTTGAAATAGATCAGAAGCGAAATGATAGTGATGATCATAACGGCCCATACGATGCCATAGCCATAAGGAGATTTAAGCTCAGGCATGTGTTCAAAATTCATTCCGTAAACACCGGCGATAAAAGTAACGGGGACAAATATTGTAGTGATGATTGTGAGGACTTTCATTACCTCATTCATTTTGTTGCTTACACTGCTCAGGTAAATATCCATCATGCCAGAGAGCAAGTCGCGATAAGTTTCAACCGTATCAATAACACGGATGGTATGATCATGAACGTCGCGTAGATAAATGGCAGAAGAACGTGTGATGAGCTTTGTTTCACTGCGTTCAATATTATTGATCAGCTCGCGAAGCGGCCAGACAGCTTTACGCAAAAAAATCATTTCCCGTTTGAGATGATGAATTTTAGTAAGTGTACTTCTATCCGGATTATCAATCAGTTCTTCTTCCAGAACTTCGATCTTGTCGCCGATTTTTTCAAGAATAGTAAAGTAGCAATCCACAACCGCATCTATTAAACAATACGCAAGATAATCAGCTGCACATTTACGGACGCGGCCTTTACCCTGGCGGATGCGGTTCCGGATCATATCAAAGGCGTCGCCTCCATCCACTTCCTGGAATGAAATAACAAGATTGTCTTCAAGTAAAACAATAGCCAACTGCTCGGATTGCAGTTCGGTATTGTAAGACAACATTTTCATCAACGAAACAACATAATGATCAAAGTCCTCAAATTTAGGCCGCTGATCAATGTTCGCAATATCTTCAAGCGTAAGCGGATGGATGTTAAATAATTTCCCCATTTTTTCAATGATCTCTACATTGTGAATTCCATCCACGTTCAACCATGTAACCATATCCTTGCGGACATGCATCATACATTCATTCACATCAAAAAAATCTTTTTCGGTACATTCCTGTTCGTTGTACTGAATCATTGTAATCTTTACTTTTTCGGAATGTTGTTCGCCCGAATAAACTACGGTTCCCGGTGGAAGTCCTATGGCGGTGAAATCAGTCATGATAAAAAATTACGATTTACGAATTTAGATTTACGAATTACTTTTTTTTCCTTCCACTACAATCACAATTTCACCCTTTATGGTTTTGGTTTTAAAATGTTCAATCAGTTCCTGTAATGTCCCGCGTTTTGTTTCTTCAAAAATTTTTGTGAGTTCACGGGAAACTGATGCTTTGCGATCCGGACTAAAAACGACTGCAAATTCTTCCAGCGCTTTTAACAGGCGAAAAGGAGATTCATAAAAGATCATTGTGCGTTCTTCTTCTGCTAAATTTTTCAGTTTTGTTTGTCTGCCTTTTTTCTGCGGCAAAAAACCTTCAAAACAAAAGCGCTCGCTTGGTAAACCGCTGTTCACCAGTGCCGGGACAAATGCTGTTGCGCCAGGTAAACATTCTATTTCAATTCCGGCTTTCAAACATTCGCGTACCAGTAAAAAACCCGGATCAGAAATGGAAGGTGTCCCCGCATCACTTATCAATGCTATTGTTTGTCCGCTTTGAATGCGTTCAATAACCTGTTCAACTGTTTTATGTTCGTTGTGTAAATGATGCGATTGCAATGGTTTATCAATCTGGTAATGACGTAATAGGTTTCCGCTTGTCCGTGTATCTTCGGCGAGTATGAGATCAACTTCTTTCAAAATACGTAAAGCACGAAGCGTAATATCCTCAAGGTTACCGATGGGGGTTGGGACGATATAGAGTTTCATCAACGAATTGCGAATTTTTTACGAATTTACGAATTTACGAATTTAGAAATGTTAAGGTTATTAATGAGGTGAGACATTCTTAAATTCGTTTTTTATTCGTGTTTCGTTGATAATGCTTCAGTAAAGTCAACCAGTAACTTAAACACATCCTCAAATTTTGTAAGAGGTAAAGTTTCCGGTCTGTCGTAAATATCGTGATAAGCTTTTATTCCGCCGAGGGTATAGATGAAAAAACTTTTAACACCCGCTTCTGTAAAAAAATAATGATCGCTGTTGGCTGCTTTGCCCCGGATCTTTATTTGCGATAAATATTTTTTCTCTTCGTTGATCTTTGTGAGGATATCAAATTCGTTTTTGAAAACAGAGCCGTTAACAACCGTAATGCCTTCATCGCCTGTGCCTAATAAATCAAGGTTGACAAGAAATTTAATTTGTTTCAAGGGAAATAGTGGATGCTCCACATAATACTTAGACCCGACTAAACCAGCTTCCTCAGCACCAAACGCAATAAATGCAATGGAATACTTCGGAGGATGTTCCGAGTAATATTTTGCAAGATTCAACAGCATTGCACATCCGCTTGCGTTATCATTGGCACCTGGGAAATAGACTTGTGAACCCATTTGGCCAAGGTGATCATAATGCGCTGAGAAAACGATAAAGCTATCCGGATAGATAGAGCCTTTAAAAAAACCAATTATGTTTTGAGTCGAATAGTCGCGAATAAATTTATTTTCAATCTTAACGTTTATTTCTCTCGCAAGGGAATCAAAGGAATTCAGGAGAATATGGATTGTAGGATTTTGTTTTGTGTTCGTGGCAATGTCACCCGTGAGTTTATTTTTTTCAATGAGTACCGTTAAGCACGTTTTGCAACCGGGAACAGTTTTGGCATCGTTGTAATTAATGAACGCGTAGACTGCACTATTTTTTTTGCTCGGACCAATTGCGTATTCTTTTGATGTGCCAATGCTGCCGGCATCTACAATAAAATCTTTTCCAGCTATTAATTCTTTATCGCCGACTGAAACTTCCATTTTTCCGGGGAAGGTATTTACGTCCAATGAAAAATTCTGGTAATAATCAGCTTCGGAACCATTCAACCTGAAACTTTCTAACTTGAAACTTTTAAACTGCTCAGCTAAATAGTTAGCCGCAATCTTATCCCCATCCTTCACATACCCGCGTCCATGCATAGATGGAGAACATAATGTGTCAATAATTTTGTGGGCGTATTTTAGATCTTGAGAGTAGGAGAGAGGAATTAAGAATGATAAATTAAGAATCAGGAAAAAATATTTCATTCTCTATCAGGAAAAAAGTTATTAAGTTATTGAGCTATTTTGGCAGTTTGTTTGTTTGCCGAATTATCAATTTCATATTTACTTAATAACATAATTAACTCATTTTTCTCCTGACCAACGAAAAGAATTTCTCTACCACAGGAGCTTCTTCATCCCAATTGTAGATTCCTTTAATACTGTTCAGGTAAACTTCAGCATCGGCAAAACTGCCATAGCTATTGAGCTGATCCAGTACAGCATTGTATTCATTCAGTTTTCCTTCAAACAATTCATTTATAAATTGGAATTTTTCGTTGATACCTATAATGTTTCTGATGTCTTGAATTATTTCCGCTTTTTTTTCTGTAGTAGGCTCTGGCTTTGCAGCAGTAATTTTTGCCGTTACCGGACTGCCAAATAAATCAGTCTGAACAGGAGGTACTACTATGGCTTCTGTATTAACAGTGGTAGTTGAATGTGACTTCTCAGCCGACTGAAGTGTGCTGTTCAGAAAATTAAATATGATGGCTTTTTGATGAAGCTTTTCGATTTTACTTACAATTGTTTCTAATTCCAGCTGGGGAATATGATCATGATCAAGCGCATTATCAAAGTGCTCTTTGATATTTGCAATAAGACTTTCGATGTCTTTTCGGATCAGATTTTTATCCATAGTTTAGAGCTAATTTGTATTCTAAATATACGAAATCCGATGGATATTGAGCAAATACGTGATTACTGTTTAAGTAAAAAATCTGTTAAGGAAAGTTTACCGTTCGGAGAAGAAGTTCTTGTATTTAAAGTTGCAGGCAAGGTGTTTTTATTGATGAGCATGGACGAGAGACCGTTGCAATTCAATGTTAAATGTGATCCGGAAAAAGCGATTGAACTGCGTGAACAGTATGATTGTGTTCAACCAGGTTATCACATGAATAAAAAACACTGGAATACGATTATTGTTGATGGATCAGCACCCACAAAACTTTTGAAAGACTGGATGGATCATTCCTATGAGCAGGTGGTACTTGGTCTCCCTAAAAAAGAGAGAATGAAGCTGCAGTCTAAATAACGTGAACCGGGAAGGAAGCGTTATTAAATGCTGCGAACTTCATTCAATATTTCTTAAAAGATTACCAGCGACGGCCTCTGTAACCTCTTACCCATGCTCTGTGCGGGTAAACGGGTCCATAAACTATAGGTAAAGGTGGAACCAGCAATGGAGGAGCGATGACTACGCGGGCATAAGGACGGTACGGTCTGCAATAACCGTGACGTGGATAAAAACGTTGAGCACTTGCCTGATTTACAGTGGCTGTCAACAGTGTTAAACCGAAGAACAACATTATTATTTTAGCTTTCATGGTATATAGTTTTTGGTTATTGTCTATTGGTTAGATGCAATAAAAGTGCCATGGTTTAATGCCCCCTGCTATTTAAATTTCATACATTTGTTTACTAAACCAATTTGAGCTTTCACAACCAATTATTTGAAGCGAAAATTAGGTTTTGTTATACCGGTGGGCGTTTTTGTGGTACTTGCCAGGTATAAAAATTGTTAATAAGCCATTATGAAAAAGATTGTACGCTATTTTATTCAAGGTATCCTGACTTCCGCTCCGCTTTTTATTACTGTTTATATACTCATTACGCTTTTTAACAAGGTTGGTTCCATTCTAAACAGCCTGGGGATTCGCATTAACCCATATATAGACCCGCTGATAGGGTTTGTAGGGGTAATTGCAGTTGTTATACTGATTGGTGTGTTGGCATCAAGCATTGTTTTTCAATCCGTGATGCTGGTCATTGATAAAACGATTGAGCGTACCTCATTCATCAAAACAATTTATTCTTCGGTTAAGGATTTGCTTTCAGCATTCCTGGGAAGTAAAAAGAAATTTGACAAACCTGTGTTGGTACTTGTAAATAAAGAAACCGGGAACCAACAATTGGGATTTATTACGCAAACTGATCTTTCTGATTTTGCAATTCCTGAAGGACGCGTAGCTGTATATATGCCGCATTCATATGCATTTTCGGGGGTATTGTTAATTACATCAAAAGAAAATGTCACGCCTCTGAATGCAAAATCTGCCGAAGTAATGAAATTTATTGTTTCGGGAGGAGTAACGGATATTGAAGATCATCACCAAGTTATATAAAACTAAAACCATGAAGAACATTATCTCAATTTTCGCAGCCTTGATCATTGCATCAGGACTGTTTGCACAAAAAATAAAAGTAACAGAATCAGGTGACGCAGTTGTTGTTTCCGTTTTTGAAACGGATATCAGTGATGTTTCCAAAGACTGGAAATCGCTGATGAAAAAATACGACGCAAAAGTAGATGCGAGTAAAACGAGTGTTATTGCAAAAGGTGCCGTAATTAAAAGTATGTCGAGCGGAACGTTTGACGTGACAGCCACCCTGGAAAAAATAAAAGACGGAGAAGTGAAAATGGTTATTGTTTTTGACCCGATTGCATCAGCTGATTCCAAGACTCCTGACCGTTCATCTTATATGGCTGAGGCAAAAAGAATAGTTCAGGATTTTGCACGTAAACGCAGCAGTGAATCTATTTCTGACATGGCGGATGATGCGCAAAAAGCATATGACAAATTGCAAAAGCAGCACGATGGTTTTGTAAAAGATAATGCTGGTCTTGCTGATGATATTGAAAGTTACAAGAAAAAGATCACCAATGCTGAGCGTGATATTTCCATGAACAAAGACAAAATCGAGGCAAAGAAAAAGGAAATAGAAGCTCAGAAAAAAGTAGTTGATTCAATTAAAGAAAAACAAAAGGCATTGGATTAATTTCTCTGTTCATTTTTTGGTTTGTCGGATAGCTTCAGGTACGGAGCAACTCGTGTTCAGAAGATAAAAACGATGTCGTCCCGATGGGGCTTTGCTTCTTGAATTGTTTGTTATATTACACATATTGGGCTCCTATGGAGCCATAAGAAAGGCCACCTAGTGGCGAAATATTGATAAAAAGCATCGTTCCTTTTTTAAAGCCCCAGCGGGGCGATATCTTTAGCGTTTTGGCCAGTAATTACCGAAGGTCTCTTTTTTTTCAGGATTTCAGTCAGACTAATAATTAAGGAGGTCAATTCACCTGCTTCACTTTCTTCAATTCAATACTGAGCTCGTTCAATTGTACTTCACTTATTTTTGAAGGCGCATCAATCATTACATCACGACCCGAGTTGTTTTTCGGGAATGCGATAAAGTCACGGATAGAATCCACCCCGCCAAATAAAGAGCATAATCTGTCGAAACCAAAAGCAATGCCTCCATGTGGCGGAGCACCATATTCAAATGCATTCATTAAGAATCCGAATTGTTCGCGCGCTTCTTCATCGGTAAAACCAAGACGTTTGAATACTAACGCCTGCAATTCTTTGTTGTGGATCCGGATCGATCCGCCGCCCACTTCAACACCATTGATAACCATGTCGTAAGCATTGGCACACATAGCGCCTGGATTACTTTCAATCAGGTGCATATCTTCAGGATTCGGAGAAGTAAAAGGGTGATGCATGGCAAACCAACGGTTTGCTTCTTCGTTCCATTCCAGTAATGGGAAATCCAAAACCCACAGACAGGAAAATTTATTTTTATCACGCAGTCCAAGACGCGTGCCCATTTCTAAACGTAATTCATTTAATGCTTTGCGTGTTTTTTCAGCAGGGCCGGCTAGAAGAAGCATCAGATCTCCGGGTTGAGCATTTAATGTTTCTGCCCATTTTTTTAATTCATCCGCATTGAAAAATTTATCAACGCTGGATTTTATTGTTCCGTCATTCTGATAGCGTGCATAAACCAAACCTGTTGCACCAACCTGCGGACGTTTTACAAACTCAGTCAGTTCATCCAGTTGCTTGCGCGTGTATTCACTCGCACCTTTTGCACAAATTCCAACAACTAACTCTGCATCATCAAATACTTTAAAACCTTTCGTCTTAACTACATTGTTAAGCTCAACAAATTTCATTTCAAAACGTGTATCCGGTTTGTCGCAACCATAATATTTCATGGCGTCTGCATAAGTCATGTGAGGTAATGCCGGAATATCAACACCCTTGACGGCTTTGAACAAATGGCGAACCATACCTTCGAACATTTCAAGCACATCTTCGCGTTTTACAAAACTCATTTCGCAGTCGATCTGCGTAAACTCAGGCTGACGATCTGCTCGCAAATCTTCATCACGGAAACATTTTACAATTTGAAAATAACGGTCGAAGCCGCCAACCATTAACAGTTGTTTGAACGTCTGAGGAGATTGTGGCAAAGCATAAAACTCACCTGCATTCATGCGTGAAGGCACAACAAAATCACGTGCGCCTTCCGGAGTGGATTTAATCAGCACAGGTGTTTCAACTTCCAGGAAATTTTTTCCACTCAGATAATTACGGGTTTCAATTCCCATTTTATGACGGAGTTCAAGTGCTTCACGAACCGGATTTCTTCTTAAATCAAGATAACGGTATTTCATACGCAGCTCATCGCCGCCATCGGTATTGTCTTCAATAGTAAATGGAGGAGTGATAGATGAATTTAAAATTTCCAGTTGGTTCACAGTGATCTCAACTTCGCCCGTTAACATTTTTAAATTCTTGTTGCTGCGTTCGGTTACTTGTCCGCTTACTTTAATTACAAATTCCCGTCCAAGTTTCCTGGCCTGCTCACATAAATCTTTATTGGTTTCCATATTGAAAACTAGTTGTGTGATACCATAACGATCACGCAGGTCAATAAATGTCATGCCTCCCAGGTCACGTGATTTTTGCATCCAACCGCAAAGTGCGACTGCTTTATTTATATCCTTAATTGTTAACTCCCCGCAAGTGTGTGTCCGTAGCATGTTTTGATTTATTTAAGAGCAGTAAAAATAGGAATAAAATGAGAATTATAGCTTAATGCCAATCACAAGCAGATCGCGTACTTATTGAGCTTTTTTATTAATTTGGTTGCCTGCATGCTAAAAACTTAACATTGGAGACAATATTTAACGACGAATATTTTATGCGAGAAGCCTTAAAAGAGGCAAAAAAAGCATTTGATGTCGATGAGGTTCCTGTGGGTGCCATTGTTGTTTGCGACAATAAAATAATTGCACGTGCACATAATTATACTGAACATTTAAATGATGTAACAGCTCATGCAGAAATGCAGGCTTTTACATCAGCATCTAATTACCTTGGAGGAAAATATTTAAACGAATGCACTTTATATGTTACACTTGAACCTTGTGTAATGTGTGCCGGCGCTGCGTTCTGGACTCAGTTGAAAAAAATTGTATATGGTGCCGGTGACATAAAACGCGGATACTCACTGGTGGAAAATAATTTATTGCATCCCAAAACAAAAGTAGAAAAAGGCGTGCTGGAGCAGGAATGTTCCGAAATATTGAAAGCGTTTTTTAGAAAAAAGAGATTGTGATTATTTATCACAGGAAACATAACCAGAGAAAAATGTGTAGTGACAAATAATTCAATTGTTTTTGCGTTAGAATAGTAACTGTAACACTATTTTATGTTATTAAAGAAGAGTAAAAAAGTAATTTTTTTGGTTGTGTTAATGCTTATTGCCGGTATCTCTTTTTCGCAGGCACCCCAAAAACAATCCGCAAAACCCGCCAATAACCCAACACCATTGGGCTTTCAGCCTAAACTTGCAAAAGATCTGCTGGCTATTTGCTGCAGTTTTACTTTTTTGGATTTATATAATTCGGACGCGGAAATTATTCCTGCTGGGTATAAAAAGACCTATACATCAGGAGTATTTGGGATGGACAATAAGTACCAGATCTATAAAACTGCCAATAATACAGCTGTCATTAATATCCGGGGATCTACTGCAAATACATTAAGCTGGCTGGAAAATATTTATTCTTCCATGATTCCTGCAATTGGTAAAATTGTTATACCCGGTGATACGTTTAATTATTGTTTTGCTAAAACACCGGAAGCTTCTGTTCATGCAGGCTATGCATTGGGAATCGCGTTGCTTTCAAAGGATATTTTGCAAAATATCAGGGCGCTGAATAATGAAGGGATTTATACCATTGTTATAACAGGACATAGCCAGGGAGGGGCATTGGCGCATATGCTGAGGGCTTACCTTGAAAATCTTCCGGCAAACATCTTATCTAAATCCAATAAGTTCAGCACCTATGCATTTGCAAATCCAATGGTGGGTAATAAAGAATTTGCTGATGAATACAAAGAGCGTTTCTCAAATAAAGGAACAAGTTTCAGCGTGATCAACCTTGCCGATTTTGTTCCGAAAATGCCTTTGTCATACAGCGAACGCAAATTGTTTTCTGCCGATAATTTGTCATCCTTGATATTCGACTGGAAAAATTTTAATGTCACTCAAACCGTGGAGGATGCGGCAATCCATCACTATGAAAAAAGTATTTCGGGATATGTCAAGTATACTGGATCCTCACTTGAGAAAAAAATATCTTCTGAAGTAGGACAGGTTGATATGCCGGATTATTCAGATGGAATAAATTATGATTTTATGGAAGCAAGGATTATTTTACCTCCGTTTGAATATCCAAAAGTCATGAAAGATGTCAAAGCCCTGAAGAAAGATTCACTGAGAAGAGTTAAAAAGCATTTGCCTCCTGCAACAGAAAAGGAACAATATAAAGGCGAACCAAGCGGTTACCAGCACAAGCCGTATAACTATTACGTTGGCTTTGTAAAAACGTATTTTCCTTCTGAATTTACTAAACTGAAGAAAAGATATCTCCCGGAGAACCTATAATAGTACTGAGTATAGAGTCTTGAGTCGCTAGTATAATCTGAAATGCAAAAGCGTTAGTCCTGAGCTTTTAATAAATGATGTATTCACTAAAGACTCAGGACTAACTACTCTATACTATTTGATGACTTTACCATCAGTATCAAGTTCTACAATATCATAACCAAGTTTAGACAGGCTAGGATAAATTTTTGCTTTATCACCGACTACAACAATATCCATGCGGTCATATGGCAGATACTTTTTAGCCAAAGCATTCACTTCTGACTTACTGATATTTTTTAAGATCTCATTTTGCTTATCAACAAAAGTTTTATCAAGACTATAATCCAATATGCGTCTGAGAAACTGGGCTTTCTGACCTGGAGTTTCATAACGCAAAGCATCATTTTGTCCGATCGACATTTTTGTAAATTCAAGCTCCTTGTCAGTAATACCATCCATTGCGAAGCCTTTTATTTCCTTCATGAACTCAACAACCGAACTGTCTGTTGCATCTGCCTTTACACCCGCAGAAGCAGTATAAGGCCCAACAAATTTCGATCCGTCATAATAAGAACGGGCACCATATGTCCATCCTTTTGCTTCGCGTAAATTCATATTGATGCGACTGTTAAATGCTCTGCCCAATGGGTAATTCATCACATTAGCTTTGAAAAAATCTCCCGTTGCATCATACGGCATAGCAAGATATCCGATCCGGATTTCGGATTGAGGTGCTTTGTCTTTATTCACTAAATAAATTTTTGTTCTTTCTATTGCCGGTGGTGCAACCTGTGGGTTACGATCGATGCGGGTTGCATGCCAGTTTTTAAGGAACGTAAGTTTATTCATCGCTTCATCTTTTGTAATATCTCCGACTACCACCAACTCTGCAATGGACGGAGAAACGTATTTTGTATAATAATCTTTTACATCATCCAGTGTTATACTATTTACTGATGGCGTAGTTCCCGCAGTAGGGATGGCCATAATATTATTATCGCCGTACAATACTTTGTTGTAAACATTATTAGCTATTACAGTAGCTTTTGTTGCCTGGTCACCAATGAGCTGCAAATGTTCATTTTTCGAGCGGTCAAAATCTGTTTTGTCAAATTTCGGATGAAGTAGAATTTCTTCAGCAAGTTTTAATGTTGCATCCAGATTTTTTTTCAGTGAATTGACGGTCATGGTTATTGTATTCTCACCTGTACTTACATCAATGTTACTTCCCAGTCTGTTTAATGCATCGCTGATCTGTTCTGCTGTATGATTTGTGGTCGCCTCATTCATCATATTGGCTGTCAGCATGGCAATTCCTGCTTTGTCCATATTCTCAAAACGGTGCCCGCATTCCATACTCAGCTGCACAGTAACAGTTGGCAATTCGTCATTTTTTGTACCAATTGCTTTCAGTCCGTTTGGCATTTCTTCTTTCCAGAAATCAGGAACTTTCACAACAGGATTCGGTCCGGAAGCTGGCTGCTTATTGCGGTCAAATGTATCTTTTGCTTTGTTGTACGTGAGGTTTTTATATTCATCACTTTCTTTCACATTAGCAACATCCCGTTTAGGTATTTCATAATTATCCGGCTTGGCAATTATTTGTTGCTGTCCCTTCGGATAAACACTCAAAATAACAGCATG
>Ga0206957_1080_pt1 | contig 23027 bp, 24 predicted proteins | sample Alteio_BWOrgHeat_32_FD_152975 | JGI IMG/M metagenome (GOLD analysis project Ga0206957, IMG submission 152975) | Enriched cells from forest soil in Barre Woods Harvard Forest LTER site, Petersham, Massachusetts, United States -... | ecosystem: Environmental > Terrestrial > Soil > Temperate forest >...
CGCAAATGCAGGCCATGCGGGGTTTTGATTTCGATTTCTTTGGTGATCATAAAGGTGTCCTTTCTGGGGAATGGATATTAGTATAAATACGATTAAATTTCGTATTCACAGAATGTAATATCCTTGGGACACACAAATACTTCTTCACCTTTAACCAATTGCAATTTGGCAAATTCCTGCTGGGTGATTTCAACCTGCAAAGAATTACCTGATTCAGAAAGCAAATCCAATTTCACCGACGAACCTGCGGGATTCATATACTTGATCGTTGCTTTAATGGCATTATCACCCTGCGAGTGTCTCGCAACATCAAATTGATGCGGCCGGATATATAAATTAGCAGGTTTTCCATCAACCATACGCCCTTTAAAAAGGTTAACGTTACCTAAAAAGTTAAGCACAAAAACGCTAGCTGGCTTATGGTACACCTCTTGAGGCGTGCCCACCTGTTCTACCTTGCCCTTATTCATCACCACAATGCGGTCAGCCACCTCGAGAGCTTCTTCCTGGTCATGGGTCACAAATAAAGAAGTAATGTGCAGATCATCATGAAAACGACGAAGCCATTGGCGTAGTTCTTTGCGCACCTGCGCATCCAGAGAACCAAAAGGCTCATCTAATAATAAGACCTTAGGCTCAATGGCCAAGGCCCGGGCTAAGGCGATGCGCTGTCGCTGACCACCGGAAAGTTGGGAAGGATAACGATTACCCACCCAATCAAGTTGGATTAATTTAAGCAATTCATTAACCTTTTCTTTAATTCTAGTTTCAGATGGGCGCATGTGTTTAGGTTTGACCCTTAAACCAAAGGCAATATTATCAAACACTGTCATATGCCGAAACAGCGCATAATGCTGAAAGACAAACCCCACCTGACGGTCCTTGATTTTCTTATCCCGAGCATCTTCTCCATAAAAAAGAATTTCGCCAGAATCCGGAGTTTCTAAACCAGCAATAATACGCAACAAGGTCGTCTTGCCTGAACCGGAAGGGCCCAATAGCGCGATCAATTCCCCCGTCTCCACACTTAAGCTAACCCCATCTAAAGCTTTAAATGATCCGAAAGTTTTAACAATTTGACTGACTTCAATACTCATATCTTTCCTTTGTCATTTAATGCGTTTTCTTTCCAACTGCTTCTAATTCAGCCCGATAACGATACTCGACTAATGTTTTAATCACCAAGGTAAACAACGCTAAAAATGCCAACAGCGATGCTGCGGCAAAAGCTGCTGTGAAATCATAATCATTATAAAGAATTTCAATTTGTAAGGGCAAGGTATTGGTAAGTCCGCGGATATGCCCTGAAACAACCGACACCGCCCCAAACTCACCCATGGCACGGGCATTACATAGAATGATTCCGTACAGCAAGCCCCACTTGATATTGGGTAATGTCACATACCAAAATGTTTTCCAACCACTGGCCCCTAAGGTAATGGCCGCCTCTTCTTCTTCACTGCCTTGCGCCTTCATCACCGGAATTAATTCCCGCGCCACCATCGGAAAGGTGACAAAGATCGTGGCAATCACAATGGCAATGGGGGTGAAAATAATCTTGATATCATGGGCTCGCAACCACGGACCAAATAAACCTTGCAAACCAAAGAGCAAGACAAAAATTAATCCTGAAATCACCGGAGAAACTGACAATGGCACATCAATCAAGGTTAACAACAAACTTTTGCCGCGAAAATCAAATTTGGCAATCACCCACGAGGCTGCTACCCCAAAGACTAAATTTAAAGGCACTGCAATTAATGCGGTGATCAGCGTTAATTTGATGGCAGCAATCGTATCTACATCGGTTAAGGAATGAAAATAATAGGCAATTCCCTTTTCCAAAGCCGTGGAAAATACAATAAAAAGCGGCATAAAAATAAAAAGAACCAAATAGGCCAACGCAATGCCAATCAATGACCAACGGACTACGGCTGGTTCAGTGCGTGCATTAGACATTAATTCATCCCCACCTTCTTGGAGGTCCACCACTGCGCCCAATTGGTTAAGGCGAGCAACAGAAACGAAACCAGCAGCATCACCAGAGCAATGGCCGTGGCCCCCGAATAATCAAATTCTTCAAGCTTGGTGATAATCAACAAAGGCGCAATCTCCGTCTTACCAGGCATATTCCCCGCAATGAAAACCACCGAGCCATATTCACCGATGGTACGGGCAAAGGCCAAGCTAAATCCAGTCACAATAGATGGTAAGATGGCTGGAAAAATGATACGTCGAAAAATCTCCCAGCGTCCTGCCCCAAGGCTGGAGGCAGCTTCTTCGAGTTCTGGATCAAGCTCTTGAAGCACGGGCTCAATGGTGCGCACGATAAAGGGGAGACCAATAAACATTAATGCCAGCACTACACCTAACGCATTGTAAGCGGATTGTATCCCAATCTTCGCAAGTACAGACCCCAAAATACCATTGGACGCGTAAAGGGTAGTTAACGCAATACCTGCCACGGCGGTTGGCAAGGCAAAAGGAAAATCAATCAAGGCATCCACCAGCTTTTTACCAGGAAATCGATAGCGGCTTAACACCCAGGCAATCAAAAAGCCAAAGAACACATTGATAAAGGAGGCAATAAAAGCCGCCCCGAAACTCAGGCGATAAGCGGCCAGGGTTCGCGGGGCGGTCACCACGCTCCAAAACTCAGCAAAACTCATCGTCGAGGTTTTCACAAATAGCATGGACAAAGGGATCAACACCACCAAGCTTAAATACAGCATGGTGTAGCCCAAGCTTAAATGAAACCCTGGAAGATTTGTTTTTTGTTTAAGTAAAATCATTTCACCGTATAAATCTGATCAAAGGTGCCGCCATCCGCAAAATGTTTCTTTTGGGCCGCCTGCCATCCACCCAAGGTATCAATGGTAAATAAATTGACAGACTTAAATTGGCTGGCATATTCTTTAGCAATATCAGGATTGCGCGGCCGATAATAATTACGGGCAATGATTTCCTGACCCTCATCGCTATAGAGATATTTTAAATATTCTTCAGCCACCTGGCGTGTCCCATGGCGATCAGCATCACGCTCAACCACAGCCACCGGAGGTTCTGCTAGAATGCTCAATGAAGGAATAACGATTTCAAATTTATCCGGGCCTAATTGATTAACCGCGAGATACGCCTCATTCTCCCAAGAAATCAACACATCCCCAATACCGCGTTCAACAAAGGTCGTGGTTGATCCTCTGGCACCAGAATCCAAAACCGGCACATTCTTATAAATGGCGCCCACAAAATCTTTTACCTTGGATTCATCGCCATTGAATTTCTTTAACGCGTAACCCCATGCCGCCAAATAGTTCCAACGGGCACCTCCCGATGTTTTAGGATTAGGCGTGATCACGGAAATCCCTGGCTTGGTTAAGTCATCCCAATCCTTAATATTCTTAGGATTGCCTTTGCGCACCAAAAAAACGATGGTGGAGGTATACGGCGTGCTATTGTTAGGCAAAAGCTTCTGCCAATTGCTAGGGAGTAGTCCCGATTTTTCAGCGATGGAATCAATATCATAGGCTAGGCCCAAGGTGACCACATCCGCATCCAATCCATCAATTACCGCACGGGCTTGTTTACCGCTTCCTCCATGCGATTGTTGTATAGTCACATCATCCCCGGTTTTTTGTTTCCAATAGGTACTAAAGGCTTTGTTGTAATCTTCATACAACTCCCGGGTCGGATCATATGAGACATTTAATAAGGTAATTTGTTTAGCCCATGCACCAGGCTGGAGAGCTAACAAAAAGACCAAAGATAATTTAAGTAAATTTTTCATTTCTCCTCATTTCTATAGATCATATATTTTAATTAATTCTTAAGTAATTGCAACGACTTAAAAACTCAACTGGGCTAACCCCGTAAAAAGATTTTCAGTCTTTCGATTATCGCCATTATTCGTTCCAGATCCAAGCGTTGCCCCGCGGCGAAACTTGGTCTGCTCAAATCCTGCTGCTAATTTCACATTACGGTTTAAATACCAATTAAGACCAGTAGCCCAATCAGTCTCACTTAAGATAGAGGTATTTAAATTAGAAAAATTCTCACTAAAAATAGATTTATCTACTTTTAACTCGCCATAACGGCCAACCAGTTCAAAAGCACCCCAATCACCCGTCGATAAATTCAAATCATGGCGAGGCACTACGCCATTATAGGAAGCATCTTCACCGGTTAATACATAATTGGCTTCGATGTTAAAGGCTTTATTATCTGGCCTGTCCCGATAAGTGGTTGAACCTGCTTTATATTGCAATGATTCATAATCATCCACCCGTTCACCTAAAATCCCAAAGGATTTATAGTAATAGTACGCTTGGGGCTCGGTACGCAATTGCGGACCGGCCGCGGAAACACCACTATTATAAGCAAAAACTGGGGCTTGGCCTGGAGATACATAGGTAGGCAAATCCGTTCCTTTTTCCTTACCATAGGTCACGGCATAACCAATCCCAAATCCTTGCAACGCTTCAATATTACTGTGTTTAAATGGTGTAATAAAAAGTCGGCCCACCCCATCACGGCTATTGGTATCTCCGCCGCTGTTGTAACCGCCATAGCCGTTTTCTTTATCAGCTGCACCATCGAATAACCCTGCCGCATAGGTGATCCAATCATAATAGAGATTTCCACCTACCTGCGCACCCACATCACGCTGAGGAGAAAGATTTCCAGCCAAACCCAATTCCACAAAATCGGTATAACGGGTATCCTGCAAATTTTCCAAATCAAATGGCGGTTTAAACTTACCAGCCTTGATGGTAAAGTCAGGAAAATGCCGCCAATCAATCCAGGCATCTTGAAGGGCCACGGCGTAGGCACCGGGACTGGAAGAAATAGTGCCTCCACTATCACTGTAGGTATTACTATACCCAAAATCCGGCTGCAGAAAAAAATCAAAGTCATGCGCTACCGTTCCTTGAATAATAAGCCGCACACGTCTGGGAATAATACTACTGACCTGACCTTGCTCTTCCTTATTATTAGCAGCAAAATCACGGGCCTCCACCTGAGTATAACCGCCGATTTTAAGGCTGTAATTGCCATCGGGTGATTTGATGGAAAAACCATCCTTGGAATTGGCTGTAACTATCGGCGTTGTGGTAGCCTTATCAGCAGCATCATCCTTACTATTCTCAATCTGACGTTTTAGAATGGCGACTTGTTGCTCAAGAGCATCCAAGCGTTGTTCTAAGTTGGAATTGTTATTGCTATCATCAGCCCAAACCACTCGGGCTAGGCTGGCGCTTACTAAAAGTATAGTTAGGGAGAGTATTCTTACTATGCGCTTCATCTTTTCCTTTCATTCCATAATATCTATGGATTTAGTAGATTAATAGTCCAAAAAATTTTATATTACGTAGTTTAAAATATTTTGGCCACAACAAGCCCTTTCAATAACGTCAGCAATAGTCGTTTTATCTAAAATATTTGACATGGCGTTACGGACCTCCTTTATGATCAATTTAATTTCACTTAGCTCTTGGTTTGACTCTTCAACATCAATATCAGAAAATGAACCTTCAAGGATACGGATCACATCCCCTACACTAATATCCTGAGCATTTTTAGCCAAGGCATATCCGCCACCTTTACCCTTTTTACTATGCAAAATCCCCGCTTTACGAAGTTCAAGCAAAATACCTTCCAGAAATTTCTTAGGGATATGCCCCTCTTTAGCTAAATCAGTAATTAGCGCAGGAGTATCATTTTGCCGCTTGGCTAATAAAATCACGGCCTCAAGACCGTATAATGTTTTTTTGGATATCATTTTATTTCCCACAAAAACTATAGGGAGTATAGACTAATTATTTCTTTTGTCAAGAAATTTTTCTATACTCCCTACATTTACCAATACCCATACCAATCTCAGGTCACATCAGGATCGTATTCTTCAAACCGACGGCCTAAAACAAATTCAATTTTGGAGATGAGATTAAGCGGCATGAAGGGCTTTAGAATAGCTGTTCTAATACCGCATAACTTCATCATCAATATATGCTCTTTTTCCGTAAAAAACCCTGTCATAGCCACGACCGGGACATCCTTTAAAAGCAGGGAATTCTTCATCTCATCCGCGATCTGAAAACCAGTTTTCGGGGCCATTTTAAGGTCCAACAAAACCAGGTCCGGTTTATTTTTTAAGGCCACTTCAAAAACCTGGGTCCCATCACAGATAGCAGTGACTTCGTAACCTCCTAATTTCAATAAATTTTCTAATTCTTCTAAAAGCTCGATATTATCGTCAACCACAAAAATTCGATTTGCCTTTGTTACATGTTCCCCTACATGTCGTAAGTCGAGCATGGTTTCCATAGACACCTCCTAATGCCATACTCCCCCTACTTTAGGGATAACACATAAAGCATCCATCGACCAAGGCGTGATTCCGCCTTCTATTGACCTTTCTCCACCACATTGCGCTTGATCACTGCTAATAAATCTTCAATATTAGTAGCCTTATTAAAAAAACCATTGGCTTTCAATTGAGCTGACCTAGTCTCAGCGTTACCCGCGGCTGTCAGCAGCACCACCGGGATGGTGGCTATCTTCAAATCTAATAATTGCAGTTTCCGAAACTGATAACCATCCATCACCGGCATCATCAAATCGAGTAAAATAAGGTCTACCTTGTGCATGCTGCTGCGAAGAAAATCCAAAGCTTCCAATCCATTGTTGGCACAATGAACATCATAGCCTTCGGACATCAAAAGCTCCTTGGTCAAATCCTGGAGATCAATGGAATCTTCAACCAGCAGTATATTTTTTTTATTTTGCTCCATCACTTCATCTCTTTCTTGGTGATCATTTCAGGTTTCAAGGGTATTTCCACAATAAATTTGGTTCCCCGGCCTTCATCGCTTTCTAAACGAATAGTACCCTGATGAGCCTCCACTAAATTCCTCACGATAAAAAGCCCCAATCCCATGCCACTGGTATGGGTGGGTGGAGAAGTCCGTCCAAATCTCTCAAAAATTTTTCCCTGCGAGCCACGGGCAATACCTGGCCCCTGATCTTCAATAGTCAAAATGACAGCTTTTTGATCAGAGCAACAATTGACAGATACCTTAACAGGTTTACCCGGAGCATATTTAACAGCATTTGAAAAAAGATTGGCAAGTATTTCTTTGATCCTCATCTGATCCCATTCTACATAAATATCTTCTTCCATCATCAACTGCGCATGGCATTTGGCGAAAGAAAATTGGGCGGAGAACCCTTCAAAGGTTTCTTTGACCACACTAGATAAATTAAACAATTCTGGCTCAAGAACCATTCTTCCTAATCGTATCTTGGAAACATCCAGAAGATTATTGATAAGGTTCACAAATATGTCTACCTGCCTTAAGGACATTTCGAATGATTTTTTTAAAGCCTCTACCGAGGGCATTTGATTGACCTGTGGCTTAATCTTCCGGTCCACCATTTCCAATTGCAATTTCAACGCGCTCACCGGTGTTTTTAATTCGTGCGAGGCTATTGACAGGAATTCATCTCTGACATGGATGGAGTCTTGCAGCATCACGTTTAATTTTTCTAGCTCATCCGCTTTTGCTTTTAACTGTCCTCTATTTTTGGAAACTTCACGGGCCAACACCTGAAGGTCTTTTTCAGTGCTCTCTAAATCTTGCTGCAAGTGCTCCCTGACCCGTTTAATGGCCACCAGATTATTGACACGCGCCAAAATCTCCTCGGAGAAAAACGGTTTTAAAACATAATCCTGCGCTCCGCCTTTAAGAAGCTGGATACGCAGCTGCTCATCGGCCTTGGCTGTCAACAGCATGACAGGGATGACATCTAATTCCGGTAATTTCCTAATCTCAGCCACCATCTGATCGCCGCTCATTTTGGGCATCATGATATCACTTAAGATTAAATCCGGTTTTAAACTGATGGCCTTTTGCAATCCTTCTTCACCATCAAACGCACATTCGACATTAAATTCAGACGATAGAATATCCGTCAAAAACCGATTAAGATCGGCGTTATCTTCAACCACCAATACCAACCCCCTGGAAGACTGTAGCTTGGATGGTTGCTTAATTTCCTTCGAAATCTCTTTAAATTCTGCCAGACTTTGGACCACCTGATTGACATACGCAGTGGTATCTACTTCTTTAGTTAAGACCACATGGGCTGGAGCCTTCAAAGGCAACCTAACTGTAAATATAGCACCCTGCCCCGGATCACCCGACACGGCGATAGACCCCTGGTGCAACTCCACAAATTCTTTGGCGATAGCCAGTCCTAGCCCTGTCCCTGCAAAGCTCTTAGTCATAGGATCTTCGCCTTGTTTAAATCTTTCAAAAATAGACTCCCGCAATTCTATCGCCACTCCTTGTCCAGTATCCTTGACGCTGATTAAAACTTCTTCGTCCTGGCAAGTTGCCAGAATACGGATACACCCTCCTTTGGGCGTAAACTTAAATGCATTACTAATCAAATTTAATAAAACCCGCTGCACCATATTCGGGTCTGCTTCAAGAGCCAGATCAACAACTTCTAAATTAAAATCAATATGCTTATCCCGGGCCAATCCTTCAAAATTACTGGCCATGGATTTAATGAGCATACTCAAATTAAATTTCACATAACTAGGAGTAATTTTACCCGCTTCCAGACGGGCCACATCCAGTAAATCATTGACGTGCTTAAGCAAAAGCCTACCGTTGCGTATGATCACCTCTAGCTCTTGCTTTTGCTCTGAAGTCAAATTTTCATCTTCCCTAACTTTTTCCGCTGGACCAAGGATCAAGGTCAATGGCGTTCTTAATTCATGGCTGACATTGGCAAAAAATTGGGTTTTTAATTGATCTAAGGCTTTAAGCCGCTCATTGAGCTGATTTAATTGGATATTTTTTCTTTCGATTTCAGCTTCGGCTAATTTTTTCTCGGTGATGTTTCTACCTTCGCCTAAATAATAGGCAATCTTGCCTTGCTCATCGCGGATAGGGATTAAGGAGAAATCAATGGTGATTTTCTGTGTACCTCCGGCCCCGGCCCAAAGCTCAAGCTCTTCTCTGACAAATTCGCCTTTGGTGGCTTTTAAAAAAGCATTGTGAACTTTTTTAGGATTATCTTCTGAAACCTTCCACGGTGAAACTTCCCAGAGATAATGACCCAACACTTCCGATTTAGGCAATCCTGAACCGTCGAGGGCAGGCTTATTGATTTCAAGGAAACGGCCGTCCGCATCGAAAAGCGCCACAAACTGGTACATGCGTTCGAGAATGATCCTGGCCAACTGCCCGCTGGAATGCGCGTCTTCACGCTCCTTAGCCCTGGCCAAAATTTCCAATTCCTTGCGTTGAACCTCTTCTTCTCTGGTTTTTTCCTGCTCCAGCCCTTTCTGTTTTAAATGGATCAACTCCGTCACATCTTCAACCCGATGAATGATGTATAAAATTTCTTGATTGTCTCCTAGGACAGGCGTATTGGTGGGACTCCAATATTTTTCTTCGAAACCTCCACCTTCATATTCGGGACGAGTAATGTCATATTTTTGAACAGCCATGACATCAAAAGTTTTACTAACCACGACCCTTTCTAGAGATGTGCGCAGATTACGCACCCCTGTGGCGTTAGGGTCCTTAGGATTATCTGGAAATGCAGTGAAAATACCTTTATTGATAATATTTTCGCGTTTGGTTTTGGTGGCGTGAAGATAGGCATTGCTGGCAGCAACAATGGTAAAGTCAGGGGAATTGGGAAGCAAAACAAGGTATAAACCCGGGCAGGCTTCAAACAGGGCTCGAAAGTCAGGTTTACTGGCAGGTTCCATATAACCAACACCTCCCACAATAAACTATACCACAAAATTATACAGTCTTGAACCCGACTTGGATACAAGATTTTAACCAAGCTTTTCAAAATGCATAAGTAAGTGAAATGACGATCTTTACAAAATATGGGGCCACTGACTAATAAAATCTTTCAGTAGCCCCACTAGAAAATGGAAAAGTCGTAAGTTTATCTATCATGGACAACAACGACATCCTCATCATGATGGTGATGCCACCAGGGATGATAATGATGGTCAACGTCTACATAACAACCAGTTAACTGCATCACTAAAGCCATAGCAATGAATACCCGGTAAACAGGCTCAAATTCTTTAAACATATTACCTCCTTTCAAGTCCTACATAATCAAATTCGTTTTAGGAACCCTTTCGCCTTTTTTACGGGCTTCGGAAAGACCGATGGCTATAGCCTGCTTGCGGCTTTTAACGGTTTTGCCACTTCTGCCACTTTTTAATTGACCCCTTTTAAATTTGTGCATATCTTCTTCTACTGTTTTCTGAGAACCTTGGCTGTATTTTCTCATATTAATCCTTTCATTAACCTAAGGCTGTTGCCATCTCTCCTTGTCCATCTCAAGACTATCTCACCAAACGAAAACTCCAAACACTTAAAGCTGCTGTAATAATCAGCCCAATCCATGAAAAACTAGTAGGAATATCCCACGGCCCTACCATCAATGGCCAGTGATTTATAATTCTCACCAAATGAACAAGAGCAACAATGGCAAATATGCTCCCAACCACATAATGATATGTTTTCATGCATCCCTCCTTTATCGGGCTAAACTGACACCCCCAACAATGGCAGCGATAAGACCTACAATCAAAAGCCAGATGGCCTTAGCAGAAGGAGCACCTGTCACCATCTGCGAAACACCTGAACTGGCGGAATGATAAGCATCTATTCCAAAAATCAATAACACCACTCCCACCACCAAAAAAGCTACTGCTGTTCCTTTATTCATATATTTCTCCTTTCTTAAGAAAATACTGTTACCTCACCCTTTTAGGAAACTTCCAGAACAATCTTTCCCTTGGTGTGATGAGATAAAATATCAGACCAGGCTTCTTGAACCTGCATCAATGGATAAACCTTGGTGACCTGTGTTTTGATCCCGCCATCCAAGAACAATTCAGTTAATTTTCTCAATTGTTCCGCGAGTGGTTTCATGGTCATCATCAAAGCATTAATCTTATATTCTTTGACTGCTTCTGGCGATGGAGGACTGATCGTAGAAACCAGAACACCGCCTGGCTTAATAACTTTAAACGAACGCTCTTGAGTTTCTCCCCCCACAAGATCAAGAACCAGGTCCACATTCTTGATTATTGTTTCAAAAGCAACCGCCTTATAGTCAATGACCTCATCAGCTCCTAATTCCTTTAAATATTTCAAATGATCAAAGGAACCGGTGGCTATTACCTTTGCATTTTTCCAGTGGGACAGTTGAATAGCAAAGGAACCAACCCCTCCGGCACCGCCATGGATCAAAACGGTTTTTCCTTTTTCCAAACATCCATGATTAAAAAGCCCCTGCCAAGCTGTTAAGCCGGCGACTGGCACTGAAGCAGCCTCTATAAATCCTAAAGTTGGTGGTTTAATAGCCACACTATCCGCGCGGGCTATAACAAACTGGGCATAGGCACCTCCCGCGGGACAGTTGCCGTAAACTTCATCCCCTTTCTTAAATACATGAACATCTTCGCTAATTTCTTCGATGATGCCGCAGAAATCGCATCCAGGAACCCACGGTAAAGGAATGGCTTTATTATTCATCACGGGCCGCAAGGCTCCAGAGGCCAGTTTACAATCAATAGGATTAACCGAGGCCCCAAGCACCTTGACCAATATCTCCCCGTCATGGACCTCAGGAATAGGTACATTTTCATAATGCAGCTGCTCAGGCCCTCCATAATTATTGATCCTCATGGCATTCATAAACGATTTGTCAGAATCATGCCCTAAGGTCCATGATGGCGGGTCACTGGCAGGAAAAGTCCCTGCTAGCTGCTCATCGATTTCTTTCTCCGTAGTTCTATGTTTTTGAAAGAACATAAACTTTCCTTTTGTTCATATTCAATCTTATTTTCATATGGCAGGCAGCACTAGGATGTTCAGTTGTCCTTATTGGACAACGACTGAACCACCAAGATCTCTATTAGAAACGTTTTCTTTGAAATATCCATTGGATGCGGTACTGGTGATAGAAGATCCACTGGATACTGTACCTGTCGCAGCGTACCCATTGGGCGCAGTACCAGTGACAGAAGGTCCGCTGGACACCGTTCCAGTTGTGGAGTATCCATTCGCCACTGGGCCTGCCGTGGTATACCCATTAGGTGATGCACCATTGGTGGAATAGCCACTTGGTACTGATATCGAGTATCTTGTGTCGTATCCCAGTCTAGTTCCGGCGGCATTACCACTTCCTGAAGAAGCAGTACCTCCAATACTATTTGCACCCGTGGAATCAGTCTGAGAAAACCCCATGCTGCTTATGCTCATTGTCAGAATCACCGATAAAATAAATATTTTCATACTTTTCCTTTCCAAGATGTAGTTTAGAGAAAAAAAGATGAAGTTAGCATGAAGTGAAAATTAAGAAATGGGATCAATACATGCTATAAATTCATCAGCACTATCTCGTAAATTTCTTTAATGATAATTTCATCTTTTTTTAACTTTTGATCATGTAGAGTCCGTTAAAGGAACCATTATTAATTTGAGGAAATCCTATGAGAAAAAAACCCAAACAAAGAAATACGAATGTTTTCAAACGCATGCATGAGGAAGATATCGAGGATCTCCGTGAAAGCATTTCCCTTGAAAAGGACGCTATTCAACCAGATACGATGACAAACTGGAGCGAAGCCCAAGACCGCAGTGAAGATTTAATTAACGAAACAGATCCCTTTGTTCAGGATCCTAGGAAAAAACCTCGATTTCCGAAAGACAACCGACTTTAATGATTCCAAACGTATCGCATTTTAATCTATTAAGGAAGAAATCCGGCAGCTATACCAAAAAAAGAAAAACCCCTCTGCGCTTTGAAACGCAAAGGGGTTTAAGTTGTATAGGCTTTATACCTTAGCAACGTTTTGGGCTTGTTCTCCCTTGGGACCAGTTGTGATATCAAATTCAACTGCCTGACCCTCGGCTAACGATTTATAGCCCTCACCTTGAATTGCACTGTGATGAACAAATACATCTTTACCGTTTTCAGGAGTAATGAAACCAAAACCTTTTTGGTCATTAAACCATTTTACTGTACCTCTTGCCATAATGTACTACCTCCTTTTTCTTTACTTGAATTTACATCGGCAAAATAAAAAACCGCCTGGCCCACATTCTCTCTGGCCCTGCGGCTTCAAAAACGCTTCTGCTCTTGTAAATTCCTTTCTAAGTATGACACATTTTTAGTGTTTGTCAACAAGTCTTTTCTTTAACCATTTTCGACAAAGATGAAAAATTTTTCGTGAGCCAGGAAAGTACGGCCATCTGTTTTTTGGTTTGTGCCAAGGGCCTCGCCGGGTTTCCCCACACTACCGCATTCTCTTTAACACTCCCTATAACGGCACTTTTTCCTCCAATGGCCACATTCTTACCTATAGTCACGTTATCAGTGATCGCTATCTGTCCGCTCATCGTCACATCATCTCCAATGGTCGTACTTCCGGCGATACCGCATTGAGCTGCCATGATCACATTGCGTCCTATTTTAACATTATGCGCGATATGGCAAAGATTATCTATTTTGGTATTGGCCCCTATCATAGTATCATTCAAAGACCCTCTATCAATAGTCGAGTTGGCACCAATTTCCACATTTTCTTCAATGATGACTCTGCCTAATTGGGGAAATTTATGAATAGTTCCTCGATCTTTAACATAGCCAAAGCCATCGCAACCAACTACCACACCGGCATGCAGGATAACATTTTCTTTTAATAAAGTGTTCTGATATAAAACCACCCGTGGATACAAATGGCAAGAGGCCCCTATGGAGCAGTTTTCCTTAATCACACAGCCGCTTTCAATAATGACATTATCCCCAATGGTCACTTGCCCTTCGATGGAAGTCTGGGCACCAATGCGCACATTGTTACCGAATTTGACAGTTGAAGCCACCACTGCTGAAGGGTGGATGAAAGGAGTGGTTGGTGCAAGAGGGTGCAAAAGCCGATACGAAATCAAAAAAGCTAATTTGGGATTATGAACTCTTATAAGAGGCTTAGTTGATATCCTCATTGCCACGGTCGTCAAGACACAAGAACTCTGGCTTTTTTCAGCCAGGCTAAGATTATTTTCATCCAGAGCAAACGTCAAATCACCTGCTCGGGCCGTTCCAATTCCGCTTAAGCTCGTTACATCAATATCATCACCTTCGACGGCGCCTTTGATAAGAACAGCTAAATCACTAATTTTCATAAGGCCTCCTTCTTCTGCCTAATGGATCTTCGAAACTTTTATCTTTTTCTCTTGAGAAGGTTTGTCAGCGTGGACATGGCAATAAGCTTCATGATTATAAACACTCAAAATCTGTTTACAGCCATGATACTTACACTTTCTACCTTTTTTGGATACATTTATCTTTTTAAACATATTGACTATTTCATTGGCTTGGCGGTGGGGGAACACCGGCCTTATGCCGAAATGTAATCCGTCCTCTATTTAAATCGTAGGGGGAAAGTGCCACGGTGACAGAATCTCCAGGCATAATTTTAATAAAAAACTTCTTCATTTTGCCCCCAATGTAGGCTGTAACCATATGCCCATTTTGGATGGCGACCGTAAATTGAGCATTGGACAAAGCTTTCTGCACAATACCCTGAACCTCGACAGCTTCTTCTTTGGCCATATTGGCCCTCCCTCACATTAAAAACTACTAGACAATCCTCACATAAACAGCCCAATTTTGGCTGGTATGATATTCAATCTGAAATTCGACCGACTGTCCTTCTCGCAAAAACTGCCCTGTGTCCGAATCAACACACTTCGCGTAAACCACCAGAGATTCTCCGGTCAAAGAGTCAGTGATATGACCATACCCACGACTAGAATCGTATTCAGACACCTTCCCCTTAGACATTATTCCTCTGACTGTTAAATAAAAGATGCTTACGATCTTATGATTGGTGATTTAAATAATTAGATAAATAGAAGATGGTTCGGCAGATTCCAGATATATGGAGAGATCTGAGGGAAGGAATTATCTATTTAGGTAACACGAAAAATTATACAGTATTATGAAGATTAGCACAATACAAATTAATTATCGCCGCATCATTGCCGCGATCACGACGCTATATTCCAGCCTCCACCGGAGGCCACATAAATATGCACCAGATCTTTTCTTAAAGCCACATCAGAATCAGCCAAGGCAGATTCAGCATCTAACAGATTGGCTTGGATAACTAATAAATCCAGTAGACCGATGAATCCGCTTTTAAATTGTTGTTGGGCCAAGGTTTCAGAACGGCGGTTTTGATTCACGGAATCCCGCAATAATTGATTGCGCACCATTTCATTCTTGTAAGTGATCAGAGCATTTTTCATGTCTTGCAAGGCTTCCAGAATAGTTTCCTGATAACTTAAAAAAGCTTGCGTTTCCTGGGCTTTGGCTACATTGATCTGGGAACGGATGCGACCAAAATCAATCACTGGCTCAATAATATTTAGGCTTGCAAGCCAAGGGTAGATCGGCGTAGCCTTGCTTATCCCCTCTGCCCCAAAATAACTCAACAAGGAGATATCAGGAAAATATTTTTTGGCTGCATACTGTTTATTGGAAATGCTGGCTGCAAAATTACGCTCCGCGGCTTTGATATCAGGACGGTTGGCCATCACCGTCGCTGGTGCTGCTACAATAATGTTCTGATCCAAAGGCTGTAGCCCAAGCGAATGTTGAACCAAATCATCATAATCTCTATTTGGATTAGCCCCCAATAATACACTAATACCATTTAAAGCTGTCTGATAGGCACTGCGCAACGCCGGAAGCTTAGCCTCGGTCGTCGAGACCTGGGCTTGCGCGCGTTCCACATCAAAATCAGAAGCCATGGCCCCTTTTTGCTGGGCCTTGATCAATTCCAGGGTCTTTTGTTGGATTTTTAAATTTTGTTCAGTGAGAGCAATCTGCATTTTATCATCCTGCAGATCAAAATACCCATCGGCTAATTGAGAAAGCAGTCCCACCAACACAGCCTGGCGACTGGCATCCGCATATTGCACAATCTCCGCAGCCTGGGCCAGCCTCGGAAGATTGCGTCCGAAAACATCGATTTCCCAGGTGGCTTGCAATTGGCCCTCAATGATACCCACAGGCTTGCGGCTGGTTATGGCAATGTCCCCACGCTGAGGTTGGCCCACAAAATCAATTTCAGGTAATTGACTGGCATTGCCATAAGCCACATTGGCCAAGGCTTCCTGCACACGCGCACGGGCAATGCCTAATGTTTTATTGTCAATAATGGCCTGCTGGATCAATTCATCTAAGGTTGCATCCTTAAAATATTTCCACCACTGCTGTTCTCCTAGCGTATTCTCATCTGAAATCGTCAAGTCCTTAAGCTTTCCCCACGAAGAGGGCGCATTGATCCCTGATGATTGATATGGCAAGGCATGGGCGCAAGAGCAAAGGGTTGCCACCACCATCAATAGATAAAGATATTTAACTTTCATTTCTTAAGCCCTTTTTCAAGCGTGCGCAAAAGCACATAAAATACCGGTGTTAAAAATATTCCAAAGAATGTAACGCCAAGCATCCCCGAGAATACTGCAATCCCCATGGCATGACGCATCTCCGAACCTGCACCATGGGAAGTCACTAATGGCAGAACACCCATGATAAAAGCAAAAGACGTCATTAAGATTGGTCTCAAACGCAGACGGGCTGCTTCAATGGCCGCTGCCACTGTTTCTTTACCATGCTTTTCCAATTGATGCGCGAACTCCACAATCAAAATCGCATTTTTACACGCCAATCCGATCAGCACAAAAAAAGCGATTTGGGTAAAAATATTATTGTCCCCTCCGGTCATCCAAACACCCATGATGGCGGAAAACAAACATAAGGGCACGATAAGGATGATGGCCAAGGGTAAGATAAAAGTTTCATACTGAGCTGAAAGCACTAAGAATACTAATAAGATACATAACGGAAATACCAATAAGGTGGTGTTCCCTGCTAAAATCTGCTGGTAAACCAAGTCTGTCCACTCATAGCGCATACCTTTAGGCAAATTATCGTCGAGAATCTTGGTAATGATTTGCTGGGCTTGGCCCGAAGACACACCAGGTGCCGGACCGCCATTGATATCCGCGGAAAGATAGCTATTGTAGCGGATGGCATTATCCGGGCCGGTGGTATCTTTGATGTGAACGACCGAACCTAACGGCACCATTTCCCCTTTATCATTACGCACGCGTAAATTTAAAATATCTTCTGTATTAGAACGAAAATTCCGGTCTGCCTGCGCAATCACCTGATAGGTGCGGCCGAATTTGTTAAAATCATTAATGTACAAAGAACCCAAATAAATTTGCATGGTATCAAAAATATCTTTGACGTTCACGCCCAACTGCATGGCACGGGTACGGTCCAAATCCACATCCAGCTGCGGCACCGTAATTTTATAACCTGAGAAAACCCCTGCCAATTGCGGCGTTTGGTACGCTTTGCCCGTAACTTGTTTGACCGCATCCGCCAGTGCCTCATAACCCAAATCTCCCCTGTCTTCAATCTGCAATTTAAAACCACCAATAGTCCCTAACCCACTGACGGGTGGTGGTGGGAAGATGGCGATAAAGGCATCCTTGATGCCAAAATATTTAAATTGGAGACTTTGGGCAATCCCTGATCCTGATAAATTCTTTGACCGACGCTCTTCAAAGGGTTTAAGCGTCACAAATACAATACCGGCTGATGGATTATTCACAAAACCATTGATCGATAATCCTGGGAAAGCCACCGCATTCTGAACACCAGGTTCCTTCAGGGCAATATCCGACATCTGACGGATCACCTTTTCGGTGCGGTCCAAGGTGGAACCATCGGGAAGCTGGGCAAAACTGACTAAATATTGCTTATCCTGTACCGGCACAAATCCCGGCGGTACTTTTTGAAAACCAAAATAAGTCATCAATAATAAAAACACATAAACCCCTAAAGACATTGATTTATGACCAATCACACCCCCCACACCGTTGGAATATTTATCAGAACTCCGTCGGAAAAATTTATTAAACCCTTTAAAAAACCCTCCCAAGACAGTGTCCATGATGATGGTCAGTTTATCTTTGGGCGCATCATGGCCTTTGAGCAGAACAGCCGCCAAGGCCGGTGATAAGGTCAGGGAATTAAAAGCTGAAATGATGGTTGAAAATGCAATGGTCAATGAGAATTGACGGTAAAACTCCCCTGTCAAACCGCTGATAAAGGCAATGGGGATAAAAACCGCACAAAGTACCAAGGCAATTGAAATAATAGGGCCAGTGACTTCCTGCATGGCTTTGATGGTGGCATCGTGCGGGGATAAACCATTTTCAATATTACGTTCGACGTTTTCAACCACCACAATGGCATCATCCACCACAATACCCACTGATAGGACCATGCCGAATAAAGATAACGTATTGATAGAGAAGCCAAACATGTGCATGATGGCAAAGGTCCCTACAATGGAGATAGGAACAGCCAATAATGGAATGATGGAAGCACGCCAGGTTTGCAAAAATAAAATCACTACCAGCACCACCAAAAGTACCGCTTCAAGAATGGTATGAATCACCGCTTCAATGGACTCATGCACGAAAACAGTGGGGTCATACACAATAGAATAATCAACACCTTCCGGGAAATTCTTCTTTAACTCCGCCATGGTGGCGCGCACTTCATTAGAAATTTGAATGGCATTGGAATTAGGAGCTTGGAAAATAGGAATACCCACCGCAGGCTTATTGTCCAATAACGAACGCAGCGCATACGAAGACGCATCTAGTTCAACCCGTGCTACATCCTTAAGACGGGTAATCACATCATTGTCACGCTTGATGATAATTTCCCCAAATTGTTCAGGATCAGTCAATCGCCCCTGGACATTGACCAACATCTCGGTTTGAGCATTTTCCTTATAAGGAGGGCCACCGATCTCACCTGCGGCCACCTCCACGTTTTGGGTGCGGATGGCATTGATCACATCATCAGCGGTAAGCCCGCGTTCGGCAATCTTATTAGGATTGAGCCAAATGCGCATGGCATAATCCCCTGAACCAAAAACAGCCACACGCCCTACACCCGAAAGTTTGGCCAGCTGATCTTCGACGTTTAATACCGCGTAATTGCGCAAATAAAGCTCGTCGTAACGTTCATTAGGTGATGTGATATGCACCACCATGGTCAAATCCGGCGAGCTTTTGCTGGTGGTGACACCGATTTGTCGGGTGACATCAGGCAAGCGTGAGAGGGCTTGATTAACCCGGTTTTGCACATCCTGCTGGGCCAAATCAGGGTTGGTCCCAATTTTAAAAGTAACGGTTAAGGTTAAATTTCCATCGGAGGTGGCTTGAGACTGCATGTAAAGCATGTTCTCAACACCATTGATCTGCTCTTCCAGTGGGGTTGCCACGGTCTCTAAAATGACTTTAGGATTGGCGCCAGGAAATTGGGCATTCACCACGACTGACGGCGGAGTAACTTCCGGATATTCAGAAATCGGCAGCTGGGTCAAAGAAATCAAACCTGCCAGAAAAATAATGGCAGAAATGACCCCGGCAAAAATCGGACGATTGATAAAAAATGATGATAAATTCATGAGGCGGCAGGCTCCGAGCTCCCGCGAGTGTCCGGCTTGAGGACCGATGAGTCATTTTGGGGCACCACAACGCTTCCTGGCCGCACATGCTGTAAACCATCGACGATCACCTTCTCACCGGCTTTAAGCCCTGCAATGACCAGGCGCTGTCCATTGACTTCAACCCCTAGTTCAAGTTCACGGTAATTGACCTTATTATCACCATCCACCACATAAACATATCGCTTGCTTTGATCACTGCCAACAGCACGATCAGGGACTAGAATACCATTGAATTCATAACTACTGGCCAGCTTCACTGAAACAAACATGCCCGGCACCAGTGAGCCATCTTCATTAGCAAATTTGGCCCTGGCCCGGATGGTCCCGGAAGATGTATCGATTTTATTATCGAAACTATAAATTTTTCCTTTATACGTACGGCCGCCAGCGCCATCTAAGGTCAATTCCACAGGGATTTGCCGTTCTTGTTCCAAGCGTTGAGTATGGGTGCGGATACTTTGCAAATAGGTCTGTTCATCAACTTCAAAATCAGCATAAATACCATCGTTAGAAACAATGGTTGTTAATAAAGGTGCGGTAGGCCCGGCATTAACCAAATTTCCGACCGTAATCTCGGCACGGGAAACCCGTCCGGAAATGGGAGCTTTGACATAGGCCCGGTCTAAATCCACCTTTGCTTGAGTCAATTCAGCTTGAGCGGCCTCCAGACCTGCCTGGGCCATGCGATTGGCATTTGAACGTTGATCATTGATTTCCTGCGCAATGGCTTGAGATTTAATAAGATCCTGGGCCCGATCAAATTGCATCTTGGCAAAAACGGCATTGGCCCGAGCGGAATCCAGATCTGCTTGAGCTTTGTCAACGGCTGCTTTATACGTGCGTGGATCAATCACCAATAACACATCACCGGCATTGACCGTCTGCCCATCTTCAAACTTAATTTCTGTAATCCTACCACTGACTTCAGGACGAATTTCGGCATAATCCACGGCCTGGGTACGACCGGAAAATTCTGACCAAGTACGGATAGGCTTCTCTTGAATGGTGACTACCGAAACCGGCACTGCCATTGCTGCTGCGGCCGGTGGATTAGCATTAGCTGTATTACTATTATGGTAGATTTCCCAAACGCCGGACACAGCTATAAGGACAATCACTCCTATAATCATCAGTTTATTCATTAACCATTTTCTCCAAAAATCCATATCAACTCCAATCTAGAAAATCTTCAAAATATCCTTCAAGTGTACCCTATAAATACGACAAAAACCAAGTCAAGAAGCCCTATTTCATTTTCTTAATAACTTCGGCCAGAGTGATTTTTTTCATTCGGGCCAGCATGGCACCTTCAATATCTTCATAAACACTGTCCAGAGAGCTTTTAATACAGCAGCTGACCTTGCATTTTTTAAAGGGCTGTTTTTCAAAAGATTTAAAAATTCGATTATGCCCCAAAGCCAAATAAATATCCCCAATGGTGATTTTAGCAGCATCTTTAACTAACCTGCTCCCGCCGCCTTTGCGTTTTTCAGTGACAATCAAACCCGCCTTGGAAAGCTGGGACATGATCCTTCGGATAAACCCGGGATTACTTTGAAGGCTTACCGCCAACTGCTGGCTGCTTAAAAAGCCTCCGATGTAATCCAAGGCTATTAAAATATGAATCGCCGACGATAGACGCTGATCTTTATTCATGTTACTTTAAAAGTAACATCATAAATAAAAAATGTCAAGAATAATTACTTGTCTGGGGATTCTAGCAATAACCGCGGGGCTTTAATTAGGGTACTAACTACTCTTGTGAATTATCTAAATACTCCCAACGCTGATAGGCCCTTAAAAGCTCTTCATCCACCGCTTCGGCCCGAGCTCGGGTTTGAGCTACTTCTTTTTGGTCTTTTTGATAGAAGGTAATGTCCGCCAACAATTCATAGAGCTTACCATGCTCACTTTCAAGTTTTTCAATAAGGGCCGGCAAACGCTTTAATTCCGCCTCTTCCTTAGTGGAAAGCTTTCTAGGTGTAATTTCCTTGAGAGTATCTACTTGTATGGAGGATTTCTCCTTCTGCTGGAAAGACTGTTGGGCCGATATTCCTTTTTGACTGTGCCCCCGCTGAGAGAGCCAATCATCATACCCTCCCGCATACTCATAAATCTCGCCCTTACCTTCCAGCACAATGGTTGAAGTGACCACATTGTTTAAGAAAGACCGGTCATGGCTCACCAATACCAAGGTGCCCGAATACTCCATCAATAACTCTTCTAAAAGTTCTGCGGTTTCAATATCCAAATCATTAGTAGGCTCATCCATCACCAAAAAATTAGATGGTTTGGTAAAAAGACGGGCTAAAAACAAGCGGTTGCGTTCCCCCCCGGAAAGCACCTTAACAGGGGTGCGCGCGCGATCCGGCGTAAATAAAAAATCTTGCAGGTAGCCGATCACGTGACGAGGCCTTCCATTAATGGTGACGGTATCGCCACCGGGAGTGACATTTTCAATGACAGATTTTTCTTCGTCCAATTGCTCGCGCAACTGATCATAATAAAGCACTTCTAAATTCGTCCCTAAACGCACCGTGCCCTTTTGAGGGCTTAAAGTCCCTAACAAAATTCTTAATAAGGTGGTTTTGCCGCTTCCATTGGCCCCAATAACCCCAATCTTGTCGCCCCGCATAATTTGAGTGGAAAAATCTTTAATGATGGTATTGTCACCATATTGAAATCCTAAATGGGACGCTTTTACAACCAAATGCCCTGAACTTTCCGCTTCTTGGGCCTGAATATTGGCTTTGCCAATTTGTTGGCGCTGATTATTTTTCTCCTCACGCATGCGTTCCAGCGCTTTGACACGCCCTTCGTTTCTAGTACGCCGGGCTTTCACCCCTTTGCGGATCCAAACTTCCTCTTCAGCTAATTTCTTATTAAAATCGACCAGATGGGCCGCTTCGGTCTCCAGGGCCATTTGTTTACGTTCTAAGAATGTTTGATAATCACACGACCAATTAAAAATCCGGCCGCGATCAAGCTCGACAATGCGGGTTGCCAAATGAGTCATGAACATACGATCATGGGTCACAAAAAATATCGTGCCGGGGTAGTCCTTTAAAAACTCTTCGAGCCAATTGATCGTATCGATGTCCAAATGATTGGTCGGTTCATCCAGCAGTAAAATATCCGGCTTAATCACCAAGGCCTTGGCCAATAACGCCCTGCGTTTCTGACCTCCGGAAAGCTTCTCAAAATCCGATTCCCCATCCAATTTCATATGTAAGAGCACATTTTCTACTTCATTTTCAAGGTCCCAGCCATTGGTATGGTTAAGGAGGCCTTGAAGCCTATCGAGCTCTTGCAATAATGCCGGAGTTTGTTCCGTATGTAGCCGATGAGTCACATGATGATA
>Ga0206957_1081_pt1 | contig 22989 bp, 28 predicted proteins | sample Alteio_BWOrgHeat_32_FD_152975 | JGI IMG/M metagenome (GOLD analysis project Ga0206957, IMG submission 152975) | Enriched cells from forest soil in Barre Woods Harvard Forest LTER site, Petersham, Massachusetts, United States -... | ecosystem: Environmental > Terrestrial > Soil > Temperate forest >...
AATTATCGAAAGAAAATAATATTTCAATCATCTGCGGGCGGTTCGAGGGGATTGATGAAAGAGTCATCGAAAAATACCAAATCGAGGAAATCAGCCTGGGGGATTTTATTCTTTCCGGCGGAGAAATCGCGGCGCTTGCCGTTATTGATGCTTGCCTCCGGCTCATTCCTGGTGTAATAGTAAAGCCTGAAGCGCTGCTTGAGGAAAGTTTCGGCGGCGAATCTTTTCATGCATTTCTTCTGGAATATCCGCATTATACGCGGCCTGCCGAATGGCAGGGAAGAAAAGTGCCCGAGGTGCTGGTTTCCGGCCATCACGGCGAAGTGGAAAGATGGCGTTTGGAACAGGCGGAAGAATTAACGCGTAAGCGGCGGCCGGAGCTTTGGCAGAAGTATCGGGAAGGGCGATGATTCGATGATTGGATAATTCGATGATTCGCATTCTTTTCGAATCATCTAATCATCGAATAATCGAATCATCCATTTTTAGGAGGCAACATATGAACACAGTACAAAAATTCGAGCAGCAGCAAATAGCCAAGCTCACGGAAAATAAAAAAATCGCCGCTTTCGAATCGGGCGATACGGTGCGCGTTAATGTGAAAATCGTTGAGGGTGAATCCGAGCGGATTCAGGCTTTCGAGGGCATTTGCATAGCCAAGAAAAATCGCGGCCTCAATTCATCTTTCACCGTGCGCAAAATCAGCCATGGCGAAGGCGTGGAGCGCGTATTCCCGCTTTATTCCCCGCGCATTGACGGCGTGGAACTCATCCGCTCTGGCGCTGTCCGCCGTGCCAAACTCTATTACATGCGTGACCTCTCCGGCAAAGCCGCCCGCATCAAGGAAAAGAAAACCCTGCTACCGGGCGAGGCTAATCAGAATGAGGGTGCTGCGCCGAAGAAAGCGGAGAATGCCTAAGCGCGATGATTCGATGATTCGAATTATCTAATCATCGAATCACGAATCATCCTATGCCCAAAACCCTATTCGATAAAATCTGGGAAAGTCATCTGGTGGACGAGCAGCCGGATGGGACTTGTCTGTTGTATATCGACGGCCATTTGATTCATGAAGTTACCAGTCCGCAGGCATTTGAGGGCTTGCGCACTGCCGGGCGTAAAGTGCGGAGGCCGGAGGCGACACTCGCGGTGGCCGACCATAATGTGCCGACCAAAGGCCGGGCTGAGGGCATAAAAGACGAGACATCGCGCATTCAGGTTGAGACATTGGCGCATAATTGCGCCGAGTTCGGTGTGCCGTATTTTGCGCTGGATGATATTCGCCAGGGCATTGTTCATATTGTGGGGCCTGAGCAAGGTTTTACCCAGCCGGGAATGACTATAGTCTGCGGTGACAGCCATACTTCGACGCATGGAGCATTCGGGGCGCTGGCATTTGGCATCGGCACTAGCGAAGTTGAGCATGTGCTGGCGACGCAAACCCTAATTCAAAAACGCGCGAAGAATATGCGGATTACCATTGAAGGTGATTTGCCGTTCGGGATTACGGCGAAGGATTTGACGCTGGCGGTCATCGGCAAAATCGGCACGGCGGGCGGCACCGGTTATGTCATCGAATATGCCGGGAAAGCCATCCGCGATTTGTCGATGGAGGGGCGGATGACGGTCTGCAATATGTCTATCGAGGCCGGAGCGCGCGCCGGGTTAATCGCGCCGGATGAAAAAACTTTTGCTTATATAAAGGGGCGTCCGTTGGCCCCGCAAGGCGCGGATTTCGACAAAGCCGTGGCTTATTGGCAAACCCTGCCTTCCGACGCAGGTGCGAAGTATGATGCCGAAATTACGTTGCATACCAAGGATATAAAACCCCTGGTCACCTGGGGAACCAGCCCGGAGGATGTATTGCCGATTGATGGCATAGTGCCGGACCCGGCGGATGCCAGGGATGAATCGGAACGCAAAAAAACCGAGCGGGCGCTGGAATATATGGGCCTGAAACCCGGCACCCGCCTCCAGGATATCGGCGTTGACCGCGTATTCATCGGCTCCTGCACCAATGGCCGCATCGAGGATTTGCGCGAAGTCGCCAAGCTGGTTAAGGGCAAAAAAGTGGCGGGTAGTGTTAGCGCGATGATTGTTCCGGGCTCAGGGCTCGTCAAGGAACAAGCCGAAAAGGAAGGGCTCGATAAGGTTTTCACCGAAGCTGGATTCGATTGGCGCGAGCCGGGCTGCTCAATGTGCCTAGCCATGAACGCCGATAGATTATCCCCCGGCGAGCGCTGCGCCTCCACCTCCAACCGCAATTTCGAAGGCCGCCAGGGCCGCGGCGGACGCACTCACCTAATGAGCCCGATAATGGCGGCGGCCGCAGCGGTGACCGGGCATTTGACGGATGTGCGGGATCTGGCCTAACTAATGCCGACAGTATTCCGCTGGAATGGCTATCGGTTTCACTTTTTCAGCGACGAAGGCAACGAGCCGCCACATATTCATATACAAAAAGCCGGTTGCGAAGCGAAATTCTGGCTGAAAGATTGCTCTCTTGCATACAACGATGATTTCAAGCATAATGAAATTAATAAATTAGCGAAAATCATTAAAGAAAACAAAGAGATGCTGCTCGAAAAGTGGCATGAATACCATGGAAGGCGAGATTAAAAATATAACATTCGATAAGCACGAAATGACCTTGCATTTTGCCGATGGCCGCAAATTTACCACATTGCTCGCCTGGTATCCGCGGCTACTGTACGCATCGGCGAAACAACGGAAACATTGGGAGATGCTTGGAAAAAATCGCGGTATCCACTGGCCTGAAATCGATGAGGATTTGAGCATTGAAGGGTTGCTTCAAGGGCGGCCTTCGGTTGAATTCCGCCATTCCTCTTCCCCAGCGCCTACCGGCAAGCGCCCGGCGGCGGAACATAGGGCGGATTTATAGTAGAAATAGGTCTATTGCCTGAAACTATGAATCCCACCCAAATCCCCTTCCGCCAGGAAATTCTCCGCAAAGTTATTCACCTTTCCGCGATTATGATTCCTATCGGTTATGCGTTGTCGAATCGGGCCGATACGCTGCTTTTTCTGATTCCGATCACGGTTTTCGTCGCGGCGGCGGATTTTCTTAAAAGCCGGGTTAAGGAACTGAATGAATTGGTGACGAAGATATTCGGGGGCATGCTGCGGCCGAAGGAATATAGGGGGTTATCGGGGGCGAGTTATACGCTTCTTGCTTCCTGCATCGTCATCACGCTTTTCCCGCTGCATGTGGCGGTTACCGCCCTTGCCGTGCCGGCGGTCGCCGATACCGCAGCCGGGCTGGTCGGGCGGAAGTTCGGGCGGATGAAGTTTTTTAACAAAACCGTCGAAGGTACGCTGGCTTTTATTTTATCCGGCACGTTTATAGTCTATGTTATAATGAATATATACGGGCTGAGCCTGCTGTTTTTTGTCACCGGGTTCGTTGCCGTATGCATCGCCGGGGTGGTGGAAGCGGCGTCAAGGTTTTTGCATATAGACGATAATTTCTCCGTCCCCATCGTGATGGGGTTTTATATGGGGGTGTTGTTGTGAGGCCAGGGTTAAAGTGCCTAACATCTTAGTCTGGAACGGCTATAGATTCTATTTTTTCAGCCATGAAGGAAATGAACCGCCGCATGTGCATATCGACAAAGCCGGATGTACGGCAAAATTCTGGCTTACTCCCGTTAAGCTTGCTTCCAGCAGGAATTTCAGGGATAATGAACTACATGAATTGGCAAGAAAAGTACGCGAGAAACAACAGTTATTCATAGAGGCATGGCATGAATATTTCAAATGTAACCGCTAAAGCGATTATGTTTCACCGGAACGGAACAATGAGCGTAAAATTAAGCGACGGGCGCACCATTACCGTTCCACTCGCCTGGTATCCGCGGCTATTGAAAGCCAAGCCCGCTGCCCGCCGCAACTGGGAAATTTCTGCCGCCGGCCGCGGCATCCACTGGCCGGATGCCGATGAGGATTTAAGTATTGATGGATTATTGCGGGGCGAACCTTCGCCTGAATATCGCAGGAATAGAAACTTTAAAACAAAACATTTCCATCATGAATTGAGGCCTTAAGGATATGCAATCATTCACAAAAATCTCAGGAATAGCGGCGCCGCTGGCGATTGATAATGTCGATACTGACATGATTATTCCCAAGCAGTTCTTGAAAACCATCAAGCGCACCGGCCTCAAAGAAGGGCTGTTTTATGAAATGCGTTATGATGTTGACGGCAACAGGATAGCGGATTTCGTGCTGCATAATGCGCCTTATGATAAGGCGGAGATCCTGGTATCGGGCGCGAATTTCGGTTGCGGCTCATCACGCGAACATGCGCCGTGGGCGCTGCTGGATTTCGGCATACGCTCGGTTATCGCTGAAAGCTTCGCCGATATTTTTTATAATAACTGCTTCAAAAACGGCATCCTGCCGGTGAAATTGCCGAAAGCGCAGGTGGAAAGAATTATGGAAGTGGCGAAATCCGCGCATCCGGAAGTGCGGGTGGACCTTGAGAATCAGCAGGTGACCGCCGGAAATGAAATTTTCAAATTCGAGGTCGATGCTTTCCGCAAAAATTGCCTGCTGAAAGGCCTGGATGATATTGGGCTGACGCTGGAGAAAAAACCAAGCATCGATAGTTTCGAGGAAAAACAGGCCCTGCAGCAGCCCTGGCGCTATAAAAAAGCCTCTTAAAGGAATGCGTTATCAAAATTTAAAGTGGATAAGTGATGGTGCGGTCGGCTCCCAGAAAGGCTTCCATGCCGGGTTTATTGCCAGGCTTTTCGCTTTTGCCATCGATATTTTTATAATCCTGATCCTCGCCACCAGCTTGACTCCACCCTTACAGATTTTTTTTAAGAATGAACTTCCCGGCTTCCTCAAGGGAGACAAAATCCCCGCCGGTTTATCGCCTTACCTGCCTTCAGGCATCGAATCACCCGGCTTATTCGGAATCATGTTATTAGCGCTGGCGCTGTTATATTTCAGCCTGCTGCATTCATCGGAAAACCAGCGCACGGTTGGCAAATGGCTGGTCGGAATTTATGTGGGAGATAAATTAGGCGATAGAATTTCCCCCGGCACGGCGTTTTTAAGATTCTGCTGCTATGCAATTTCCGCCTTGCCCGCCGGCGCCGGATTCCTGATGGTGATATTCATGAAAGAGAAAAAAGCGCTGCATGATGTACTCACCGGAACCCGGGTGTTTCGCGGCAATCCTTTGAAGGGAAATTGGGTCGGCTCGGAGGAGGATTATATAAACCTTTACACCAAAAAAAATCAGCATCTGCGCAAAGCTGTGAAAGTCAAAGCCGCCAAGGAAGGCTGGTAGTTTAATTATGAAATTCAAAACGCTGGAAATTGATGATAGCCGGAAAAATATCGTAACGGTAACGCTGAACCGCCCGGAATTCCGGAACGCCATTAATTCCGAAATGATGCGCGATTTGCGCGATTTATGGCAAGAAATATATGTAAATCCCAAGGCAATCCGCTGCATTATCTTAACCGGAAAAGGCGATAAGGCTTTTTGCGCGGGTGCGGATTTGAAGGAGCGGAACGATATAGATGTAGAAACTTGGCAGAGCCAGCATGCGGTGCTGGAACAGGCGATGCTGGCGATGCTTTCCTGCCCCGTTCCGATTATCGCCGCGGTTAACGGCCCGGCTTTTGGCGGCGGGCTGGAGCTGGTGCTGGCCAGCGATTTCGCTTATGCAGCAACCGGCGCTACATTCGCATTGCCGGAAACAAAACTCGGAATAATGCCGGGCGCCATGGGCACGCAAAATCTGCCGCGCGCTTGCGGCGCCAGGCGGGCGAAGGAAATCTGCTTCACCGGCGCGGCATTTTCCGCTGAGGAAGCATTGGCCTGGGGAATCATCAATAAAATATGCGCGCCCGGTGAATTACTGCCGGAAGCATTATCCACCGCCGAGAAAATAGCAGGCAACGCTCCGCTCGCCATCCGCCAGGTAAAAACCGCAATAAACGCATCGGAGCAGATGGACCTAACCGCCGGATATATGTATGAGCTGGAAGCCTATAACCGCCTGCTGCCGACGCAGGACAGGCTGGAAGGCATCAACGCTTTCAATGAAAAAAGGCGGGCGGAGTTTAAGGAAAAGTGAGAAATCAACCCAGGCGGGAAGAATAAAAATACTTAGTGAAATTTTCCTTAAAAAGCGTATAATATTTAGTTCGCGAAGATTTTGGGCTCCAATTTTATTAGGTTGCTTTCCGCCATGGGTGAAGAAGAGAGAATATTAGAGGAAATCGAGGCGCTGCGCAAGGAACACCGGGAGCTCGATGTGATGATAGAAAATCTCGGCTCCAGCGCTTTTGACCAACTGCAATTGCAGCGCCTGAAAAAACGTAAATTGATGATAAAAGATAAAGTATCCCACCTGGAAGGCTTGCTGCATCCGGATATTATCGCCTGATGAAACAGATTAAAAAAACTGTGATTAAAAAAATGGCGGCGGCGCCTCTGGTTGCCATAATAATGGGCAGTAAATCCGATGCCGAGACTATGCTTCCCGCCGCGGAAATCCTAAAAAAATTCCTTATACCGCATGAAGTTAAAATAATTTCTGCACATCGCACGCCGGAGCGGCTTTATAAATTTGCGCGTGAGGCCAAGGGGCGCGGCTTGAAAGTTATTATTGCCGGGGCAGGGGGGGCGGCGCATCTGCCGGGGATGACGGCGGCGCTTACGACCCTGCCGGTTTTCGGCGTGCCGGTGAAAAGCAAGGCTTTAAGCGGCATTGACAGCCTGCTTTCGATAGTGCAGATGCCGTCCGGCATTCCGGTCGGCACTTTGGCAATTGGGAAGGCCGGGGCGGAAAATGCGGCGCTGCTGGCGGTGGAGGTGATTGCACTGTTCGATAAATCAGTCGATAGCCGCCTGGAAAAATGGCGCAAAAGCCAGACCGATTCGGTGGCTCTGATCCCGTAGAAAAATAATGACGGTCATTCCTCCCGGTTCAACTATCGGCATCATCGGCGGCGGGCAGCTCGGGCGGATGACGGCGCTGGCCGCGGCGAATCTCGGCTATAAAACCCATATTTATACTCCGGAAAATGATTCCCCCGCTTCGCAAGTTTCCGCTTACACCACCATTGCCGGTTATGAAGACAAGGCGGCGCTGAAAAGTTTCGCTAAAAAAGCCGATGTCATTACATTCGAATTTGAAAATATACCAGCTGAAACTGTTATTTTCCTTGAAAAACATTGCCCGGTGCGGCCGGGAAACCTGGCGCTCCATATTTCGCAAAACCGGCTCCGGGAAAAAAAATATCTCAATAAAATCGGCGTGCCGACGGCGCGGTTTTTTGAGATAAGAAATGCTGCAAGCCTTGAAAAAGCGCTGGCGGAATTTGGCGGGCAGGGAATTCTGAAAAGTGCGGAATTTGGTTATGACGGCAAAGGACAGTTTCGCATTAAGCCGGGAATTAACATAAAGAAATTATGGAATGATTCGGGCATGAAAACCGCCATTCTCGAGGAGCTGGTGGATTTTAAAAAGGAAATTTCCGTTATAGTCGCGCGCAGGTCGGCGGGTGGTGCATTATGTTTTCCTGCCGCTGAAAATATTCATAAGGATGGGATATTGAAGGAAAGCTTCGCTCCAGCCGGAATTTCACCGTCACTGGCGGATAAAGCGAAAAAAATTGCGGTAACTATAGCAAAAAATCTAGGGTTAACCGGACTGCTTGCCGTCGAATTTTTTGTCACCAAAGCTAACAAATTACTTGTAAATGAAATAGCCCCGCGCCCGCATAATTCTGGGCATTGGACGATGGATGGCTGTGCTACCAGCCAGTTCGAGCAGTTCGTGCGCGCGGTTTGCAATCTGCCATTTGGCCCAGTGAATTTAACGGCCAAAAAAACCCGTATGGTAAATTTATTGGGAGATGATAGCAAATCCTGGCCGGAAATTCTGAAGAAGAAAAACGCTAAGCTGCATCTATATGGGAAAGCGGAAGCAAAAACGGGCCGGAAAATGGGGCATGTGAATTATTTGGAATAACCTATTTCACGAATGTTTTGCCACCCAGGCTTTTAGCACTTCATTAATGCGCGTCTGCCAGCCTTTTCCGGTGGCGCGGAAAAACTTCTCTACTTCCGGGGCCAGGCGTAGGCTGCTGGATTTCGCCGTCGCCGCCTTCTTCGGCCGACCGCGTTTTACCAGCTTGCCGCCAATATATTGATCGGCCGCTTCAAACCATTCATCCGTCAATTCCGGAATTTCTTCATATTCTTCAGGCTGGATGATGTGGGCATCAACTTTGGCTAAATCGCTGCCTATATTTCTTCTGTTCTCTATCATTTGCTTTCCTCATCGATATAATATGATGTTTTCCCCAGCGCGGCGTCCATATGATTATCACCATACGTCCACGCAAAAACCCTACCGTTTTTATTCGAGATTCACCATAATCCCATCTATCGTCAGGGCCATCCATGGTTTCTCCGGCAAACACTTCCGACGCATCCTCAAAATCCAGGCCGCGTTCTTCGAGGGTCTTCCGGCGCTTTGCCGCATCATAAGTGATTTTTATAGAATTATTGTACATGCAATAAATTATTTATGCAAGTGATTTTTGCATGTACAAAAATCACTCCAATTCAATCGTAGCCGGCGGCTTGCCAGTCACATCATAGAGCACCCGGTTGATGCCTTTCACTTCCCCGACTATACGGTTGGAAACGAGGCTTAGGAATTTATGGGGAAAATCGAAAAAATCGGCGGTCATGCCGTCGGTGGAGGTGACGGCGCGTAAACTGCATATATAGTCATAGCTGCGATTATCGCCCATCACGCCGACGGTTTTAACGGGGAGTAGCGCCGCATAAGCCTGCCATATTTGGCGGTAAAGGCCGTGGGTTTTTAGTTCTTCCATATAAATATTGTCGGCCTGGCGCAATATATCCAGCTTTTCCGGCGTAACTTCGCCGGGAATCCTGATGGCGAGGCCGGGGCCGGGGAAGGGATGGCGGTAAACCATTTCCTCATTCATGCCGAGTTCCAAACCTAATTTCCGCACCTCATCCTTAAATAAATCACGCACCGGCTCAATCAATTTCATCTTCATTTTTTCCGGCAACCCGCCAACATTATGGTGGGATTTAATGGTGACGGAAGGCCCGCCAAATGCGGAAACCGATTCAATCACATCCGGATAAAGCGTGCCCTGTGCCAGGAATCCGGCATCGGAAAATTTCGCCGCTTCCTTATCGAAAACTTCGATGAATGTGGCGCCGATGATTTTGCGTTTGGTTTCCGGGTCGCTGATTCCGGTAAGTTTTTTTAAGAATAACTCGCTGGCATCGATATAATCGATCGGCATATGGAAATCACGAGCGAACATTTCCTTTACTTTTTGCCCTTCATTCAGCCGCAGCAATCCATGGTCAACAAAAATGCATTTTACCTGGTCGCCGATGGCCTTATGCAGCAAACTGGCCACCACCGAGGAATCCACCCCGCCGGAAACCGCGCAGATAACTTTGGCCTGCCCAACCTGGGTGCGAATTTTTTCCACTGCCGCATCCAGAAATGCTGCCATGTTCCAATCGCCTTTTAAACCTACTATTCCATGGGTAAAATTTTTCAGCAGCATCCCGCCTTCCGGCGTATGGGCGACTTCCGGATGGAATTGCACGGCATAAAGTTTTCTTTTTTCATCGGCAATCGCCGCATAAGGCGCGCCGGCGGTGGCGGCCAGCACGCGGAAGCCCGGCGGAATGCGCGAAACTTTATCGCCATGACTCATCCACACTTCCCGCGCTTCGCCTTTTTTCCAGGCGCCGGAAAAAAATTCGCTATCTTCTTTTATATCGATGAATGCGCGGCCGAATTCGCGCTTTGTTCCGGCTTCAACCTTCCCGCCCAGTATCTTGCACATTAATTGCTGGCCATAACATATGCCGAGAATCGGAATGCCAAGCTCGAATATTTCCGGTGAGACTTCCGGCGCGAAATTCTCCGAAACCGAGGCCGGGCCGCCGGAAAGAATAATCGCTTTAGGCGAGAATTTACGAATCTCCGCAAGCGGAATATTAAACGGCTTCACCTCCGAATATACTCCATTTTCACGAATTCTCCGCGCTATCAGCTGCGTCACCTGCGAGCCGAAATCTAGTATTAAAACTTTTTCTTTCATTTAATTAGGGGATTGTATAGCTTGTGGACTCATTTAAAATTCTCTTTTTACACTCCCGTGCCCCGCCTGGCAATGCCGAAACCCAAGCATGAATCTCGCGAGCGCAATAGATATTTGAGCCCCTTTTGTGACTACAAGCCAACAAAAATAGTTGACTTGTACCCCAAATGTGGCTACGTTTTAATAAATAAAGATGGATAATGGATATATGTCAAAAACCGAGTTAATTAAGGTTCGAGTTACTCCAGAAGAAAAACAATCGTTTCAAGATGCGGCTGATTTGGCTGGTATAGCTTTATCATCTTGGATCAGGGAGCGATTAAGGCGGGTTTCGGTAAGAGAATTAGAAGAGGCTGGTAAAAAGATTGCATTTCTTCAGCCGGAAAAAGGAGAAAATAAATGAAAAAACGCAGTGGGCTTGGAATAGAAGTATTTGACAGAGGAATTGCCACAATTCTTCATCATAATAAGTTAACCGTGCCGCCTAACCAGCGCTCGTATGCCTGGGAAGAATCTCATGTTCAAACTCTGTTTGAAGATATTTCGGCGGCGATAGCTAATAGGGATGAAACATATTTTCTCGGGACTATTGTCCTCACCCAAGGATCGGGTGATCGGCTGGAAGTTGCAGATGGTCAGCAGCGCCTTGCGACAAGCTCAATCCTTATAGCTGCAATCAGGGATTATCTTCTAGAGACTGAGGGAGGCGCCGAGGAAAAATCAGCAAATGTATTTACGGGCAATTATCTTTTGGAATATGACGTAAAGTCAGGAGAAAATACCGCAAAATTACATCTCAATTTTGAAGATAATGATTTTTTCTTCAAGAGAATTTTGCTTCCGCCGGATGAACCGGAGAGAAAGGTGGCTGTACCAACGGCATTATCACATGAACGCTTGGAAAGCGCGGCAGAAATTGCAAGAGCGCATGTGGAGAAAATTACTTCTCAGTTTGCTAAAAACGAAAGGGCAAAAAAATTATATGAATGGATAGAATTCTTACAAGAATCCGCCATGGTAATCGAGATTAGAGTGCCTGAGGAAGTGGATGCATTCACTATGTTTGAAACATTGAATGATCGGGGCTTAAAGGCATCTCAAACTGATATTCTCAAAAATTATTTATTCAAAAATGCAAAAGAGCGCGTAGGGGAAATCCAGATAAAATGGGCGGCAATGAACGCTACCATTGAGGCGGTCGGCGATAACGATCTTTTACTCACTTATATACGTCATTACTGGACATTACTAAATGGATATACGGTAGAAAGAACGTTAGCTGCGCAGGTAAAGGAAAGGGTTAATAGCAAACAACAGGCTGTGAATATGGTCGTTGAACTTGATAGCTATGCCGCCGATTATACGGGTATATTATCTCCGTTGGAATATATGGGTTGGCCGCAAATGGATAGAAAGATGCGGGGATATATTTACGTGATTACCCGCATTTTGAATATTGAGCAGATTAGGCCGCTTATTTTAGCCGTCATTAAGAAATTTGAGCCCAATCAGGCGAGAGAGGCATTTAAATTACTTCTCTCCTGGTCTGTGAGATTTTTGATTGCCGGCAGCGGCGGTGGCGGTCCTTTGGATCGGGGATACGGACAGGCTGCCAAGGAAGTTATGGATGGTGTTATACAAAACTTAAGTCAATTGCGGGATAGAATAAAATCAAATATCCCTCGTTCAGATAGCGAATTTAAGGAAAAATTCTCTAAGTGCAGGGTATCTGCTAATGATTTAGCGCGTTATTATTTACGCTCTCTGGAATTGAAGCGGCAGGGTGTCGACCCGGATCCGGAGTTAGGAGGAATACTTGACGGAGAACATACATTTAATCTTGAGCATATAATGCCGCAAAGGCCGTCTGATGGTTGGCCAGTTGATAATGAAACGATACAGCAGCTTTGCAAGCGCCTTGGTAATATCACGCTTCTTAACCCGGCTGTTAACGTACGATTAGGAAATCAGGCGTTTAGTGAAAAAAAGTTGGCATATGCTGCAAGCCCCGTTCTTTTAACCCAAGAAGTCAGTAATTATGCTGTTTGGGGAATGTCTGAGATTGAAGAAAGGCAGAAAAAGTTGGCGGAGTTGGCATTAGAAGTCTGGAAATTATAAAATGGCCAATATTCTTAAATGGAAATTCCTAAATGGAAAGAAAAAAGCCGCCCCGGAAGCACCGCTTCTCTTAAACCATACGAGAGTTTAATTCAGAATTTAACACAACGGCGCGTAGTGATTTAAGGAATAGATTTGCATATTTGAAACAGTTCCGGCACACTTCTTTTTCTCTTTTGCAGGCGTTGCTTTAATACTTCTTGACTATTAATCAATCTATGAAATATTGCTGCTTTAGAAAAAGGCCACCGCGCTTGTCGGTCTTATAGGAATTAATAAAGGTTAGTTTGTTAAATGAAAAGTTCTTTCATAAATTCTCAAATTGTGCAGTCGGATATGAAAATTTTTGTTATGGTTTCGCTGGCGCTGCTGGCGCTTTTCGGGAATATCCAATCCGGTTTTGCCGCTTCGCAAACTACCACTACTACTACGGAAACCACCGCGCCTCCGGCCCCGGCATTCCCGAATCAGCCTGCTCCGCCTCCGGCGCCTGCTACGCTTGATTCCGCCGCTGCACCGGCAAGCCCGCCGCCTGCGCCAATGAATAATCCCGGCGCACCGGCGCAAATTGCTCCGGTGGTGCCTAAACCGATGTCTGGAGCTGCATCTGTAACTTCTTCGCAAGGCCAGATTCCTGTTCCTCCGGCTGGCGGCGCAGTGGGCAGCCCGGTTGAGCTGAATAGTCCAGAAACAAAATCCGTCACCACCACAACCACCACTGTAACCGAGCCAGTAGTTACGCTGCCTAATTCCGTGGTCACTCCGGCATCTAAACCGGCAGCAAAAAAGAAACCGGTAAAAAAGGCTAAGAAAGCTCCGGTGAAAAAGAAGCCGGCAGCTACAGCAAAGAAAATTCCGGCGAGCATGATGAGCCGTGAGGCTCCGCAAGAACTTCCGGGAATCCGCCACAGTTTGCACAGCCTTTTCCCGAATGAAAATATCGGCCTCGAAACCGTTAATAATAGCGTTGCTATTACCGGCACGGTTAGTGATACCGAAACTGCGCACCGTATCGCCGAAGTCGTTGATCAATTCGTAAACAGCGACGGCAAGCGCTCGGGCAGCGAAGTCACTCGCGTCGTCAATATGATGCAAATCAAGAACAACCAGCAAGTGATGCTGCGGGTTAGAATCGGCGAAATCAAGCGCACCGCTAATAAAGGGTTTGGGCTGCTTACCTTGAATGATTTGGAAAAAGATGGGTTGTTCAAAGTTATGGCTGAACCGAATCTGGTGGCTATATCGGGCGAAACCGCCAATTTCCTCTCCGGCGGCGAATTCCCGGTGCCAACCAGCGGTGTTGACGGCACCACCGTGCAATATAAGAATTACGGCATTGGCCTGCAATTCACGCCGATTGTGCTTTCGCAGAACCGCATCCGCCTGACGGTATCCTCGGAAGTTTCCGAGCTCAGCAATAAGGGCGCGGTTAAAAGCGATGGCTTCAAGATTCCTGCTTTAAGCAGCCGCAAGGCCAAAACCACAGTTGAGCTGGCGCCGGGCGAAAGTTATATGATAGCCGGGCTATTGAAGGATAACATGAATGTCAAAACCGGTAACTTAACCGGCCTTGGCGATATACCGGTGCTCGGTGCGCTGTTCCGTGATACTGATACCGTGCGCGATGAAACCGAGCTGGTGATTGCGGTTACGCCATATCTGGTTGACCCGATAAAGGGCAGCGAAATCCGCCTGCCGAGCGATGATTACCATACGCCAAACCAGATGGAAACCATCCTGTTCGGTGCTTTGGGAAGCCTTGACGATAAGGATAAGGTACAATTGCAGAACCCGAAAGCCGCGGTTCCGGACAGTTTTGGTTTCATGACGGAATAGCAGGAATAACAAGATGAATAAAAAAATGAAAAACTCACTCCTCGTTACCGTATTCTCCGCCCTGGCGCTCGTAGCTTGCGCGGATATCCCGCAAGCCGCTTATCAAACCCGCGGCAACCCGGAAACATTGCTTGATTCATCATCCGAACGCGTATCCTTCGGCCTCGGCACTCCCGGCGCTGCCGATGACGTCACCGCCTGGATAAATAAAGACCGCCCGGCCAGGGCAGAACTGGCCTGCGCCGTCAGCGACCCGGCCTGTTATGCCGCCATCGATATATTGCGTCAATATGGCATACCTTATAAAGACGTCGCTTCCAGGGATGGCGGCAATAGCGTGGCCTTGATTTACCAAAAAACCATGGCGCGTGATTGCGACAACCGCTATGTCGATAATCATGATAACAGCGATAACCTAAACCACCCGACATTCGGCTGCTCCATCGCCGTTAATACCGTCCAAATGGTAACCAACCGCAAGGAGTTCCTAGACCCTGCCCTCCGCGACCCATCGGACGCCGCAAAATCCGACGCCGCCTACCAATCTTATATGATGAAGAAACCACCAGCCGGTCCTACAGTCACGGTTGAAAACGATATTCGGATTGGGAAATAAATCGTCGTAAATAAATCGCCATTCCGGCTTAAAGCCGGAACCCTTATCAAAAATAAATCTCTATCAAAATAAAAAAGCGCCCGAGAAATATCAGGGCGCTTTTTTATTTTCGGAACTACGGCTGGAAAGAAACTTTCCTAAAGCTGCAGAACTCCAGCCTAACCTTGGCGAGCTTTGAATCTTGGGTTGGTTTTGTTGATTACATAGATGCGCCCCTTGCGGCGGACGATCCGGCAATTCTTATCGCGCTTCTTGGCGCTCTTCAGTGAACTGATGACTTTCATAACAATATCCTTAAAGTCTTTTTAGAAGGGCTGGAAATTACTTAAAACCTGAGGCTTTGTCAAGAAAAGATATTTTTATCCTTACCACCCGACATATTTTAAAGAAGCTAGGGAATTCAGCACTTTTCCCCTCCCCACAACTTCGGGGGTAGGGTCAGGGATGGGGGAGGAAAGGCACTCCAAACTTTCCGGTGCCGTTAAATGCCTGGAAGCAGGTAAAATAATTAGCGGCAATCTTTTCTAATGCATATGCACGGCGTCATTCAAATAGACGCAGATGAGCACCGCGAAAATATAGGCTTGCAGTACAGCTACGAATATTTCGAAACCTGTGAGCGCTACCAGGAAAGCCAGGGGCAGCCAACCGCCGAGGAAGCCCATCATTATTACAAAACCGGCGATGATTTTCAGCATGGTGTGCCCGGCCATCATATTAGCGGCGAGACGGATGGAGAGGCTGACCGGCCGTGCCAGATAAGCGAAAAGCTCTATAAAAATCATCAAGGGCGCCATCCATAGCGGCGTGCCTTTCGGCAGGAAAAAGCCCAGGAAATGCAGCCCGTGTTTTAAGAAACCGATGGCGGTGATGCCGAGGAATGTAACCAGTGCTAAAGCAAAAGTGATGCTGATATGGCTGGTGACGGTGAAGCCATAAGGCATCATGCCGAGCAGGTTGGTAATCAGCACGAACATGAACAGGCTGAAAACGAAGGGGAAATATTTCATGCCGTCCTTGCCGACATTATCGCGCAGCATATTGGCGACGAACTCATAGCCCATTTCGGCGACCAACTGCCAGCGGCTCGGCACGGTGGCGGCTTTCCGGGTGGCGAGAGTTAAAAACAGCGCGATTGCCGTTACCGCAATCACCATGAATAATGCCGAATTGGTAAAGCTCAAATCCAGCCCGCGCCAATGGAATTCCGCCAATGGGTGTACTTGGAATTGCGCCAAGGGGCTGTGATGGTGATGTTCTGCCATGTTTTTTATACTTAGTATTTAAGTTGATGAGTTAATGAGTATTTGAGTTAAAAACTCATCAACTCATATACTCATTAACTCATCAACCATTCTTAAGTTAGAGCGGCAAGTTATTACTTAATTTTTTGCGATCTGGCAAGCCTGTAAATATTCAGCAGGCTGCCCGAGGTGCCGAGCAGGAAAAAGCTGAAGAAAAACAAGGGTGAGGTGCCGAGCCAGCGATCGGTGATAATCCCAAGGCCAGTGCCGACGATTACTCCCGCCACCAGCTCAATGCCGATTCTGAACGGGCTGATGCCGGGGGAATCAACGCTTGCGCCATCGGCCCGGCGCGGGCGGCCGCGCTTGGCGTTTTCTATCGCCTCGCGCAGTTCCCTCAAGGATTCGTTACTTTCCATTAGTTGCAGCCATTTCAGCATCGATGATTTTTTTTAAGCCCGGAAAATCATGGTCACTTTCCACCAATTTGCCGTTAATGAAAATGGTGGGAGTGGAGCCGACTTTCAGGTTTTTCTCCGCCGCCAGGCGGGTATTTGCCACTTTTTCCTCGATTTTCTTATTATTCATGCAAGCGGTGAAATCCGCCTCCGTCATGCCGCCCAGCATGGCGATATTTTGCAAATCCGCCACGTAATCCAGGGTGAAAGCCCATTTTTTCTGGGTGTCGAACAGTACCTCAATATAAGTATAATATTGCTCGCGCGGTGCGCATTCAGTGAGTGCGGCGGCTTTTAAGGCCGGGGCGTTCAAAGGAAAATGGCGGTAAATATATTTTACCTTGCCGGGTTTTATATATTCCTCATCGAGTTTCGGCAAAACTTCCTTGGCGAAAGCCGCGCAATGCGGGCAGGAAAGCGAGGCATATTCAATGATGGTAACTTTTGCTTTCGGGTCGCCGAGGATATTATCCTCCGCCAGCGGAACCAGAAGATTCGCCGCATCCGCCGCCGCAGGTTTTTCCTCCGCATATGCGGCAGTTGCCAGAAACCCCAGAATCGCCAGGCAAATCAATATCTTTTTCATAACTGCCAAGAATAATAGGAGTTTAATGGAAAAAATCAACGGACAATTGTTTAAGTTGCAAGTCCCAAAGTCCCAAGTCTCAAAGCCCCTTTCTTTGGGACTATGGACTTGGGACCTGGGACTTTTCTTTCGCTTCCTCGGAAAACTTCACCTGCACCGAAAAATCATTGTTCTGAGCCCCCGTCCGCCAAATAATTTCTCCGGCATTGGTGACGCTTTTCAAATCGAATTCCAGTTTTTTCAATAGCGCAAGGCTCGGCGCTTTTGCCGGAGGAACATCGATTATCAGCGATTCCAGCGGTGTTTTCAGCGATATTTTTTTCTCGGCCTTAATTTTGCGCACGGAATTTAATATGCCAACCGCAGCGATTCCCGCTGCCTCTTCGGCTTCCAATAGCAGATAATCCTGAGAATTAGGCCACATCCCACGCGCATGAATGGATTCTCCGCCGCCAAATATATGCGAATAAATCTCCTCGGTTATATGCGGCACGAATGGCGCGAATAGGCGGAGAATGGCGTTTAGGGTGTGGTGGAGAGTGTGGATGGCAGAGGTCGGAGGTCGGAGGTCGGAGGTCAGAATTCCGACCTCTGATCTCTGATCTCCGACCTCTCCGCCATAGGCCCTCACCTTCACCATCTCCAAATAATTATCGCAAAAATCATTCCAGAAAAAATCCTCGATGGCTACGCGGGCGTCGCAATATTCGAATTTTTCGAATTCTTGGGTGGCTTTGGTTATGGCGCGATTGAGCCTGGTCAATATCCATAAATCCAGCGGCTCGCTGATAATTCCATTGGCGATATCCTCGGCGACGGTGCCGGGTTTTTCCTTGATATTAGTCAGATGCGGCGCGGCAAATTTTGCGGCGTTCCATAATTTATTGACGAGCTTTTTTCCGATTTTGAGTAAATCCTCGGAGAATGCAGTATCGGCCCCAAGCCGCGATGTCGATGCCCAATAACGCACCGCATCCGCCCCTTTTTCCTCAATCAAAGCCACGGGAGTTACGACATTACCCTTCGATTTACTCATCTTGGTCTTATCGGCAGCCAGACACCAGCCGGAAATCATCAGGTTTTTCCAGGGAATGGTGTTTTCGTGGAGATAAGCTTTCACGATGGTATAGAACGCCCAGGTGCGGATGATTTCGTGTGCCTGTGGGCGGAGGTCGGCGGGGAAGAGTTGTTGGTGTCTTAATTCGTCTAAAACAAAAGGGTTGTCATTCTCAGGCTTGACCCGAGGATCCATCTTATCTTGATGGATCCTCGGATCGGCGGCGCTGTGCGCCTTGTCCGAGGATGACAAGTAATAGCGGTTTATGCCTTTGCTCGAAAGTTGCGGCGAGATGGAAGATGTGGCCCAGGTGTCGAGGATGTCTTTATCGGGAATAATGCTGACTTTCTTACCTGTTGATTCTTCCTTTGCTTCAAACCAAAGCTTGTTGTTTTTTATTAGCGTGTAACCACGGGGTAAATCTGCAAGTGGGTTTACAGGCACATCATCAGGATGCGGGAGTACGTATTTTTTGGAAACAAAATGACCTGGATTTGATTCATCCTCAGTCAGCACTTCCCAAGCCGGAATCGGTATGCCGAAATATCTTTGCCGCGAAATGCACCAATCTTCTTTAAGGCCGTCAATCCACTGATCGAGCCGAAGTTTCATCCATTCCGGGTACCAATTACACTCCGCCGATTTCTTTTTTAGCTCCTCCTTTTTATCCATGATTTGGATGAACCACTGATGAGTCGGGATAATTTCAATCGGTGTTCCGCTGCGCTCCGCACATTTCACGGCATGGATGATTTGGGTTTGTTTTAAGAGCTTACCTTCAGCAGAAAGCAATTCAATCATTTTAGCTTGCGCCTGTTTTGGCTTTAATTCCTGTAATTGCTCAAACACAGCCATGGTTTTTTTAACATCTACACAATTTTCTTCTGATAAATTTGAGGTGTCATACTTTCCGTATTTAGATGAATAAAAACGAACTCCATCTTTTATCTCTGTCCTTATTTTTCCTTCAGTTGAGAGTATTCCGCGCATCGGCAGCCCATGCTTGCGCCACCACTCCTTATCCGTATCATCGCCAAACGTACAGCACATGACGAGTCCAGTGCCTTTACCCTGTTCCACCGCTTCATCAGCAATCATCGGTACTTTCACGCCAAATAGCGGGGTGATTGCGTATTGGTCTTTATATTTCGCGGCATTAACATCTTCCGGGTGATACATAACCGCGACGCAGGCGCCGAGGAGTTCGGGGCGGGTAGTTGCTATAGGTAAGTCCCAAGTTGCAAGTCCCAAGTTGCAAGTATCCTTTTGGGACTTGGGACTTGGGACTTGGGACTCCTTCCCTACATGCAACTCAAACAAAATCTCATTCATCACTCCCGGCATTTCCTTATTTTCCACTTCCGCCTGGGCTATTGCCGTCTGGTCTACCCAGTCCCAGTAAGTCGGGCGGAAATCGCGGTAGATGTGGCCTTTTTCATATAAATCCAAAAAGCTCATCTGCGAAAGTTTCCGGGATTCGTCGGAAATTGTCTGGTATTTCTGGCTCCAATCCACCGAAAGCGCGGCACTCTTGAATAATTTCTCGAATTCCTCCTCAGCTTCGGCCACAACCTCCCGGCAATCGGCGATAAAGGCTTCCCGCGATTCATATTGCGCCGCCTTTTTGCCCTTCACTTTCTCCACCAAGCGCTCAGTCGGCAGCCCGTTATCATCGAACCCCATCGGGTAGAAAACATTCTTGCCTCGCATCCGCTGATAGCGCGCGATGAAATCTCCTTGAGTGTAGCTGAATATATGCCCCATATGGAGCAGGCCGGAGACGGTGGGGGGGGGAGTATCTATCACGAAGTTGCGAGTTGCGAGTTGCGAGTTGTCAGTATTTTTTTCTCGCAACTCGCAACTCGCAACTCGCAACTCCTTCTTCCACTTATACGTCCCTTCAGCCTCCCACCATTCCTGCCATTTCTTTTCGGCGGATTTATAGTCGTATTCTTGCGGGAGTTCGCTCATTTCGGGTCTTGGCGGCATTTGCGGCAGAGGAGGTAATCGAGGGAAATATTTCCGGCGCCGCGGGTTAGTAATACTAATAGCAGCAGCGCCCAGAATATATGCTCCTCGGCATGGGTATAAGTGAGTTCGATTACTGCAACCAGGCCCAAAAGCGCCAGCGCCGCGAATCTTGTCCCGAGACCGAGGAGGAGCATCACTGCGCCGCCAAGTTCCACCGCGGTTGACATATAAGCGGCGATTTGCGGCGGAATTACCGGCACATTATATTCATTGGCAAACAGGTAAAGGGTCGAATCCCAATTGGCGAGTTTGGCCATGGAGGATTTCCAGAAAATATTAAATAGCATAAGGCGAATCAGCAGATTAACCGGGCAGGCGAGGCAATTCAGTACGTGATAGATTTTGCCGCAGGCTTTTTTGCAAAAGCCCCGTACCGGGCAGCCGCTTTCCTTGCAATCCGCTTCCATATTTCCTCTTATTTATAAATTTCGCTAAAGCTGCCATTCAAAATATGGCTTTGCAGGCAAATATCAAGCGCGAATTGTTGCTCGTCTTCGGTTGCCATTTCATAAGCCTCGTAAAGCGAAACTCCCGTCAGCAATTTTTGCAGGAAAATATATTCCGGGGCGGATAGGGAGTGCAGCATCACTTGTGTTTCCGGACGGAGCAATAATATCTGGCAGCCGCCTTCGGCTAAACTTACATCCTCGCCGCTATTTTCCATATTAGCACGCCAGATTTTCTCTATCGGATAAGGCGAGGAAAAAAGCCGGGCCGATGGATGGAGGCGCAGTTTTACCTGCAAATAATCCTCCGGCGTCAACTCGGTAAAGGCTTCCGCCGCAAGTGATTTGGCATTTTCCGCTAAGGCCGATTCCTGATAGAGCCATTCAAATTTTGCCGTATCAGGCAGGTAAACCAGCTCGGCAACCGGCGCGAAACCAGCCAGAAACCCGGCGAAATTTTCGCCATAACTATCCATATCGCCATTTTCCGGCCAATTATCCTGGATGAATTCATGCGCTGCATATTTGAAAAAATCCGCTCCTACCAGTTTTTCCACCACCGGGTAAGTGAGCTGCAACACTTGCGTCAGCGCGGCGAAGCTATTGCCGCGATAGATGCCGAGTAGTTTTTCCGCCGGAGTTTTTCCCGGTTTGATATGAGGCGAAATATTCCCGGTTTCTCCATCGGTAATTGCACGAGCAAAATCCTGTTGTAATTCTTTAAGCATTTCTGACAAAACCCGCCAATTAATTACTTACACTCTTACATTGCTTATTGAAAACTGATAGCATAACTGATAAAGATTTTTCCTTCTAATTAATTTATATGGATAAATGGAAGCATTAGTAACAATTATTTCCTCCGGATTTGTCGCGCTGCTCACAAGCGGACTCGCGATTTTTGTCGTGCTTGGAAAGTATAAGGAAAAAGTAGACGTCAACGAGAAAAATATTGGAAAACATAACGACAAAATAGATTCGTTAAGCGACAGAGTATCGAAATTAGAGGGTGGCGTCGATAGAGATAGAGCGCATAATGAATATATCAAAAGGAAAAGCCCATTAACGCTGACGGAGAAGGGCAAAGCGCTATTGCTGGATAGTAAAGGCAAGGACTATATAGATAATAACAAGGAAAAACTCATTGCCGCCATTCGTGCCAAGAAGCCCAAAACCGCATACGATATACAGGAACTATCTAAAGAAGTCATCGAAGATAACAGCAATGAAGATAATTTCATCCCAATCAAGGAATTTGCTTATAGGCAGGGCTTTAACCTGCAAACCCTGACGGAAATTTTTGGCATTTATCTGCGCGATATCGCCTTGCGGGAACTTGGATTCAGCATAACCGATATTAGCTAAGCGCTTTTTAGTGTTTGAAGGCTTTCTATTATTTCCGCCGCTTTCCCTGCTTCCTCCAGCAATATAGCCAATTCCGGCACATCAGTGTCCCATTCGATGAGGGTGGGTTTTGCTCCGAATTTATTTATTGCCCGGCGGTATAATTCCCATACCGGTGGATGCACCCGGCTGCCATGGTCGTCAATCAGCATTTCCCGGTCTTCCATAGCAATTTTCGCGAACCCGGCAAGGTGAATTTCCCCCACTATATCGCCCGGAATTTCAGCCAGATATTCTGCGGGGGAAAAGCCATTATTGCTGCTGCTGACAAAAATATTATTCACATCCAGCAATATTCCGCAGCCGGTTTTTCTGGCGATTTGGTTTAAGAATTCCGGCTCTGGTATAATATTTGCGGAGAATTCAAGATAGGTGGAAGGGTTTTCGATTAATATTTTTCGGCCCAGGAAATCCTGTGTCTTTTCGATATTATCGCAAACGATGTTAAATGTTTCTTCAGTTAGCGGCAGGGGCAATAAATCATTCAGGAAAACATTATCGATGCGGCTCCAGGAAAGGTGATCGGAAACCAGGAATGGCTCGAATATATCGATGAATTTTTTGATTTTGCCGAGATGCTCGGTGCTGACGCCATCAGCCGAGCCAAGCGAAAGCCCCACCGAATGCGCCGATAGCGGATAAATCGCGCGCAATTTCTCTAAGGCTTTATATGAATAACCGTAAGGCGCGAAGAAATTCTCGGTATGCACTTCCAGGAACCCGATATCGGGCTTATCCCGGAGAATTTCCTGGAAATGCTTGTGTTTTAGGCCAATGCCGGGATGCATTTTAGGTTCTAGGTGTTAGGGGTTAGGTTCTAGGGAAGAAAAACTTCTAGTCCCTAGTCCCTAAAACCTAGCCCCTTCTTAAATTAGCTCTTAGTGGTAGGGTCAATAGTGGTGCCGCCATTGATTTTGGCGCAGGTGCCGGCTGGAACCAGGACGAAGCCTTGTCCAGCTTTAGCATTGCCGGCGCAGGTCATATTGCCGCCGCCTTTGCAATCATTTTTTCCGGCAGCGGCAATGCCGAAGCATTTTT
>Ga0206957_1082_pt1 | contig 22953 bp, 20 predicted proteins | sample Alteio_BWOrgHeat_32_FD_152975 | JGI IMG/M metagenome (GOLD analysis project Ga0206957, IMG submission 152975) | Enriched cells from forest soil in Barre Woods Harvard Forest LTER site, Petersham, Massachusetts, United States -... | ecosystem: Environmental > Terrestrial > Soil > Temperate forest >...
AATTCAGTAAGAACCTGCAAATCGTGGATTCTCTCGGTGTGCCGCATAACTTTACCATCGGCTATATCAAATCCGGCGATAATACCTGGCAGGTCGAAGTGTGGGATGCCACCAATAACGATATCATTACCTCCAATGCCAATAACCAGATTGCCAGCGGCACCATAACCTTCAACGGGGACGGCTCATTGCAGAGCGTCAGCACCGGCCTTGCCAACCCGGCGAAGATTGTATGGACCGATAACGCCGCACTCAGCGAAGTCTCGCTTAATTTCGGCACCGCCGGCCCGATTGCCGGCACCATAGGCGCAACCCAGATCGGCCAGACCAACGGCCTCAGCCAGTTTTCCGGCTCCTATGAATCGAACTTCATCACCAGTAACGGTGCGCAAACCGGGCAGCTGAGCGGTGTGCAAATAACCTCGGCGGGCGTTGTCGTCGCTAATTACAGTAACGGGCAATCGATAGATGTTTATCAGCTGCCGATAGCCACCTTCAATAACCCGGACGGCTTGCAAGCCTTGAACGGTAACGTCTTTTCGCAAACTGTGCAATCCGGCGAGTTTAACCTGAAACAGGCTGGCGCAGGCGGTGCGGCGCAGGTAGTACCGGACGCGCTGGAAGGAACCGACGTCGATCTTTCTTCGCAGCTCACCAACATGCTTATCGTACAAAGAGCATATGACAGCAGCAGTACGGTAATCAAAACGGTCGACAGCATGTTAGATGATTTGAAAAACCTCTAATCCTTTTCCATAATTAACATAAAAAAGCAGCCGGTAATGGCTGCTTTTTTATTGTTTTTTTGAAAAACTTCTCCATCAGGACGGATATTATTTTCCATGCTCCGTCAACCAGCTATTAAAAGCAATAAACCCCTTGCCCTCCCTATATTATTCCTCTATAAAAATGCCATAAATATTAGCCATTAACCGACAATCGAATTTATGACCGAACCGACAAATAAAAATACCTCCAGCCTCTTGCCGATCTCCATCGAAGAGGAGATGCAGCGCTCGTATCTTGATTATGCGATGAGCGTGATTGTCAGCCGGGCTATTCCGGATGTGGCGGATGGCTTGAAGCCCGTGCAGCGGCGGATTCTTTATGCGATGTATGAATCGGGCTGCGATTATAATAAGGCTTACCGGAAATCGGCGCGGATTGTCGGTGAGGTGATGGGTAAATATCACCCGCATGGCGATAGCGCGATTTATGATGCGTTGGTGCGGATGGCGCAGGATTTCTCGCTGCGGCTGCCGCTTATCGACGGGCAGGGGAATTTCGGCTCGATGGATGGCGACCCGCCGGCGGCGATGCGTTATACCGAATCGCGCCTGGAGCAGGCGGCGCATTCGCTGCTCGAGGATTTAGACAAGGAAACCGTCGATTTCCAGGAAAATTATGACGGCAGTGAAAAAGAGCCGGTGATTCTTCCGGCGCAATTCCCGAATCTTTTGGTGAACGGCGCGGGCGGCATCGCGGTTGGTATGGCGACGAATATTCCGCCGCATAATCTCGGTGAAGTGATTGATGCGACATGCGCGGTGATTGATAATCCAGAAGTCACCATGGAAGAATTATTGCAGATTGTTCCGGGCCCGGATTTCCCGACTGGTGGGATTATTCTCGGGCGGTTAGGGGCGCGTTCAGGCCTGACCGGCGGGCGCGGCTCGGTGATTATGCGCGGAAAAACCGAGGTGGAGGAGATGGCCAAAGGCCGCCAGGCGATTATCGTTACCGAGGTTCCTTATCAAGTGAATAAGGCCAAGCTGGTGGAGCGTATTGCTGAGCTGGTGCGTGATAAAAAAATCGAGGGCATTTCGGACCTTCGCGATGAATCGGATAAATCCGGCGTCCGCGTGGTGATTGAGATTAAGAAGGATGCATTCCCGGAAATCGTGCTCAATCAATTATATAGTTTCACGCCGCTGCAAACCAGTTTCGGCGTTAATATGCTGGCCTTAAATCAAGGTAGGCCGCAGCTTTTGAATTTGCGCCAGGTGCTGGATGCTTTCATCGCTTTCCGCGAAACCATAATCAGCAAGCGCATCAATTTCCTGCTCACTAAAGCACGGGATCGGGCGCATATTTTAATCGGCCTTGCTATTGCCGTCGGTAATATCGACGAAGTGATAAAGCTGATTCGCGCCGCCGCCGACCCGGCGGAAGCGCGCGATAAATTGCTCGAAAAAGACTGGCTGGCCGGGGATATCCAGCCGCTGATCGATTTGGTTGATGATAGCCAGAATAATATAATCGAGGGCAAATGCCGCCTGACCGACGCGCAAGTGCGGGCGATTCTGGAAATGAAATTATCGCGGCTTACCGGCTTAGAGCGCGAGAAAATCGATAGCGAACTGAAAGATTTAGGGCTGCAAATTACTGATTACTTAAGCATTCTCGGCTCACGCGAAAAAGTCATGCAGATCATGCGTGATGAATTAGTGGCGATTAAGGAAAAGTTCGGCACGCCGCGCCTCACTGCCATCGAGGAATCGGAATTCGAGCATGATATCGAGGATTTGATTCAGAAAGAAGATATGGTGGTGACAGTCACCATGGGCGGATATATCAAACGCGTGCCGCTTTCCACTTACCGGGCGCAGCGGCGCGGCGGCAAGGGCCGGGCCGGGCTTTCGATGAATGATGAGGATATCACCACCGATGTTTTCATCTCCAACACCCATACGCCGGTGCTGTTTTTCTCGAATAGCGGCAAGGTTTATAAGCTGAAGGTTTACAAACTGCCGCTTGGCAACCCACAGGCGAAGGGCAGGGCGCTCGTAAATATTTTTCCGCTTGGAGCTGATGAAAAAATTACCATGGTGATGCCATTGCCTGAGGATGAAACCACCTGGGATCAACTACATATAATGTTCGCCACCGCCAAGGGAAATGCGCGGCGCAATGACCTCTCGGATTTCCGGAATATCCAGTCCAACGGCAAAATCGCCATTCGGCTGGATGAGGGCGATAAGCTTATTGGTGTGCAAACTTGCGATGATAAAAACCATATATTATTGGCGGCTGAGCAGGGTAAATCGCTGCGGTTCCCGGTGGGGAAAATCCGCGTGTTCAAAAGCCGGACATCGGACGGCGTGCGCGGCATGAAACTGGCCGATAAGGATAGGGTGATTTCGATGTCGGTGCTGAAATCCAGCGAAATCGCCATGGAAAAACGCGATCTTTTCCTAAAGATTCCGGTGGAAGTGCGCCAGGAAATCGCCAAGCTGGAAGAGGAAGTCAGTGTTCTGACCAAACTTGGTGAAGCCGGCGTACCGGAAGGCTTGACGGCGGGGGAAATATATAACCTCGCAAAAAATGAGGAGTTCATTTTAACCATTACCGAAAACGGTTTCGGCAAACGCACCTCGGCTTATGAATATCGCATCACCAACCGCGGCGGGCAAGGCGTGGTGAATATCATCACGTCAGAACGCAACGGCAAAGTAGTGGCGAGTTTCCCGGTGAAGGAAAAAGACCAGATAATGCTGATTACCAACAAAGGCAAACTAATCCGCTGCCCGATTCATGATATCCGCATAGCGGGCAGAAATACCCAAGGCGTCACCATATTCAAAACCGCCGGTGATGAAGTGGTAGTTTCCGCCGCGCATATCGCTGAAGGGGAGAATGGGGAAGGTGGGGAAGCTGAGGATTTAGATGGGCAGGAAAATCCGGTTACGGAATAAACCGAAGCTGGTTTCTATCGAATCACCTGAATTTTCGCTCCGACTTGCAGCTCCTTCCAGGCCTTATCGGCGGTCAATACCGGCAAATCCCTGGTAATTGCCAGCGCCAGGCAGGCACGGTCGCCGAGTGAGAGGCCTTTATGCTTGGTTTTTGCGCATAACTCAGCTGCCAAAAATGCCTGCTCTTCGTCATAGGGTACAATTTCGAGTAAAAGGTTATCAACTATTGTCCGGACTTTTCGAAGATCCATCCTGTCACGCCGCATCATATAAGTGGCAACTTCCGTAATGTTAACCGTAGACATCACGGCATAGGGCAAATATCGATCCACCACTTCTTTGCCTTTTTCTTCGTCTATCGATGCGATAAGCGCGGAAGAATCAAGAATCATTTTGGTCATGATCCCTGGAATCTATTTTGCGGAAAGCGAGAAAATCATCCACTCCCGCCCCTTTAAGACGGCTTGGCCGCATCAGTTTACGCAGCTCCTCCAACGCCTTCTTCTGCTGAAAAAGCCGGATCTCGCCATCTTCCACGCGAATTATCAATTTATCGCCGATGCCGATGCCGAGTTCTTTCCTGCAAGCGGCGGGAATAACGAATCTTCCGCCTTCTCCTACCGTGATACTTTGCGCCATCTGCCATCTCCATAAAAATATGCCATATATTGGATATTATGCCATATTTCGTTATATATGGCAATAAAACTTGACATAAAAACTGTCAGCTGATCAAGAACTCTTTAGTTCTACGGTTTTCACGCCTCCCACTCGGCTTGCCATTCTAAAAGCGTACGTACGTGTTTTTATGTAACGTACAGACTAGTTTTCTCCTCAAAAAAGCGTACGTACGCTTTTTGTCACTGGCCTATCATGAAGTAAAGTTGCAAGGCAAAAATACCAGAATCTAAACAGCCATGGTTGGCCGGTAATTGGTTGACTATGAGCATCGTGCTGATATTAATGATTATAACCTTTGATGAAAAAATAAACCTATGCGCATCGGTATATATCCCGGCACTTTTGACCCTATAACCATAGGCCATGTTGACATCATTCAACGGGCGCTGATGATTATCGATAAGCTGGTGATTGCCGTGGCGGCGGATATTCCGAAAACGCCGATTTTCTCCATCAAAAAAAGGGCGGAAATGGTGGAGGCGGAAATGCGCCAGCAGAAGCAATCCGGCGCGAAATATTTCGATGATTTGAAAAGAATCGAGGTTGTTTCATTCACCGGGCTGCTCGTGGAATTCGCGGCGAAAAAGAAAGCCTCGGTAATCATCAGGGGTCTGCGTGCCATATCGGATTTTGAATATGAATTTCAGATGGCGGCAATAAATTCCAAGATGAATAATGACATCGAAACCGTTTTCCTGCCTGCCTCGGAACAAACGCAATTCATCTCATCGCGATTCGTGAAAGAAATATCCCGGCTTGGCGGGGATGTGTCGTCGTTTGTCTCACCGCATGTGGGGAAGAATTTGAAAAGTTATTTTTCAGGAAAGAAATAATATTCCCTAAGCCTTCTTAAGCAGCTTCCCCGGCTTTTCATCATTTTGCTTATACTCTATCGCCTCCAACGCCGCCATGGCGCTGATGTTTAGGATATCGGAAACCGTGGCGCCCATTTGTAGGATTTGCACGGGCTTATCGAGGCCAACCAGGATGGGACCGATTAGGGTTCCGCCGCCGATTTCCTGGAGGAGTTTCGAGGAAATATTGGCACTGTGCAGGGCGGGCATCACCAGTACATTCGCCGGGCCGGTGAGGCGGGAGAAGGGATAATATTGCTTCATCAGGCCGTAATTTAGCGCGACATCCGCACCCATTTCGCCATCATATTCGAAATCAACGCCGCGTTTATCGAGCACTTTGATTGCATCGCGCACGCGCTCGGCTTTATCATGCATCGGGTTGCCGAAATTGGAGAATGACAGCAGCGCCACGCGCGGCGTATGGCCCATCAGCCGCGCTTCCTCCGCGGTCTGGATTGCGATGTCAGCCAGCTCTTCGCCTGAGGGAAGCGCATGAACTGTGGTATCGGAAATGAATACGGTGTTTTGATCCTTCCCTATCATCACCGATATGCCGAATACGCGCTTGCCCGGCTTTTGGTCGATTACCTTGCAGATATTTTCGAGCGTAGCGTTATAGCCGCGTGTCATGCCGGTAACCACCGCGTCGCCATCGCCGAGTGCCACCATGCAGGCGGCAAAAATATTGCGGTCGTTTTTTACGATGCGGGTGACATCGCGATATAAGTAACCCTTGCGTTGCAGCCGTTTATAAAGGAATTTTATATATTTATCATTCTGCGTCGATTTCGCGGCATTGGCGATTTCCAGCCAGCCGTCATTGATGATTCCGAGGCGCTTTAGATTCTCATTGATGATTTTTTCGCGGCCGACCAATATCGGCTTGCCGAAACCATTTTGATGCCAGAGATGCGCGGCGCGGAGGATTTGCTCTTCCTCGCCCTCGGAAAAAATAATCCGCTGCGGATTGGCGATGATGCGGTCGAATATCAGGTTCATGCTGTTGGCGGTGGGGTTCAGCCGCGCGCGCAGTTTCTGGATATAGGCGTTCATATCGGTAATTGGTTTCTGCGCCACGCCCGACTTCATCGCCGCTTTCGCCACCGCTACCGGGATGGTGGTAATCAGGCGCGGATCGAATGGCACTGGGATGATATATTCCGGGCCGTATTGCATTTTACGTCCGGCATAAGCCAGCATCACTTCATCGGGCACCGGCTGGCGCGCGAGCTCGGCGAGGGCTTCCGCCGCCGCGATTTTCATTTCATCATTGATGGTGGAAGCTTCGACATCGAGCGCGCCGCGGAAAATATAGGGAAAGCCCATGACGTTATTCACCTGGTTCTCATAATCCGAACGGCCGGTTGCGATAATCGCGTCGCTGCGGACGGATTTTATATCCTCAGGCAAAATTTCCGGGTCAGGATTGGCCATGGCGAATATAATCGGCTTCGGCGCCATTGCTTTCACCATTTCTTTCGTTACCGCGCCTTTTACTGAAAGGCCGAGAAACACATCGGCTCCCGTCAAGGCTTCGGCTAATGTGCGTGCCTTGGTATCGGCGGCATGGGCGGATTTCCATTGATTCATGCCGTCAGTGCGGCCTTGATAGATTACGCCCTTGGTGTCGCATAATATGGCATTGTTGGATTTAACGCCCATTGCTTTGAGAAGCTCCAGGCAAGCGATTCCCGCTGCCCCGGCACCATTCACCACGATTTTCATATCGCTAAAATTTCGCCCCGTGAGGTGCGCGGCATTCAACATTCCAGCCACTGTAATGATTGCCGTGCCATGCTGATCATCATGGAAAATCGGGATATCCATGAGTTCGCGCAGTTTATCCTCGATGATGAAACATTCCGGCGCTTTTATATCTTCAAGGTTAATTCCGCCCCAAGTCGGCCCTAAAAACCGCACGCAGTTAATAAATTCATCGGCGTCTTTAGTGTCGACCTCGATATCTATGGCATCGATATCGGCGAAGCGCTTGAACAGCACCGCCTTGCCTTCCATCACCGGCTTTGAGGCCAGCGCGCCTAAATCACCGAGGCCAAGCACCGCCGTGCCGTTAGAAATTACCGCCACGAAATTTCCTTTCGCCGTATAATCATAAGCCTTTTTCGGGTCTTTATGAATTTCCAGGCACGGAACCGCGACGCCAGGGGAATAAGCCAGCGATAAATCGCGCTGGGTGAGCAGCGGTTTGGTCGGGCTGATTTCAATTTTCCCCGGCTTATTCTGCGAGTGAAAATCCAGCGCTTCCTGGTCGGTTATCTGCTGCTTCGGTTCTTTATTTTTTGCCATATGATTTTATTAGGTTTTAAAAAAACAATGGCGGAATCTAGCAAGCAAAAAACCGTTAGTCAAACCCTCTTATAATGCTGCAATGCAGCATTTACGGGGGTTTGGTCTGGGATTGTGGTATAACGCGTAACCTTATATAACATTACTCAAGACGAAGAATTTTTCGAAAGAAAACTATTTTAAAAAACCAGCGGGGCCAATATTGGGTAACCGTTCGCTTTGGCGCTGAAGATGGTGTGTGACTATATCCAAGCTTTTTTGTGATACGATTACACGATCTTCGCCTAAATCGGGATTAAGATTCTTAGCTTGGTGCTTTATCAGATGAAGTCTCACTTCTCCATGGCCATTGCAGCAATGCGTAGCCAGCGTATCTTCTTCTTTTATAATTTTCGTGGGGAAATCGCCAATAGCGTCATATCTACGCCCCGGATCTATATTGACAGAAGATAAAATTTCCACCACCTTTTTCCTATTATTACCAGCGTAATCAATTGGCAGCAAGCCATTGATATCAGAAATATCCAAACGAGCGCCGGCTTTAAGCAATGTCTCCACCAGTTTCACATTTCCTCTGGCACAGGCGATATGCAGCGCCGTCCGCCCGAGATTATCCTGAGCATTTATAAATTTTGGATCAGCATTGATTCCTACTAATGCTGCTATTACTGATTCAAAACCGACGAGGGCCGCGATATGTAACGGGGTTTTACCTTGGATGTCGCGTTTGTCGAAGGTGAGGGGAGGATTTGTTCTTTCGGAATCTTTATTAAATCGCACTGCGGCTTCTATAAGATTAAGGGCGCGTATATCGTCTTCGTTACTAATCAATGCATGAAGAGGAGTATTTTTGAATTCGTAATCTCTCATTCCGGGATCTATTTCCACATCCCATCCTGCTCCTTTTTTTAGCATTAGATACAATAACTCTATGTCTTTTTCCCTATATTGCAGTTCTTTGGGGTCTTTAATTGTTTCATAATCCTCAATGATTTCAGGGTTTTCTGAATATACGTATCTGTAGTCACCAATACTGCAAAATAAATAATTTTGATTTGAACTCTCTACTATTTTGTAATGAATCCCTATCTCTAGCATTTGCTTAATCAGCTCAAATTCTTTTGCCTCGAATGCATGATACAATATTGAACAATAATGATTATTTATTGAAGGGTTATATTCTTTTTCTTTCTTAAATATCTCAATATTTTCTTTTACCTTGGGCTCCTCCGATGAAACATTGGCATATTTTACCAGAGTTAAATAATTCTCACCGTCATCAGCATAGAGATTCATATTAAGGACTTCGCTTATTTTATCCTTATCACCGGTTTCCAATATCTTTTTAAATAGCTCTACAGAGTGTGGATAAAAAAGGTTTCCTCGTATGAGATTTTGGTTTTCCATAATTTAAAGATTTTACCATCATATAATTAACAATTCGTTAATTATTGCTTTCTTTGTAGGTTTTTTCTATGTTAATGAAAAATCATAGAAAATTATGTCCCAGCCTGTATTGCAATCCCAAGTAGAGAGTGTCGCCGACAATTCCGTCACCCCGATGATGCGGCAGTATCTTGCGGTGAAAGCGCAATATCCCGATTACCTGCTGTTCTACCGGATGGGGGATTTTTATGAGTTGTTTTTTGATGATGCGCTGAAGGCCGCCGCCGCGCTGGATATTGCGCTGACCAGGCGTGGGAAGCATGAGAATGCTGATATTCCGATGTGCGGGGTGCCGCATCATAGCGCGGATAGTTATTTGGAAAAGCTGATTAAGAGCGGGTTCAAGGTTGTTATCGCTGAGCAAATGGAAAGCCCGCAACTCGCCAAGAAACGTGGGGCGAAAGCTGTGATACGGCGGGAAGTGGTGCGTATTATCACGCCGGGAACGCTTACCGAGGATACGCTTCTTGACGGCAAGAAATCCAATTTCCTGTGTGCGATTGCGGCGCATGACGGCAAGGTTTCCGTGGCCTGGATTGATATTTCCACCGGTGATTTTTTCTGCTCGGATAGCTCAAAACAAAATCTGATTTCCGATCTCGCACGCATTTCCCCGAAGGAAATTTTGATTCCGGCAAAGCTTTGGAACAGCCCGGAATATTCGAGCCTATTGCAGGAATGGAAACCGGCCATATCCGATTATGCCGATAATATTTTCGAATTTTCCCGCGCCGAGCGTCGCTTAAAAACTTTTTTTAATGCCTTATCGCTGGAAGTTTTCGGTAAATTCTCGAAACATGAAATATGCGCCGCGGGCGCGCTGCTGGAATATATTGATTTAACCCAGCAGGGGAAAATGCCGAGAATTTCGGCACCGCGCAACCAGGTGCGGGAAAATTTCATGGCGATTGACCAATCAACGCGCCGCAACCTGGAGATTTTTTCCAACCTGAACGGTGACTATAAAGGAAGCTTACTTTCGGTTATTGACCGCTGCTCGACCGGGTTTGGCGCGCGATTGCTGGCCGGATATCTTGCCGCACCGCTGCTTGATCCGGCGGCGATAAATCAGCGTTTGGATGCGGTCCAGTTTTTCCATAAACATGAAACTTTGCGGATAAATCTCCGCGCGCATCTAGTGCGGGCAATGGATATGGAACGGGCGCTGTCACGGCTTTCGCTCGGGCGTGGAGGCCCGCGGGATTTGATTATGATTCGCCAGACTTTGGAGGAGGCGCTTAAAATCAGCGGTCTGCTGGAATTTTCCGGCCATGATTTGCCGCCGCTTATCAAAACTTCACTGGCGCAGATGGATGATAATGTTGAGCTGATTGAAAGCTTAAATATGGCGCTGGAGGATTACGCGCCGTTCCATGCGCGCGACGGCGGGTTTATTCGCGCGGGCTATAATGCCGCGCTCGATAATATCCGGCGTTTCCGCGAGCAGGGCGAGGCGATAAAAACGGAACTGCGCGATAAATATCGTGGGGAAACCGGCATCGTTAATTTGAAGGTCGGGGAAAATAACCTGATTGGTTTTTTCATTGAAGTTTCGGCCCAGCATCTTGGCAAAGTGCCGGATTCCTTTATTCACCGGCAAACCATGTCCGGCGCGGCGCGTTATACTACGCCGGAGTTGCGCGAAATCGAGAATCGTATCGTTAATGCCAAGGAGCAGGCGCTGGGATTAGAAATAGAATTATTCGCCGGTCTGGTGGCGGAGACACTCAAAAAATCCGAGGAAATATCGCTGACGGCGCAGGCTCTTGCGGTTATCGATGTCGCTTGCGGGCTCGCGGAATTGGCGGCGGAAAATAATTATAACCGACCCGAAATCGACAATAGCCTGGCCTTTGCCATCGAAGGTGGGCGGCATCCGGTGGTGGAGGCTTTGAACAAGGGCAAAATAAACCTGGTGCCGAATGACTGTAACTTAGAAAAAGAAAACCGGCTGTGGGTGTTGACCGGCCCTAATATGGCCGGGAAAAGCACGTTTCTACGGCAGAATGCGCTGATAGCAGTGCTGGCGCAAATCGGCTCGTTCGTTCCGGCCACGGCCGCGCATATCGGGGTGGTGGATAGGCTATTTAGCCGCGTCGGCGCGTCGGATAATCTGGCGCGCGGGCAATCGACATTCATGGTGGAGATGGTGGAAACGGCAACCATCCTTAATCAAGCCACGGCAAAATCATTAGTAATCCTGGATGAAATCGGGCGCGGCACCGCCACTTATGACGGGCTTTCCATCGCCTGGGCAGTGGTGGAATATTTGCATAACACCAATAAATCGCGCGGAATTTTCGCGACCCACTATCATGAATTAACCGGCTTGTGCGGCGAACTTCCGAGCCTTGCCTGCCGCACCATGAAGGTGAAAGAATGGGACGGAAAAATCGTGTTTCTTTATGAAGTAGCTCCGGGGAGCGCCGATAAATCATACGGCATCCATGTTGCTGAATTCGCGGGGTTGCCGAAACAGGTGACGGAGCGCGCCAATGATATATTAAAAAAACTCGAAGATAAACCGGTGCCGAAAATTACCAAAGTGAAGGAGGAGCTGGATTTATTCTCGCGCAAGGTACAGGATATCAGCAATCAAAATCGCGAGTTAATTACCAGAATAAAAGATAAAATCGGCAAAATTCCTCTGGATTCCATCTCCCCGCGCGATGCGATTAATATTCTCTATGACATCAAAGATATTTTAACCGCGCTGTGATTCTGGTATCCTATTATTAATATGAAAAATAACATGTCATTCCCGCGCAGGCGGGAATCCATATTCCAGAGGCTTCGAGATTTTGCGATAACTTCATGGCCTGTGGCTATGGATTCCCGCCTGCGCGGGAATGACATGAAAATAGTGGTTCTATTACTATTTCTCTTCTTTCCATTTTCTTCTCACGCCAGCGGCTATGTGCTTGAGAAAAAAACCGTGGCGAGCGGCACCGGGTTTTTCGTTAATATGCTTGGCAACATTGTCACCAATGAGCATGTAGTGCGGAACTGTAAAAACATTACCGTAAAAGGCTCTGTCGATATAACCCCGGCCACTCTCATCGCGGTGGATAGCGCCAGTGATTTGGCGTTGCTTAAAGTGAATATCCGCCCGAACGGTTATGCCAAATTACGGCTCGATTATGCGTTGCAGCCGGAGGAAAGGGTGATGGTGATTGGCTATCCGAAAGAGCATTCGATTTCTGGTGAATATCTCATCCGCATGGCTTCAATAATCGATAATAAAGGTCCGAGCGGCGAAAAAGAATGGATACAATTCACCGATAGCGCCGAGCAAGGAAATAGCGGCGGGCCACTGGTGGATAAGAAAGGCAACGTTATCGGCGTGGTGCGAGCGCGGGTGCAGTTTTATAGATTAAACCGCGTGGCGGGCCAGGCGCCGCCGGCCAATGAGGATATCATCAAAAACGGCGTATTGTTCAAATCCTCCAATATCGCCATCACCACCAATGTGCTGCAGGATTTCCTGAACCGCGCCGCTGCTCCTTATGATTCGATATTGAACCTGGCCGAGGAAAGCGATTATTCACTGGAGGAAAATGCCAGTAAATATATAGTGAACGTCCATTGTTATTTGAATTGATATGATAGCGGACCATAATTTTTATTATATATTTTTCTCTTATTTAGCGGCGGCTGTAATTTTGGGGGGGCTCACGCTTTCCGGTGTTATCAGGCTGGTTTCGGTTAAGCGGAAATTACAAAGCAGTGAAAAATCTACCAACAGAAAAAATGATAAAGCCTAATTTTAAATTATCTCTCCGCTACCGTCATCCCCGCCTCGCGCGGGGATCGCTTCGTCCGGCATATTGTATTGCTGATAGGAGTGATCCCCGCTCAGAGGCGGGGATACGTACACCGTTAAGAAAATCCGCATGACGCCAAAACGCCAAAGGTTGATTTTAGTGCTGCTTGCGCTCTTTTCCATCAGCCTGTCATTTTTTATTATCTCTAAGGTTTTTAAGGATAACCTGGTGTTTTTCTTCACGCCTTCGGAATTATATGAGCGGAAAATCAACCCGGAAAAATTGATGCGCATTGGCGGGCTGGTGGAAAATGGCAGTGTGGTTCGAGAAAATAATAAAATCCTTTTCACCATTACCGATTTGAAAAAATCCATTCCGGTGGAATATCACGGCATGTTGCCGGATCTTTTCCGCGAAGGGCAGGGGGTGGTGGCGGAAGGTTATTACCGGGATGGAATGCTGGCGGCGTGCGAGGTTCTTGCTAAACATGATGAGAAATATATGCCACCGGAAGTGATGAAAGCTTTGAAAAAATCCGGGCGCTGGAAAGAAGGCGAGGGCGGGAAAAATGCTCCCTGAGATTGGTTATGTATCCATGCTGGCGGCGCTTTTTTTGTGCGTGATTTCCTTGTTATTGCCACTCTCTCTATTGTCATTCCCGCGAAGGCGGGAATCCATATTCCAGAGGCTTAGAGATTCTGCGATAACCTCAAGGCCTGGGGTTATGGATTCCCGCCTTCGCGGGAATGACAAGATTGCTTTTATGCTTTTATTCCTCATCACCATCGCTTTTTTTTCCCTTATATATGCCCATGCAACATCGGATTTCCGGCTGCTCAATGTCGCGCAGAATTCGCATAGCGCTAAGCCGTTCATTTATAAAATTTCCGGCGCCTGGGGAAATCATGAAGGGTCGATGTTGCTGTTCATATGGTTCATCAGCCTTTATACTGCGGCTTTCGCTGGGCTTGCGCCGGAAAGCGGCATCAAAAAAAACGCGCTCAGAATTCAAGCCGGAATCATGGCCGGGTTTTTGCTTTTCAGTATCGTAACTTCTAATCCATTCGCACTCATTTCCCCGGTTCCGCATGATGGAAACGGCCAGAATCCTATATTGCAGGATATCGGCCTCGCCATTCACCCGCCGGTTCTTTATGCCGGTTATACCGGGTTTTCACTGGTGCTTTCACTGGCGATGGCGGTGCTGCTGGCGGGAAAAATCCCCGAAGGTTTTCCGCGTATATTAAAAAAATGGATAATAATTCCCTGGTGCTTTTTAACTCTCGGGATTGCACTCGGCAGCTGGTGGGCTTATCGCGAGCTTGGCTGGGGCGGGTTCTGGTTCTGGGACCCGGTGGAAAATTCATCGCTCATGCCCTGGCTCGCCGCCACCGCGCTTTATCACTCGGCGGTAATTTTACAGAAACGCGGCATGTTTCCGGTATGGGTAATTTTTCTCGCCATTTTAACTTTTACCCTCAGCCTAATTGGATTTTTCCTGGTGCGTTCCGGTGTTTTAACATCGGTCCATAGTTTCGCCAGCGACCCATTGCGAGGTGTTTTCATTCTGCTTTTGCTGGCGCTGATAAGCGGCTCAGCATTCCTGCTTTTTGCTTTGAAAGCCGCTAAATTCCGGACGGACGGCAATTTCGGAATCATCTCCCGCGAATCCGGGATAATGCTGAATAATTTATTCCTGATCACATTATGCCTAACGGTTTTTCTCGGCACGGTTTACCCGATTTTACTGGAAGTTATAACCGGTGAATTGGTCTCCGTCGGTGCGCCTTATTATTATCTCACTTTCGTGCCGATTGCTTTAGGATTGATATTTTTTGCCGGAATCGGGCCGTTTCTTAAATGGCAAAAAAACGATAAATCCATTTTCCGAAACCTAATTTTTCCTCTTTTTGCAACAATCGCCATAAGCTGCGTGCTTTATTTCATCTTGGGAAAAAGATTCGATATATTTTATTTCTCGATAGTGTTTGGAATATGGTTGCTATTCACGACACTATATAAATTTTACCGCGAAACTTTATTCAAAAATTTTGCGCAGCCGCGGACATTTTATGCGATGATAATTTCGCATCTGGGAGTGGCGCTGCTAGTGATTGGCATTGCCGCCAGCCAGGGCTGGAAGGCCGAAGAGGAACGCAATATAAAAATCGGTGAGCAGGTGGATTTTGTTGGCTATCACCTCACATTCGAGGATGTGAAATTAGTGCCGGGAAAAAATTATCTGGCGCGGCGAGGAATATTTTCGGTGCATAAAAATGGCGGGTTTATTACCGACTTAAAACCGGAAGTGCGCTTTTTTCCGATAGAGGGCGGGCAGACTACCGAATCGGCGATATATTATGATTTTCTCTCCAATCTCTATATAGTAATCGGCGATCCTGCGGGTGAAAACTCCTATGCTGCAAGATTTTATTACCGGCCATTCATAGTGCTAATCTGGCTCGGCGCATTCATGATTGCACTTGGCGGCGCGGTTTCCTTATTTAAGAATCCTTGGAATTTGTCATTCCCGCGCAGGCGGGAATCCATAACCACAGGCCTGGAGGCTCCTGTTACAAATCTCAAGGCCTCTGGAATATGGATTCCCGCCTGCGCGGGAATGACAAAGAGAAGTATTCCCTTCATTTTATTGTTATTATTACTGCTCGCGTTTCTGCTGAAACTGGCGGCAAACCAGAGCGGCGATATATTTCCCAAAACTCCCATGATAGGAAAAACCGCGCCGGATTTTTCACTGCCGACGCTTTCGGGGAAAACGGTGAAGCTTCGGGATTTGCGGGGGAAAATTATATTGGTAAACTTTTTTGCTTCATGGTGCGAAGCTTGCGGTTATGAGCAACCGGCACTGGCCGCGCTGGCTAAAAACGGGGCGCCGATATATGGAATCGCTTGGGAAGATAAAGACGAAAAAACCAGGAAATGGCTGAGTAAATTCGGCAATCCTTATAAGGAAACGCTCACTGATCACGATGGAAGAACGGGCTTAAATTTCGGCATTACCGGCGTACCGGAAACTTTTTTATTGAGTAGGGAAGGGGTGATATTATTCAAAATCGCCGCGCCGATTGACGAGGAGAGTTATGACAATATTGTGAGAATAATCGGGGAGCAAAAATGATGCTAATTCATGATCAAATTGCCCTCTCTTCTGTCATTCCCGCGAGGGCGGGAATCCATAACCACAGGCCTATCCATTACTGCAAGAACCTCGTAGTCTCTGGAATATGGATTCCCGCCCTCGCGGGAATGACACCATTATGGCATTGGATCGAATAATGGTATGAAATATATTTTTCTGCTACTCCTCTTCTCCCCAATATATTGCCAGGCTTTTTCCACCGATATTCAGCTTGCCGACAAGCAGCAGGAAATCCGTGCGGCGAATATATTCAAGGAAGTTCGCTGCCTGGTTTGCACCGGGCAATCGATTGCCGATTCAAATGCCGATTTGGCGAGGGATTTGCGCAATCTCATCCGCGAAAAAATTAAAGCCGGAGCTGGTGATAAACAAATAAAGGAATATATTATTTCCCGCTATGGCAGCCAGGTTTTGCTGAAACCGCCTTTCAAAATCTCAACGCTTTTTCTCTGGGCGTTACCGTTTATTTTTCTTGGCTCGGGAATTTATATAATTTTTTCGCGCGGCGCGCGTAATTCTTGAACATTCCATAAATACTCATGCCCACCCAAGCGCATTCCACCAGGAAAGTCGGCAGGTTCCAATCATGGCTGAGGGAAACCAAAATTAGCAGCGAGCCGCTGAGATTCATGAGGTGGAACGGCTGCTTCCGCGTACTTATTTTTCTATCTTCAAGCAGAAAATAAGCCCAGATAATCAGCGCAACGCCGGCCAGCCCAATGACACTAAAAACCCAAGCGCTCATTTATGTTTTTTGCCTTTATAAATCCCATAAAAACTAATGGCTATCCACAGTGTTTGGATAACGAAACTCGGCAAATTCCAATTGGCATATAGCGAGGCAAGAATGCCGCAGGAGCCGAGGATATTTAATGCCAGATAAGGCTTATCGTGGCTCTTGAATGTGCCGTGCTCCAGCAGCATATAAGCGGCCAGAACCATGAATACTCCGGCTATTCCTATTATATTTAAAATTATTCCTAGCACCTTAAACCTTTATAAATTGCAGCGGTAAGCCGTGTTAATTCCTCTTCCGCAATATTAAGCGGCGGCATTAAGTAAACCACATCTTCCAGTGGCCGAATCCAGCAGCCTTCATCGATGAAAATCTGCCGCAATTTCAGCTTTTTTTCCATAGTCATTTCGGCAAGCTGCACCACTCCAATTGCGCCTTTCACCCGCACATCCAAAACACCCGGAAGATTACCGCAACGCTCTAACTCCGCCGTCAATTGCATCTCGATTTTTTCCACCCCGGCCAACCGGTTTTCCTTTTTGAAAATGGCGATTGAGGCCAGCGCGGCGGAGCAGGCAAGGGGGTTTGCCATATAAGTTGGGCCATGCATGAAGGCGTGTTCGGGATTATCGGAGAAGAATTTGGCGAAAATATCTTCGGTTGCAATAGTTGCCGCCATGCCGATTACGCCGCCGGTCAATGCTTTTCCGATGCATATAATATCCGGGGTGATGCCCGCCTCATCACAGCCAAACATACTGCCGGTGCGCCCGAAACCGGTGGCGATTTCATCGGCGATGAATAATATTTCATTCTCCTTACAAATATTTTTTATCGCCGCCAATATATCCGCTGAATGGAATTTCATTCCGCCCGCACATTGCACTAGCGGCTCGATAATGAGGCCAGCGGCGGTTTTTTTTATGCCGGAAACCAGTTCTTTAAATTCCGCGAAACTATATTCATCGGTCGGAATATCGAGCACATATTGCATCGGCATATATGACCCGAATATTTTATGCATCCCGGCTTCCGGGTCGGAAATTGACATCGCGCCCATAGTGTCGCCGTGATAGCCATGGCGGAAACAGATGAACCGGTTTTTCTTTTTATCGCCCTGGTTATACCAATATTGCACCGCCATTTTCATGGCAATTTCAACCGCGGTGGAACCGGAATCGGAGAAGAAAACTTTGGCAAGGCCCGGCGGCAATATTTTAACCAGCTCGGCGGCCAGCCGATATCCCGGCTCATGCGCTAACCCGCCGAACATGACATGCGGCAGGGTTTTCAGTTGTTTTTCGACAGCGGAAATTATCTCCGGATGCAAATAACCATGGCAAGCGCTCCACCAGGAAGCCACGCCGTCAATCAGTTCCCGCCCATCCGCCAGTTTTATTTTACAGCCGGAAGCACCGATAACGGGAAGCGGCACCGGCAGATTTTTCATTTGCGAATAGGGGAGCCAAACATGCTCCAGGCCCGCCTTTTCCCAATCTGGAATATTCACGCAGACGGAATCAATCGGCCGCTAACGAACTTATGCAGTACGCTGGCGATCAGAGTTTGATAAGGTAGCCCTTCTTCGACGGCTTTTCGTTTGAGGCCCAGGAGATCACGGTTCGAAATACGGATATTCACCCGAGCGTTTTTCTTCATATAATTCGTTGCAGCGATTTTCGTTATCCTCATTAACTCCCCGCCATCGTCAACAGGCACGAATTCGCCTCTAAAATAAGCTTTGATCATCTCGCGCTCTTCTGGGGTTTCGGTGTCCAAAAAAGGAACCGGGAGTTTTACTTCCTTACTCTTTTTCTTAGTCATTTTTTTCATAGTTGCTCCTCCGGTATTTTTTTGTGGCCTTTCTGCTCGGATAAATTGTCTTTAAGAATATTTTATTGCCGCTTTTTACCGCGGGAACAACATACATATAACCTTCGATATTAATTTCATAAATAAACTGTCTGGGATATTTCTTTAAATTAGGATGATCGGTAATAACATTGCATTTGCCGTCGTTGATTATGTCGATTACCTTGCGAAAACTAATATTCCGTTCCGTTCTGAGAATTAAATCTTTCTCTTCGTTAAACTCAAAATCATATCCACTATAATTAATAACAACCATAATTTATCACATTGTGTGCCTAATGTCAATCAAATAGCTTCAATTCCAAGCCGCGCAAACAGCCTTCTATCCGCTGCTGCCGCCGGATTCCCGGTAGTAAGCAGCTTCTCCCCATAGAATATCGAATTCGCCCCAGCTAAAAAACATAAGCCTTGCGCTTCGTCGCTCATTTCTTCGCGTCCGGCGGAGAGGCGGACGTATGTGCGGGGCATTAGAATCCTGGCCACCGCTATGGTGCGGATGAAATCGAAAATATCGACCTTCGTGGCGCTATCCAGGGGGGTGCCTTCTACTTGTACGAGCAGATTAATCGGCACGCTTTCGGGATGCTCCGCCATATTGGCCAAAGTTTGCAGCATTTTCGCGCGGTCGGTGATATTTTCCCCCATGCCGATAATGCCGCCGCAGCAGACTTTCATGCCGGACTCACGCACATTTTCCAGCGTTTCCAGCCTGTCCGCATAAGTGCGGGTGGAGATTATATTTCCGTAAAATTCCTCGGAGGTATCGATATTATGATTATAATAATCAAGGCCCGCTTCCTTTAAGGTTTCCGATTGCTCCTTCGTTAACATTCCCAGCGTCATGCAGGTCTCTAACCCAAGGGCCTTCACGCCTTGCACAATCTCAGCAATTTTCGGCATATCGCGCTCTTTAGGCGAGCGCCAGGCCGCACCCATGCAGAAACGTGACGCACCGGCTTCCTTGGCCGCCCCGGCTTTCGCCAGAATCTCAGCCACATCCATAAGCTTCTCCGCCTTGACGCCGGTATCATATAACGAGCTTTGCGGGCAATATTTGCAATCTTCCGGGCAGCCGCCGGTTTTGATGCTGAGTAGCGTGCTCACCTGAACTTTATTGCCGGGAAAATATTCCCGGTGCAGGCTTTGCGCGGTGAAAATCAAATCATTGAACGGCAGCGCGAATAGCGCCAATATTTCAGGCAGTTGCCAATCATGCCGGATGGCGTTATCATCGGGCCCGTTCTTTATTTGCAGCGCGTTTCTAATCATGGCCGCTATATACCATTAAAAATTGCCAATTACTAAAAGATTTTACCATGAGTTCATTGGAGCGCTTTGCCGCCGATAGTTTAAAGGATTATGAGGAGAAAAACCTTTTACGGAGCTTAAAAATCACTGAGAATATTGATTCGGTTCATGTAATCCGCGAAGGGAAAAAACTGGTTTCATTTGCGGGAAATGATTATCTTGGGCTGGCGCGGCACCCGGCTGTGAAACAGGCGGCGGAGAAATATAGCGGCGGGGCAGGGGCGTCGCGCTATATAACCGGGAATCATCCCCTTTATCCGGTGCTCGAAAAGAAAATCGCGGCATTCAAAGGTTTTGCCGATGCCTGTATCATGGGCAGCGGATATCTGGCCAATATCGGCGCGATTCCGGTGCTGGCGGGAAAAGGCGATTTGATTATTGCCGATAAGCTGGTGCATGCCAGTATTATTGATGGGATAAAGCTTTCCGGGGCGGATTTCCTGCGGTTTAAGCATAATGATATGAAAAGCCTAAAAGGGTTGCTCGAAAAAAACCGGCAGGAATATCGGAATGTTTTAATAATAACCGAAGAAATTTTCAGCATGGATGGCGATAAGGCGCCGCTTTTTGAAATAGCGGAAATCGCTGGGAAATGTGATGCCTGGATATATTGCGATGCCGCGCATTCCCTATATTCGAAAGAGAAATATCCGGCGGAGAATTTTGTGTTGATGGGTACATTTTCCAAAGCTTTGGGGAGTTATGGCGGGTATATAAGCAGCGGGAAAAAAACCATCGATTTTTTGAAAAATAAAATGCGTAGTTCCATTTTTACTACTGCATTGCCGCCTGGCGTTATTGCGGCTTCTATTGCGGCGTTGGAGGTGGTGGAGGATAATCAGATGTTGCCAGTAATGGCATTGGATAGGGCAAAATATTTTATCTCGTTGATGAGTTGTCATCCCCCCTCTCTCCATTGTCATTCCCGCGCAGGCGGGAATCCATATTCCAGAGGCGGTGAGATTCTTGCAGTAACCGATAGGCCTGTGGCTATGGATTCCCGCCTTCGCGGGAATGACAACATACCAGGTGCGATAGTACCTTATATAGTTGGCGATGAGAAAAAAGCGCTGGAATATGCAGCAAAATTAGAGAAGAAAGGCTTCCTGACCGCCGCAATCCGCCCCCCAACCGTCCCAAAAAATACTTCCCGGTTAAGATTTTCTTTTTCATCCGCACATTCTGAAGATATGATAGAGGGCTTAGCAACCGCTTTGAATAAAATTACAGGATGAAAGCAGTAATAATAAATGGCTGGGGCCAGGTTTATGATTCGATAAGCGGGGTTTTGCCGCCGGAATTCGATAATGTATCGCATATAAATTACGCGGCGTTTTCGAGCTGGAAGGAGCTTATAAAAACCCTACCGAAAAACCAGGATGTCGATTTGCTGATTGGCTGGAGCCTTGGCGGGCAGATTGCGATCCGGTTGGTGGAAAATGGCATGATTAGACCGAAACTTCTGGTGCTGCTCGCCACGCCGTTTCAGTTCGTGGCCGATGAAAAAGTTCCCTATGGGATGAATCATTTTATGTTCCAGGCTTTCCGGGTGAGCTTCCAGATGATTCCGGGCGATACACTGAAACGCTTTGCCATCATGATTGCCGAGGCGGATTCCAATATGAAAAAAATCATCAAGGAACTCGGAATCGACCGCCATGATGAATATAAATGGCTGGAATGGCTGGAGGATATCGGCAGTTTCAGTTGTTTCAACGTGAATTTTGACGGCTTCCCGCGCACGCTGATTATCCATGGCGAGAATGATGCCATTGTCGATAGCAGGCAAGCCGCGCTTTTGGCGGGGGTGATTCCGCTATCGCACCTGGAAATATTGCCGCAATGCGGCCATGCGCCGCACCTGCATGATACTGAGGGTTTGCGGGCGATGATTCGGCGAGAGTTGCAAGCATTATAATGCCGGAAAAAGCTAAGGTACAGGCTGATTTCGCCCGGGCGGCGGAAAATTATGGGGCTCATGCGGATTTGCAGAAAACCGTGGCGGAAGAGCTGGTAAAATTTTCCGGGAATTATCTGGCGGATAGAGATATTATAGACCTTGGTTCCGGCACTGGTTATTTAAAAGAAATATTGCAGACTAACCAGATAACGGAAGTTGATATCGCCTTTGCAATGTGCAGGAAATCCGCGGAAAAAGGTGGGGTTCAAATAAATGCCGATATGGAAAATCTGCCCTTTAAAAATGCCGCCTTTGCTGCTGCAATTTCCTCGATGGCCTTGCAATGGTTGGATGGCTTGAAGAAAGTTTTTGCGGAAACCGCAAGAGTAATTCAGCCCGGCGGAATTTTTGCTTTTGCGGTAGTAGGAGAGGGGACGCTTTATGAACTCAGTGAAAGCCTGGAAAAATGCGGAGCCGGGAAAAGAACCAATAATTTTTTTTCGGCGGAAGAAATCAAGGATGAATTGCGGCAGGATTTTATATTGCTGGATTATAAACCGGAGAATATCATAAATCACTACCGGGATATTTTTGATTTGCAGCGGAAAATAAGAGCGATAGGAGCCAGGCGGAAAGGTATGGCGACTTATTTCGGCAAGGAAAAAGCGCTGATGGTGGATGATTATTATCGGGAAAATTATTCTGCTGATGGGAGAATTCGGGCGACTTGGAAATTGCATTATTTTGTTGCGAGGAAGCGGTGAAAAAATATTTTATCACCGGCAGTGGCACTGGAGTTGGTAAGACTTTTTTGCTGACGAACCTCTGTTGCTCGCTTATAACCCGGGGAAAATCGGTGATGGCTGTGAAGCCGGTTATTACTGGGTTTAGCGAAGAGAATTCCGATACTGGAAAAATTGCCGAAAGCCTTGGAATAAAAAGTTTAGAAAAAATTTCTCCTTGGCGGTTTGCTGCTCCGCTATCGCCTGATATGGCAGCCAGGATGGAAAGCCGGGAAATTATTTTTTCTGAAATCATAAAATTTTGCCGGGATGCTTTTACGGCTAACAAAGACTTCCTATTTATCGAGGGAATCGGCGGGGTGATGGTGCCTTTGAACGATGGAAAAACCGTTCTTGATTTGATTGTGGAATTGCAAATTCCGGTTATTTTCGTCATGGGAACTTATTTAGGGGCAATCAGCCATGGTTTGACGGCCTTGGCGGC
>Ga0206957_1083_pt1 | contig 22699 bp, 20 predicted proteins | sample Alteio_BWOrgHeat_32_FD_152975 | JGI IMG/M metagenome (GOLD analysis project Ga0206957, IMG submission 152975) | Enriched cells from forest soil in Barre Woods Harvard Forest LTER site, Petersham, Massachusetts, United States -... | ecosystem: Environmental > Terrestrial > Soil > Temperate forest >...
GTGTGAATTACTCAATGATAAACACAGTTGATGCCGTAGTACACGAATATTTCGACAACGATGTTGAGGTAAATCAGAAACATTATTTTTACCGCATTGAAGCTGTTAATTCCTGTGGAGCAACCATTACGAGTAATAATGGAACTTCTATTCTGTTGAACACTATATTAACAGATGGAAATCCTGAATTAAACTGGACCCCTTATTCAGGCTGGGATACAGGCGTTGATCATTATACAATTGAAAAATTAAACAGCCAGGGAAAATGGGAGATCATAAATACCGTTGATGGAAAAACTCTGAAGTATATCGACAATAAATAAAATAAAAAAATCCCGGTCATTCCAAAATAATGACCGGGATTTAAAAAAATTAAAATATTATTTTGCCTTTTTTGCTTCTTCAATAAACTTCTCGTTCATCTTAACATACTCTTCATTCTTCGCTTCTTTGGATAGAGCTAAAGATTGCTCAGCCGTTGCGATTGCTCCTTTTGTATCCTTTAATTTCAGTTGGATTTTCGCTTTTAAATGCACCATGTAAAATGCTTTCGGGTTTTGTTCGATCGCTTTATTTACAAACTCAAGTGCTTTATTCAGATCTTTTCCGTTATCAAAATAATAACTTGCTGATTGAAAATACGGACGTTTATCAGCAGCAAGCGATGTTTCGATATTTTTCATAATTGTGCTGTCGATACTTTCAGTAACATTAAACGCGATGCGGGTTTTATCCCAAAGCAATTCAATGTTAGCCGAAGTTGGAGTTACATCAGCCACATCCATCGTCATCGTTTCTACTTTATCATTCATCATTGCTGGCTTAACTTTAAAACGAAGCTGATCCTCCGATTGTTTATAATCGAATGCTCCCCATAAAGTCAGATTTTTATTCAGGATGATTGTCCATTCTGCTTTTCCGGGAATTGTGAACAAGGAATATGTTCCTGCAGGAACAGCGTTCCCTTCCACTTTTACATTATCACTGAATGTTAATTTAGTTGAAGCATTTGCACCGGTTCTCCAGATCTGATCGAATGGAACAACTTCACCATATACAACACGGCCTTTAACACCGGGACGGGAATATTCGATTGTAATTTCTCCTAATGCAAAATTTTGTTTTACAGTCGATTTCGGACTTGCTGCCGGTACTTTTAAATCCTGTGCAAATGTTGTCAATGAAAGTGATGTGATAACTGCTGCTGCCAGCGTAATAATTCTTCTCTTTTTCATAATACTTCTGTTTTATTTTTTATTTATTCATTTTCTTTTTAAAAGCTTTAACCGTTGCTCCAGGCGACATGACAATTGGGATCCCTCCCCAATCCTTATATTTTTCAAGCAGCTCAGCCTTTTTTGAATCATCAGTTGCAGCCAGTTTCATATCGTTAAAGAACTGACGGAAATTATCAATTACTTCCTTCCCTCCTGCCTCTCCATGACCGGGAACGACATGCTGAATATCAAATTGTTTTGGCAGCTCATCAAACTCCATTAAATATGCATCAGGATCAGCACTTCCAAAAAGTGCAGGCGCCTGTTTATTCAGGATCACATCTCCGGCAAACAGCAATTTCCGCTTGTGAAGGTAAACTACAATGTCACTTTGAGTATGAACATTTTTAGCGAGGTTAAGTAATGTAACTGTATCATTACCCATTTTAATATCCATTTTATCTTTCAGCCAATCCGTAGGCATAGTTTCCTCACCTGCTTCTTTTGCCCAGAATTCTTTGGTGTAATTACCTCCTGCAATGATACGCTGACCTTTATAAAATTTATTTCCTTTACTGTGGTCCGGATGAAAGTGTGTATTAATGACCAGCACTGGCTTTGTGCCCGCCAGTTCTTTTACTTGTTTGGAAAGCGCTTCTGCAGCTTCATCCATCTTTGTATCAATAACAATAACCAGGCTGTCGGAAGTGAGAATGCCTGAATTTCCTCCGCCACCTAAAACGAGTGTTAAATTTTTATCATATTGAATCGTGCTTGTCGTTTTCATTTTTTTGCATGAAAGGCCGCACGTAGATCATAAATAAGGTAATGGCTGCTATGATGAGAACACCTAATACAATGCCAACCCATTTTAAAATTTTTTTAAGCATTTTTATTTTTTTAGTTAGTAATTTAGATCTGAAAATTGTTCGTCATAATTACTTATTCGCAGGCTATTTTCCAAATAATTAAAACGACAGCTGTATACATTTAAACTTCAAACACATAAAATCATGGATGCATTTTTAGGGACAGGACTTTTAGGATCGAACTTCGTTCGTGCTATGATCCGCAATGGCAAACAGGTACAGGTATGGAACCGTACAGAGCAAAAAGCAAAAGCGCTGGAAGACGAAGGTGCAAAAGCGTTTGCAGATCCTGCTGACGCAGTAAAGGGAGCTGAACATATTCATATTACACTTTCGGACGACACTTCAGTTAATGAAGTCCTGGAACGTGCCAGCAAAGGATTTTCGGCAAACGCGATAATCATTGATCATACCACCACTTCTGCTGTTGGCGCTGCAGAGCGCAGTAAAAAATGGAAAGAGCGGGGCTTTGCTTATCTGCATGCTCCTGTATTTATGGGACCACAAAATGCATTTGAAAGTTCTGGTTACATGATGGCTTCCGGTGATGAAGAATTATTTAAAAAAGCAGAAGCGGATTTGTCGAAAATGACAGGCAAACTGATTTACCTCGGACCAAAACCGGATCGCGCAGCGGGAATTAAGTTGTTAGGTAATTTATTTCTTGTCTCCATGACCGCCGGAATTTCCGATACACTCACGCTCGCAAAAGCGCTTGATATTCCTGCATCAGAAGTAACTTCACTTTTTGAATGGTTCAATCCCGGCGCTTCTGCCCCTGCACGTGTAAAACGTATGATCGCTGCTAAATTCGATCGTCCTTCGTGGGAATTAAGCATGGCACGTAAAGACACGCGCCTGATGATGGAAGAAGCAGCACGTGGAAATGCTTCGCTCGTGGCTATTCCAGCCATTGCAAAGGAAATGGATAAATGGATTGAAAAAGGATTCGGACAAAAAGACTGGACTGTAATTGCGAAGGATGCGGTTAGTTAGATTTGAGACTTGAGACTTGAGACTTGAGATGTGAGACTTGAGATGTGAGATGTGAGATAACAAGATGTGAGATAACAAGATGTGAGATAGAAGATTTGGCTGAGTGCATTTCTTCCATCTCATATTTTATTTTTTAAACAAGCTCCGTTAGTCTTTTATAAACCTCACTTGAACTCCATTTTTCAGCAAAAAAAGCGTGATCATATGACCACGCTTTAGTATCCGAAAATTCATTCTGACTAGTACTTCTCCTTTTTCTCCGTTGTCTTTTTTATTACTTCACCGCTTAAAGAAAACTGAACCTCATACGTCTCTTCGCCTTTCTCAATTTCTATTTCATACACTCTTCCTTTATCAAACAAGTCAACCTGCTCTGCTTCCTTTATTTTATAATCTTTGAAATTTTTTGTAAGCGATTGCTGCACGGCTGTGGGCAACTGTGATACTTTTATTTCTGTTTCTGTTTCCAGCCACTTCCCATCTTTATCAAATTTTGCGGAACACTCCTCGCTTTTTAAATCGAAGTTGGCTTCATAATCTGTTTTGTCTTCTATTTCCCATTTTATTTTTTCTGCAGCAGGAAATTTAGTTTTGAATGCAGAGGCAACGGATGCAGGAACTTTGTCTGCTGTTATTTTTTGTGCGGATAAACCCGTGCAGATCAATACTGCAAAGAAAAGTAGGCTCGATGTTCTCATGTTATATATTATTTAGAAAAATAAGAGCCTGTTTAAAATTTATTTCTTTGAAGTGTTTTGATGAATTTTTGAGCTAGACGAGGCACTTTTTGATGGCCATAGTGGAGCTACTACGGTCAAAAAAAGTAACGAAGTATGGTTCAAAAAGGCGCATAACAAACATTTGAAATAAAATTTAAACAGGCTCTAAGTTAATTCATTTCAACTATTTAAATACTTGTTTGTTTACGTTTATTACGGGCAAACTTTTCATCCAGAGATCTTATTCCAGGTCCTGCCAAAAGCAAAAACCAGCACACCAGCAATTGTGCGTAGTCCGAACGGATCTCATGCAACACAGCCCAGATGCCGGTTTGCGGCGGCGATGGTGGCAATGGCAATGGCGATGTTCCAAGAAAAACGGAAATTTTGGTCGACAGGATCGCAGCAATCATTTCGAGAATAAAATATAAGGCAGTTGCTCTTGTCAGCAAGCCAAATAGCAGCAATAAGCCGCCAATAATTTCTGTTGTTGCAACAAAGTGTGCAGTCATTTCCGGAAGCGGGAAACCAAGTTTAGTAAAGCGGCCAACGCCTTGGTTTGGATAAACGAACTTTAAAATTCCTTCCCAGAAAAAAAACTCCTCCAGCCATCAGCCTGAGTAAAATAATTTCTGAACCGCCATTGGTCGGCGGGTTTAAAAGCCATGTGATTCGGTTTTTCATGTTATCTGTTTTTAATGTTTACGAATAATTACATTGCAAATATTAAAAAAACCAACTTTTAAACTTGTTAATGATTTGTAAATATTACCAATCTATTTGTTAAATCTTCCGTGTTTACACAGATTTGAAATATCTTTACATATAATGCATCGCAATAACATACGTCTACTGATCGTGCTGGCTTCCGTCTGCATTATTGGCATCAGCATTACACAGGTGTATTGGGTAAAAAAGGCATTCGACCTCAAAGAAAATCAGTTTAATGCCAACGTGAGCCTGGGATTAAAAAATGTTACGGATTCTGTTTTAAATTATTACCACAAACCCTTATCCACTGATGCAGTTGATCAGTTGTCATCCAATTATTTTGTTGTTGATCTGAAAGAAGCTGTCGAACCGGAAGTACTTGAACGCTATGTACGAAAAGAATTTATGAAGCGAGGACTACTTCTGAATTTCGGGTTACTCCTCTATGATGGCAAGGAATTGATTTCTTCCAAATGCATCAGCTTTACCAACAAACCTGTTGAAATGGATCTCTTATCCGGGCATCCCCAGGAAGACGAAAGTGATTATTATTTTGCTGTATTCTTTCCCTCGAAAGACAGCACTATCCTCAGCCAGATGGGCATCTGGATCTTTTCCAGTTTTGTATTATTGATTGTTTCTTTATTTTTCGCTTACACACTTTTTGTGATTCTCAAACAAAAAAGATTAGCTGAAATTCAGAAAGATTTTGTCAATAATATGACGCATGAATTTCAAACGCCTATTTCCACGATTTCTATTTCCGCTGAAGTATTAAAAAATCCCGAGATCATTAAAACACCGCAGCGCCTATTGAACTACGCAACTATCATCAGCACAGAAGTAAGCCGACTCAAAACCCAGGTGGAACGCATTTTACAAATGTCGGAACTGGAGAACAATGAAATCCAGCTCGACAAAGAATCGATTGACGTTATAGAAATTATTAAAAACGAAACAGCAAAAATAATTTTAGCTGCAGCGATTCCTGAATCAGCTATTCAGCTTGACTTAAACCCGGATACCATTTGCATTCAGGCCGACAAGCTCCATTTCTCCAATATCATTTACAACCTGTTGGATAATGCGGTTAAATATTCTTCCGCTAATCCGGAGATAAAAATTTCGGTGAGAAATGAACGGAATGGAATTGTGATCAGTGTGAGCGATAATGGGATCGGTATTTCAGACGAACATAAAAAAAGGATTTTCGATAAGTTTTATCGTGTGCCGCATGGAAATACCTATGATGCAAAGGGTTTCGGACTTGGACTGAACTATGTAAAATTATTGCTGAAGGCACACAAAGGTTTAATTGATGTGGAAAGTGAAACCGGAAAAGGTTCGCGCTTTATTTTGTTTTTTCCTGAAAAGTAAATGACACAAAAGGCAAAAATACTATTGGTTGAAGATGACGAGTCGCTTGGATTTGTGATCAAAGACAATCTTGAGCAACAACAGTTTGAGGTGGATCTTTGCGCAGACGGCGAAAGCGGCTGGAACACTTTCAATAAAAACAAATACGACATTTGTATCCTCGATGTAATGCTTCCGAAAAAAGACGGCTTCACTATTATAGAAAATATCCGTAAAATAAATGAACACATTCCTGTTTTATTTCTCACTGCACGTGCACAAAAAGAAGATAAAATAGCAGGATTTAAAAAAGGTGCGGACGACTACATTACCAAGCCTTTCAGCATAGAAGAATTAATTTTACGCATTGACGTTTTTTTAAAACGAACAAAAGTCAGCACTGCTGTTTCCAACCAATTTACAATAGGAACATACACATTCAATTATAAAGATCTTTCCCTCTCTTCTCCAAAAAAGAAAATTTCCCTCACACAAAAAGAAGCTGATTTGATCCGGCATTTTTATGAAAACAAAAACAAACTGATCAAACGGGAAGAAATTCTAAAAACCGTTTGGGGAACTGATGATTACTTTATGGGCAGAAGCCTGGATGTCTTTATTTCCCGTTTACGCAAATATTTTTCGGAAGACAAATCACTTGAAATTACAAATCACTTTGGGGTTGGGTTTACGTTTGTGATCCTGGAAAAATAAATCCCATTGAACTTTAAAGTGGGCTGACGTCCATATTAATTATGGTATCACGTGATTTACAGTCACCGCCGAAGGACTAATAGCCGTGTAAACCGTACGTCCTGTAGGCAGGTCTTCATATGTTGTTGCACTGGTTGCCATTCCGTAAACTGCAAAATAAACAGTTGACCCGCTTGTCAGCAATGCATTTGTGAGATCATATTTTGGAATAAAAATTGTAAATGAACTTGCAGAAGGGTTTCCGTTAATTGTTTTAGTATAGGTAAGCATGTATGTTGCAGGATCCGCAGATGTAGCACTTGTATTACCAACAAAAACAATCAGTGTACGTGCCCTTGTGTCGGCTCCAATTGTTCCTCTCAATTTAACATATGCAGTACTGTCCTTCGCGGCAACAGTAATGGTATCAACTGCGACCAGCGTGGGATCGATATTAAAATTCGGGATTTTAGATAATCGCGCATCTCTTGTATTTGTGCCTTCAAGTAATTGAATGTTCTGCGCCTTAAATGTACCGAAAGTAGAATCAGAATAAGTTAATGTGTAAGTGCCGGTGCTGAGATTCGGAAAGGAAAATTTTCCTGTGCTATCCGTCATCGTTGACATACTTGTTCCATCAATACTTATTTTCACTTTATTCAGTTGCGAAAATAATTTCGAATCATACTGATCGAACAAAGAAATGTGACCTGTGAATATCCCTGTGTATGCAGGTCCTGCAGGGCCAGCCGGACCGGTAACAGTAGTGTCTTTTTTACAGGCGCTAAAAAAAGTAAGGCTGCAGATGAGTGCAGACGTATAAATGAGGCTGATTTTTTTCATTGATTAAAAGTTTGCTGCAAGTCTAAGCCGGGAATTATGAAGTCTGTGTGAAAAATCGACTGGAAGACCTTGAATCCAAAAGTTTTACAACTTTTTCTTTTTATTCTTCTTCGATGTCCGTTGTGGTAGGATATCCTGTCTTAGTTTTTCAACTTCTTTAACCAGGGTTTGTACAACTTTTGTCAATGATTCTACCTCTTCTCTGGAGGCGAAGCCATAAGAGTTTATTCTTTCCGCCGCTGCAACTTGTTCCTCAAAAAAATCTGTGATCCTCACCTGTAAAATATCCGCAATTTGGATTAATCTGCCGGCACTTGGGTCGGTTTCTCCTCTTTCGATTTTTGCATATGCACCCGAAGTAATACCCAGATCTTCGGCAACATTTGCCTGGCTGTAACCTTTGCTTGCCCGGATGCGGCGGATACGTTCTCCTATAGGTGTCTTTTTCACGACACTAATTTCTTAATCCTGCTATTTATAAATTGTCCTATTTAATTAGTATTTTGTCTTTAAAAGACATTTATATATCATTTTAGTATGGAAATCACCGAACGTCAGGCCGAGCAATGCTCAAAGGACATTAGCGAATGTCAAGTCGAGCGAAGACGAGACCACACCGAATGTCAGGTCGAGACCAGGTAACTTATCACTCAAAAACCCCTGCTAACTTTTCATATTCTCTCTCGTTTTGGTTAAATTAATAGAAAGGAAACTTAACCAAACGACTATGGACTACCCGCTACTTCCGAAAAAACAATTGCTGAAGGGTTTAACATTCACTGCAATTATTGCCGGTGCAATTGGATTCAAAGCAAATGCACAATCCGCTGCCGACGACTGGACAATGGGCTTTCACGACAGCAGGCATAGCAGCCAGACTTCAGAAATTTTAACTCCTCCGCTTACTCTGGCCTGGAAATGGACGGATACACTTTCAGCTGATAAGTCAGGGTCAATAATGATATGGTTTCCTTTATTTTATCGAGGCAATTTAATTGTACGGGGCGGCAATGCCTCTGAACGTCTTTTTTCCCTGAACCCTTCAGACGCAAGTACCAACTGGTGTTTATGCAATGGAGGATGGCCCTATCAATACGATAATTATCCTACTGCAGTTGCAGGCCGCATTGTGGCCGGAAGAATAGATAATGTATATTCCTTTGATGCAAAAACAGGAGGCGATATCGTTCCCATGGGTGGTGGACAGGGCGCTTATCCGGCTGGAGGTTCGGCCAACTGGAAGAACAGAGCGTACACACATTCTGTGTCTTCAGATGTATGGGTTGTAAATTTTAGCAACAACGAAGAGGACATGGTACTCTATGCCGATTCAATACCTTATGGATATAATGCAACCCATGGCTGGGCTTCTGTTTCAATGACGTCCCAGTATGGCAACAATATGGGGTCCGCAAATTATGGTATGCGCGTACCGGCAGTTGATTCAGGAATTGTTTATGCAAATTATATGGGAAGACTGGTAAGCTGGGATGCAATGACAGGCGTAAAATTATGGAGCTGGGGCTCTACCATAAATTACAGATCGTCACCGGCTGTGATGAACGGAATTATTTATTTCTTTGATGACAGCCTGCATCAACTGAATGCATTAAGCGCGGGTTGCCAGGGGAAAAAAGTGATCTGGACTGCTTCCATTCCCGGGGCCTTTGCACCAATAGTAAGTGACGGTGTTGTTTATGTTGGTTCATCAAACGGAACTTTTTACGCACTTGATGCATTGACCGGAACACAAAGATGGACTTTCCCAAATGTTTATCCCTATCGGGAATACCAGGTTCCTGCTATTTCAGGTGATCTCATCTATCTGAGCAACAATATTACTTTATACGCGCTTAACAAAAATACAGGAGCCAAAGTATGGCAATATGCCGGCACTGCCAGATGGGGGCCGATTGCAATTGGTGGCGGAAAATTATTTACCAGTACGTTTGATTCAAAAAAGACATTGTATGCATTTGATGCAACCTCTGTTTCATACGGACCTGCGGTCATGGAAAATTCCATTGACAGAATTACAAATGACAAAGTCAATTCAATAGATCTGACCGGAAGTGGATTTTTTGGAGGCGGCAGCTCTTCTGCTGTAACAGGCATTCACCTGGATGATGCTGCAAACACTGCACTTTCAGGATATACAGTTGTGAACGATCAAAAAATTACGGGTGTACAAATCCCATCAGGAATTGCTCCGGGAACTTATCACATTAAAGTGCAAACAACAATTGATAAAACTGTAAATGAACCTTCTCTTTATATTGAAGCGGGTGCATCTTATTTTGTTTCTACATTGGGAATTACAACTGCATCTTATACCTATGGAACGATGGAATCCTTTCAACGCCATATTGCACGGACAAGTAAAGGTGTTCTTATTGCCATGTATATTGGAATTGATTATTATCAGTCCCAGGATGCAATGTATAATATCAGCAGAGACGGAGGCCGTACATGGTCTGCTCAAACGTATGAAAGAGAATGGTCGACGCAGAATTTTATACAATCCGGTGGCGCGGGTTCCTGTTGTTTTGATTATGCGCCCACACATTCTATCTGGCTGGATGCCCAGGACCATCTGAATTTTACATTTTTACCAATGTACCAAAATCTTCCTGCCCTGGAAAGATTTTCACTTATGGATAACGACATCCTCAAAGCTGATTCTCTTTTTCCTGTTGATTCAATGACAACAGACACTGCACTTTTTCCGGGACCAATTGTAAGTGAGTCGGGTGGCCGGATGTGGACTGCATACTCGATGAATGCACAACTGATAGGATGCTGTACACATTATGTAAATGTAAGAGCTGCGTATTCAGATGATGCGGGTCGCCACTGGACACAAACCCCGCTGATCAATACTGCAACAGCCAGTCAGCCAACATTGGTTATGTACCAGGACAAACCTTTGGTCATTTATAACGACGGAGGTACACTCAGCTGGTCGGGCTGGAATGGCAGCACATGGAGCACTGCACAAGCTTTACCCGGTTCAATTACGGGAGCTAAAAACCTGAGTGCTGTTGTAAACAACAATACGATTCATTTGGTGTTTGAGTCTTCTTCTGAAATTAATTACATGAATTACAATGGATCTGTATGGTCAACAGCGCAAGTACTGGATGCAGCAGGAACTTACCCAGCGCTCACAACAAATGGATCGAAGTTATGGTGCTTTTACATCAATGCATCAAATGACCTCGTATACCGGTTTACAAATGCCGGGACCTGGAGCACAACAACATTCGCTATCACAAATGATGGCAATCAAAACCAGGCTCCTGCAACAATGGAATTGAGTCCGGACGCACACATTCCTGTATTATGGACTGCAAATGTTACAAGCTGCAGCGGAACATCAGTTGTTGTGAAATCTGCATTGGTTGATACAGCTGGAAATACCACGACGGGTATCAGACGCGTAGATGAGTCAACGAGCCAGATCAGTGTTTATCCGAATCCGGCCAACGACAAGCTGTTCGTGACAACAGATAAAAATACTCAGGTAAAAGAATTTGTTTTGATTGACCTTACGGGAAGAAGTGTTTTATCGCAAAACGTGCTTTGCCAGGGTTGCAGCAACTTTACTGTGGACATAAGCAAAATAAATCCTGGTGTTTATTTTGCGCAGACAAAAAGTATGGACGGAAAAATGAGCACAAAAAAAATTGTGATCTCCCGGTAATTTTAATCCGGCAGATAATTGATCAGTGACCAGTACAAACCAGCATTGGCAATTACTTTTGCAAAATCCTTGAACTCCATTGGTTTTACAATGTAACTGTTAACGCCAAGGCTATAGCATTCCTTCACATCAGGATCTTCCTGCTAAGAAGTAAATACCGCAACCGGGATCATTTTTGTTCTTTCATCTGCTTTCAGTTTGCGGAGCACTTCCACTCCATTCACTTTCGGCATTTTCAGATCCAGTAAAATCAGCCTGGGAATACTGTCGATGTTGCGATCTGAATATGCGCCGGTGGCAAATACATATTCGAGTGCTTCAGCTCCATCTTTCAGATGAACGATCTTATTGCTGATGTGATTTTCTTTTAATGCCATCATCGTTAACCTGGCATCATTTGGATTGTCTTCTACGAGAACAATTTCGATTTCGTGCGTTTTCATCTGTCTGTTTTTTAGTTCACTTTTACTTAACAGTTTAATTATTTAGGAATCGAGAAAAAGAATGTAGCTCCTTCATCCACCTTCGCTTCTGCCCATACTTTACCTCCGTGACGAGTCACAATTCTTTGTACAATAGCGAGACCAATACCAGTGCCAGCGAACTCTTCTTTGCTATGCAGGCGTTGAAACACACCAAACAATTTGTTATAATATTTCATATCAAACCCAACTCCGTTATCCTTCACATAATATACGACAGAATTACCTTCCGTATATGAAGCAATCTCAATAACCGGATTAGGTTTAGTATGCGAATATTTCAATGCGTTTGAAATAAGGTTGATAAATACCTGTCCTATTAAAACCCCGTCACACATGGCATACGGCATCTCCTTAACATTAATTGTCGCCTTGCTCTCCTGCTCTACTAATTTTAAGGCTTCTTTTACTGCTTCCTTTGCAAGCGTTGTCATGTCGATCCTCACCTTTTGAACAGGCTTATTTCCCAGTCTGGAGAATGCAAGCAGATCATCTATTAACTGGCCCATCCGCACAGCTTCATTGATAATAATTTTCAGCAGTTCTTTTCCTTCTTCATCCAGTTCATTGACATATTTATCCTGCATAATATTGGCAAATCCATTGATCGCACGGATAGGCGCACGCAAATCATGCGAAACCGAATAGGAAAAAGATTCCATTTCTTTATTGGCAATTTCCAGTTCCGCCGAACGTTCGTGAATCCTGATTTCCCGCTTTTGGATTTGTTCAAGCATGTCGTTAAACACAACAGAAAGTGTGTTGATCTCATCTTTACCGTTGATGGCTGAACGTATTTTGTAATTTCCTGTTTCTTTTACTTCCTGCATTACCCTCACCAGTTGCAGCAAAGGCGCTGAAACACTTTGTTGAACGAAAAGCGCAATTAAAAAAGTAAATATTATTCCGATCAGCAACACTATTCCTGCAATTGAAATTTTTCCATTTATTACTTTTTGCATTTCCGACAAATCGATTTGCAGACACACAACACCAATTATTTCTTTGTCTTTAATAATGTTATTATAAACAAAAAGATATCCGTTTGCTATTTCAAATTTTTTATTCTGTGTTTCTGTTAAAGAAAATGGCCACATCTTTGCCCCTGGTTTTATATAGGAAGCAAATAAATTTCCTTTTTTATCAAGTATCACTGCATTCAGCACATCAGGCTCCACACTTAACTCAGCCAGTTTATACCTGGCAGCATCTGTATCCAGGAATTGAATAGCCGAAACGCTGTTCGATCCGATAACCTGTGCTATGGCAAGCGAACTATCTACTTTTCTTTCTTTATACGCAGTAATATCGGTCATTACAAAAGCAATACAACAAAGCACAAGTATTATGACAGACGTAGAAACCTGTCCCAGTACAAGTTTATTTTTGATGGATACGTTGCGTAAGTTTATTAATTGTTTCATTTCTTCCTTCTTCTATTTGGGTCATTCAATAATAACCGCATGTTGCAACAACTGTGAACTGATCTTTATTCCTGCTTTATCTACTGCTTTCAGATTGATCTCAAACTTTAATTTACCTTCCGAAATATTAAAATTAATATGCGCACCTTTCTTTACATAATCTTCCTTTTCAGAAACGATCAGAACGGGTTTGCCTGCAAATTTTGAAGCAATCGCTTCAATTGTATACGGACAATCTTCAGGCACAAAAAGAATATAGCAAGACTCAACATCATCCAGGTTTTTATATTCCTTTACGACCAGCTTTTTATTTTTAGCCCGTTGTTCAGCAGCAATAATATTCAGCTGTGGTATTATCGGGGATTTACCAAGTACTGCTATATTAAATGTTCCGGGATCATTGTTATTTTTCCAATCAATATATTCAATAAACCGGAAAAGAAATGCTGCTTTGAAAGCATATTCTTTCGCGTGTATTTCATCCTGACTAAAATTAGCGCCATTCGCTGCAGTTATTATGCACAGCAGAAAAGCAGCAACAATCCTTTTCATTGGTAACGTACTCTTATATTTCAATCTCAACAATTGCATTTCTTCGGGCCACAAATAAATCAAAAGTTAACTTTTACAGAACCCATAATTCTCCTGCCGGCCTGTTGGTAATCAAAAGGCTGAGGGGTGGTTCCTCCGAGATTATTGATTAGGCTATATGTCTGATTAAATATGTTCGTCGAACCCAGTCTTACTTCCAGGTAACTTGTAATATGATAATTTATGTTCGCATCAAATGTATACCAGGCCGGAACATCATTTCCTCTCAAGGCATTATAATCGATGCCCACGTTAGGCCCTGAAAGTGGTGAACCCATTTCCGTACTTCTTCTCTCGACCGCACTTTGATAATGTCCCTGAAGTGTAAGTTCGATTTTTTTAAACCTGTAACTGATCCCTGCATTAACAGTATGTGCAGGATACCAGATCAGTGAATTGCTCGGAACAGTTTTAGGATCTATACTCGTTTCCTGGATCCTGTTTACAAAAGCATAATTAGCGAAAGCAGAAAAATCATTCATATACAAATGCAACTCGGATTCAAAACCATCCTGTGTTGTTCCAAGTGTATTATCAAAAGCCCCTCTCCTGCTATTGGTGCTTATTTCATCGCTTAAAACAGAATAGAATAATGTGTTCCTCCAGCTTATTTTATGGGTAATGGCCCAGTCGCACGACAACTCAAACGTATTGATCTGCTCCGGATTTATATTTGTTGTTGCAATCCCGCTGATAATACTGTTGGTAATAAACTGTTCGAATGGAGAAGCCACACGGAATGCATTTCCATACATGGCTTTGAAAGATAAATTTTCTTTGGCAGAATAAACAAGTACAGCACGCGGACTGAAATGAGTCAGAAAACGACTGGTGTCTTTGCCTGAATTCAGGATAGAATAGTTATAGTAGTAATTGTCTTCCCGCAAGCCAAGCGTTGCCGTTAATTTATTTCCAAGTAAATGTCCGGATGTAAACTGGGCGTAAATACCCGTATTATTTATCGGATGATCCAAAATGGTTTGATACAATGGTTTTATATTTTCCATTTGCCCGTTTGCAAAAGGTACAAAACCAGGATGATTCAGATCCACATTACTTGTATGTGATTGATCTCCTGTATACAAAACCATATCCTGCTCTATTCCACCCATCAACGTTGCTTTATTATCAAAAAAGTAAATCCACTGCGAACGCGCAAACGCACTGTTTACAGGGGTCACGTACTTTTCCCAGAATCCATATTTATAATAGGTACTGTCCATTGTTCCGTCAGGCCGTTTGCTTGTATAACCGGTAGGGACAATCTGCATTTGCATATTGGTGACTTCGTAATCGTATTTTAATACATATTCGTGAATAAGTTTTCGGGTGGATTTTGGTGTTACATATTTTGCCATCACATAATTGCGCGTAACATTGCTTGTTGCTTCTGCATTTGGTATAATAGTCAGAAAGCCATGGCCCATTTGGAAATCATAGGTTTGAAAATGATAACTCAGACTGAATCCTTCCAGTTTATCTTTTCCTTCAATTTTGCCATATATATGTGTACTGCTTTGTTCATCCTGCGTTCTTTTTTTAATAAAATTTCCGTTGGCGTCGCGCTGCAACAAAGCATCATACGAATCGTATTCGTTCCCATCGGAACTGAAATTATTAAAGGAAAGTATAGAATTAAAGTATTTTCCTTTTGCACCAACCAATGCATCAATGTTCCTGTAACCGTAATCTCCAATTTTTACTTCAGCTGTTCCGTTTCCTTTCAGGTCAGAATAAGATAAGGTATTCATCTGAAGCACTCCGGTAATGGCCTGTGTGCCATAAAGTGCCGCACCCGGTCCACGAACAACCTCCACGCTCTTGGCCATATTCAACGCAAAAGCTTCATTCGTTACTGTACTCTGAAAACTTGAAAAAGGTACCCCGTCCACCAAAACCAACAAACGGTTACTCCATAATAAATCACTGATCCCTCTGGATTCGATCACATGGTTGAAGCGGTCTTGTCCCATCGAAAATCCAGCCTGCTTTCCCGCAATATCATTGAGACTTTGCCATTGGTATTTTGTGATTTCATCCTGGCTGACAATGGAAACTGTACTTGGCGCCTCACTTATTTTTTGCCCGATCTTGGATGCGCTGGAAACCGACATGTTCACCAGATCCTCCAGGCTGAGCTTAATCAGTTCAGTAACTTTTACCGTTGTATCTGTTTGTGAAAAACCTGTTATGGATAGACACATAAAAGAAAAAACAAGAAATTTTCCTTTATTTTTAGTCAATAACAGTCGTATAAATTTAATCATGCGATGTTCTTATTAGATAAAAAAATAAAAACCAAGTCGTTGAAGATACGACCGGATTTTTCTCAAGGAGTAAGTTACATTTACCTTTTAATATGGAATTTGGGTTTCGATGAACTGGGTGCTTTTTGCCGGTGAGCTGTATGGAATTGGGGATGAAATTTTGATTAAATTACTCCCTTCCTAACTTTTTCAGCATCTTATAATGACCCGCAAGTGCCTTGAAAAAAGTGGGTTCCACATGATAGGGTACTCCAAACGCACGTGCTTCCTCCTGAACAATAGGTGCAAGTTTACGGTAATGCACATGACAAATCCCTGTAAACAGATGATGTTCTATTTGATAGTTGAGTCCACCAATAAACCAGTTTAAAATACGGCTCTTTGGAGAAAAATCTGTAGTATTAATAACTTCATGAATTGCCCAGGAATCTTCCATACTTTTTTCATCTTCCTTGTTGGCGATTGGTAATGCAAATCCTGAGCTCTCAACAATATGTGCGGGTTGAAAAATGGAGGAGAGAATAAGTCCCGCCGTAAAATGCATGATTAAAAATCCAAACAGAACATAATACCAGGGCATCCCTGCAAACAAAATGGGCAGGAACATAATGTACGAATAGTAAAACAACTTATACATCGTAATCCGGAACAAGGCTTGTTTTAATGAAACCCTTTGCTTTACAAGCAGGTCGTGATGTTTGTAACGTACAATCTGTAAGTAATCTTTGACGGTCATCCAGAATAAAGTCATCATCATATAAAAAAACCACGCGTAAATGTGTTGATACCTGTGAAACCAATAACGTGGTTGACGGGGAGAAAAACGCAACAGGATTATACTGTCAATATCTTCATCAAGGCCTGCGATATTCGTGTAGGTATGATGCAATACATTATGCTGTATTCTCCATGTAACCGCATACCCCCCCGATTATTTCCAATATGTGACCTATAAAACCGTTTACTTTTCTGTTCGGTGAATATGTTCCGTGCTGGGCATCGTGCATGACTGATGTTCCTATTCCCACCATGCCTAATCCCATCAAGACCCAGAAGCTAAAAAACAGCCAGGGCCTTCCTGCACCTAAACCAGTGACCATTAAAATATAAGGAACAAAATACAGCAAAAGCATAATTACCGTTTTCACCCACATTGCTGTATTTGCATAAGATGAAATGTGATTGGATTCAAAATAAGCACGCACCTTTCTCACAACGCTCTCATGAAAACTATCCTTCCCATTGGGAGCAAAACGAACAATGTGTAATTTATTTGCTTCTATTTCAAGAGGTGTCGCCATCACAACAAAACTGGACTACAAATATAATTTCTGCTGAACTGATTGCCTTTGCTTTTCGGTCAAGCTATTTTTTTGATGGTTAAGGATAAATTCCAAATAGCTGTGAGTTGGAGATTGGCAATTTTTTCAGTTCATTTATTCTCTGGCAATAAAAAGATGAATAATTCGTTTGTCAGTATAAACAGACAATATGGTCCATACATGCAGATAAACCCTAATGTGTTACGCATAAATATATTTATAACAACAACGTACCTGGTTTACATATTTCTTCTTTTTTCCTCAACACAACTATTTTCTCAAACCTATTTTCAAAAAACGCTTGGAGGCGCCAGCCATGATGCCGGTTTATGTATTAAACAAACTTTTGATCGTGGATATATAATAGGTGGAGTTGCAGCCAGTTTCGGAAGTGGACCGGATCATTTTTATCTTGTTAAAACCGATTCCAGCGGAAATCTGATGTGGACAAAAACGTTTGGAGGAACCGGCAATGATGATGGCCACTTTGTTCAACAAACTTCCGACAGCGGATATATTTTTGTTGGCCGCTCAGGCAGTTTTGGAGCAGGCGGAGATGATATTTACCTGGTAAAAACAGATGTTTCCGGTAACATCAGCTGGACAAAAACTTTTGGAGGCGCTTTGAGTGATGATGCTTATTGTGTTAAACAAACCTCTGATGGTGGTTATATCATTGCGGGTACGACTTCAAACTTCGGAGCAGGAAACTTAGATGTTTATCTCATAAAAACAGATCCAAGCGGAAATCTTACCTGGACAAAAACCTTTGGCGGCCCAAATGATGATTTTGGCTATTCTGTTCTCCTGACTTCTGACGGAGGTTATATTATCTCTGGTGCAACGTATAGTTTTGGCGCAGGCAGCGCAGATGTTTACATTATTAAAACTGATAATCTGGGTGACACATTATGGACCAAAACTTTTGGAGGTGGTTTACCTGATATCAGTTACGCCAGTGAAGGAATATATCCAACGAGTGATAAAGGATACATTATTTGTGGCGAAACACAAAGTTTCGGAGCAGGATTTAATGATATTTACTTGGTTAAAATTGACTCCCTTGGAAATTTGATTTGGAGCAAAGCCATTGGCGGTATACAGGATGATTGGGCCTATTCTGTCCACCAGGTCTCTGATGGTGGATTTATTATTGCCGGAACTACCTCGAGTTTCGGATATACATACTCAAATGCCTACTTTATTAAAACAGATTCCAGCGGAAATCTTTTGTGGTCAAAAGCTTTTGGCGGATCAAATTATGATGAGGCTGGGTCCTTTTGTGAGACTCCCGATGGCGGATTTTTAATAACAGGCCTAACACATAGCTTTGGGGCAGGCTCAGAAGATTTATACCTTATCAAAACGGATTCCAATGGTAACAGTGTTTGTAGCGAAAACCCCGCGACAATAATTATATCACCTCCAACTCAAACTTCAAATACCCATACATTAGTTTCTTCGGGTTGTATAACAACAACGCCCGCTAATACAGTGGGACAAGGAGGTACAATGGCTTTTGTTTGTTCTTATACTGCAAGTCTGAATGTTTCATCTCCTCTATGTAATAGTGAATGTACCGGCACTGCAAGCGTAATAACTTCTGGTGGAACAAGTCCATTCACTTATAAATGGAACAACGGACAATCTTCTGCAACGGCAACGGGTTTATGCAGTGGCAATTATACAATAACTGTTACAGATGCATCGGGACTTGTAACGGTTACACAAACGTCAATCACCCAGCCGTCAGCAATCACGCTTAATACAGCATCAACCAGTTCTTGTACGGATCATCCTACCGGAACTGCAACGGTTAATGCCACCGGAGGCACTTCAGCATATTTATTTAGCTGGAGCAGTGGTCAAACTACTCAATCTGTCACTGCCTTATCAGGCGGAACATATTTTGTAACCGTTAGCGACACTAATAATTGCAATGACAGCGATTCCGTAACAGTTGCAACATTGCCTCCTCCAACAATATCCATTACAGGCAATTCAACAATTTGTTCTGGACAAAGCACAACACTTTCAACATCCGGAGGTGGAACGTATCTATGGAGTACCGGCGATATTACCAGTTCAATTTCTGTACTGCCCCCTTCTTCAACTTCGTTTTATGTTACAGTGACCGATATCAATGGATGCATTGGCACAAGCTCGAAATCAATAACGGTTAATCCCATTCCAACTGTAAACATAACAGGAGGCGGAACAATAATACAAGGCATGAGTATTCAACTAGCCGCAAACGGAACGGGAACATTTTTGTGGACACCTTCAACCGGATTAAGCTGCAGCACATGCTCCAACCCAATTACTTCTCCTGAAATAAAGACAAATTATTGTGTGCTTCTTATCGATAGCAATAATTGTTCTAATAATGCCTGCTCAGAGATTGATGTTATTTGCGGAGATCTTTTTGTTCCAACTGCATTCTCTCCAAATCATGACGGACAGAATGATCTTTTATTTGTCCGTGGAAAATGCATTCAAACAATGACCTTCCTTATTTTTAATCGCTGGGGTGAAAAAGTTTTTGAAACAAACAATCAGTCTAATGGTTGGGATGGAACATTTAAAAATTTACCATGTAATCCTGACGTATTTGAATACTATTTATCTGCAACTTTGTTTGATGGCAGCAGTGTGAACAAGAAGGGGAATGTAACATTGATAAGATAGCATTATCCGCAATTCTATTTGCTGACCAAACTCCTGGCAAATCTCCCAAGTCATTTGAATCAGTGACCTACTCAACCAATCCACCCGTTTACTCAATGAGCGCTGCAGTTTAATAATTTCACCGGGGCTTTGCTATGGCTGAAGGCATTCCACGCAGTGGAATTGATTAAATTAGTCCGGATATTGCCATTGTCCGTCAAATGAAAATAGAAACATCCAGGTTAATTCTTCGTCCTCTTTTAAACGAAGACATTGACGACCTGCAAAACAAGATTTACGGCGTCCCAGAAACAATGCAGTATATAATTGGCAACTCACGCACGCGTGAAGAAACACAAAAAACGCTTACCCTTCTCATTGAAGGATTTGATAAAAATGGTTTCGGATTTCTGGCAGTAGAAAAAAGAACTACCAGGGAATTTATTGGTATAGCTGGTATCGATTATCTTAACCAGACCACAGAAATACAGGTTGGTTACTTATTTGAAAAAGAAAGCTGGGGACGTGGTTTGGCAACAGAAGTGACCAAAGAACTTATAGCCTACGGATTCCGGAATCTTAAACCGGAAAAAATAGTTGCGATTACTCAGCCACAGCACAGTGCATCAATTAAAGTCCTGGAGAAATGCGGTTTAAAATTTATTGACAAAAGAATTATTAAAGAATTAGAGTTTTCTTATTATCAAATTAAACAAAGTGATTATTTAACAAAATAAAATGTTTCCCGCTTTCTGCCAAACAAAAGAATAACCATGAACTATTTTAATCCAAAGTCAGCTGCCGAGCGTTATTCAAAAGGACGACCGGATTTTCATAGTAACAGCATAAACCGCATTAAGAATTTTCTTCACCTTGATAAAAAACTTGACAGAGCGTTAGATATTGCTTGCGGAACGGGACTTTCAACCAAAGCGCTTTTGGAAATTGCAACGAATGTTTATGGAACAGATGCATCACAGCAAATGCTGGAGTTTGCTGTACAACCGGATAAAATAAATTACTCAATTGCAAAAGCTGAACAACAACCTTTTCCGGGCAACTATTTCGATTTGATTACAGTCAGTTCAGCTGTGCATTGGTTTGACATCGACAAATTTTTACAGGAAGCGAATCGACTGTTAAAAAGTCAATCCTGGCTTGTACTTTATGAAAATTATTTTATTTCCGAAATGGTTGGCAATGAAAAATTTAAAGAATGGTTTCCGGATATTTATCTGAAAAAATATCCGTCACCTTTACGCAACGATAATTATGACTGGACGAATGAAAATTTAAATACAAAGAATTTCCACCTTGTGACAGAAGAAAAATTTAAGAATCCTGTTACTCTCAAAAAAAAACAATTAGTACTTTATTTTACGACACAAAGCAACATTATTTCAGCAGTTGAAAAAGGTGAAACAACTTATGAAGAAGTAGAACTGTGGCTGGATAATGAGCTTAAGGCATTTTTTGATAATGATGACACGACACAAATAATTAATTACGGAAATTGGATTAAATATATTCAAGCGACAAATTGAGAAGCGATTTGGTTCGACAATCCTACAAGATGAAAATTAAACTTGAAAAATACCATCCTGAACGGATCGACCTCTTCAATGAGATAAAGTATGACCTCGAACAAGCTTTGATTTGGTCTGATTCTGATTTGAAGAAATTAATGGAATACAATAATATTATAGAATTTTAAGTTTTTATCTAGTAATGGGTTGGATATTATATTTAATAATATATTTCTACTGGTTATTTAAAAAGAAGCCTTACAGTAGGATAATCTCTTACAGCTTTCCACTATGCAAGTTTTCAGTTAATACTAAACGATGGTGATTTGACAAAAGTGATTCATAAATTTCAAATAATATGAAAACAAAAAATATATTATTATTGGCAATTGCAGTTGCTTTTCTCTTTGCTTGCCATTCAAACGCCGACCACGACAAAGCTTTAAAGTATTATGTTAGTATTGACACCGACTTGAAGAAGGCTACTCAATCCGTTAATTCCTTCTGGCATAAATTAGGAGAGGCTACAAAAATGGCGGTACAAACCCCTGAGAAAAAATTAAATGAAAATACCGTCGACTCATTCACTATAGCATATCAAACTACAATAACAGAAATAAATTCTTCAATAAAATCGGTTTCTTCTCTGGAAGAATTTGACAAAGAGATGAATCTCAAAGAGAAAGTACTTGACCATTTGAATGCAGGCAAATCATTACAAGAAACATTTATCCCAACTGTTTTAAAAGGACTTAGAATAGGACTTGGTAATTTGTCAGAAAGTGAAAATCAATTGTTGAGAAAATCAACTAAACAAAATGAAGACTTCCAAATTGAGAAGGAAGAGTTTATAAAATTGGGTGATACGTTTCGTGCTAAGTACCATATAAAAGATACGGAATTGGATAAATTCGGACTATAATACATTTTCAATAAATGAAACCCAACCACCTCAAATACCTCTTAATATTCCTGTCGCTGAATTGCTTAGGGCAGAAATCGAATATGGATTCTGTTATTAATGTGACATCAAATCAAAATATCCATTATTGTGATTGTGATAGTGTTAAAGGAAATAAATCATATACAGGCTTCTGCACTGAATACCTTGACAACATCTTCGAGATCACTAAAAAGAAGGGAGCTCGGTTTAAAAATTACATTTATTACGAACATGGTGAAAAACCCAAAATATATGCCAGTGGTTACTATTTAACCTTTGGAGACAATATATTTTCCAACAACAAGAAAATTACTACTTCGGATTCCGTAACCTTACTGGACGGACTATATGAATTGCGAGATAGAAAAGG
>Ga0206957_1084_pt1 | contig 22654 bp, 17 predicted proteins | sample Alteio_BWOrgHeat_32_FD_152975 | JGI IMG/M metagenome (GOLD analysis project Ga0206957, IMG submission 152975) | Enriched cells from forest soil in Barre Woods Harvard Forest LTER site, Petersham, Massachusetts, United States -... | ecosystem: Environmental > Terrestrial > Soil > Temperate forest >...
CGGTTTTTTTCAATGGAAAGGACGGCTTGGTGAAGAATTCCCGGCGCTCCGGCGGAAAGGTCAAGCCCCAGCCTTGCCGCCAGGCCGATATTGCGCGCCTCGGCAATTGCTTTGCGCTCAATCAGGGTTAATGGCCGCAGCAGGCTGGAATTTTCAAAGCTGGTTTTATAACGGTGATAAACCGCAGTGGCTATAAAAATTCTATCCTCATGGGTGACGCCGGAAAGCGAGGCGTCAAGAATCAGGCGGAAGGCCATTTCGGCGCGATATTCGGTGTGCTCATACCAGGCAATGCGCGAAAGCAGGCAGGCGGCGAGGCGCAGTTTCGCGGCTTGCGGTTTTTCGCCTAAAAAAAGCGGTGACATCCAGGCGAAAAGCTCCTCGCCGAATTTTGTCCAAGCGCCTTTTGGTTCGGGCGAAACATTTTCTATCATGCCGGTGCAGCCGGCAATCAGCGGATTCTGCGCCCTGGTTTTTTCATCCAGCAGCGAGAATAAATAACCTTCGCGGATGCCGTGCACGGAAAATACCAGGCTTGCCGGGCTTAACAGCTTTATTATCCGGCTGGTAATTAGCGCCGTGAACCCCAGGGTTTCCAGGCGGCTGGCGGAGATGAAGGGAAACTGCTTGGGCGCCGTGCCCGGTGTTTTCAATATCTCATCCAGCGTTTCCGCCATTTCGCCTGCTGGGACGATATAATTATGCAATACTTTGAGCGGATATTTCCGCCGCGCCATATGGATTTTCGCGAGTGCCCGGAACCCTCCGCCCACCGCGTAAAAATCCTGCCCGCTGCCGGCTTTCAAATGCGGCCAGGAAACCAGATGCCCGTCTATTATTTCCGCTTCCGCCTTATAATCGCGCTTGCCCTGGCGCTTCAGGCGCAGCGGCCCGAGCGGAAAGCTTTGATAGCCGCCATGCTGGCCGCTGGAATTAATATAAGAAAGCTCCAGGCTCCCGCCGCCAAGGTCGCCGACCACCCCTTTGGCGTTAAAAATTGATTCCAGCACACCGAGGCAGGAGAATTTCGCTTCCTCCTCACCGCTGATGATTTTTACCGTGAGCCCATATTTTTCCTTGATTCTTCTCGTGAAATCTCCGCCGTCTTTCGCCTCCCTGACCGCCGCGGTAGCCAGCGCGGTGATTTTACCGACTTTCATATTTTCCGCCAATGTCACGAACCGCGCAATCGCCCGCTCAGCCGATTCAACCCCGGCGGCGTTTAACTTGCCGTCACTATCCAGCCCTCTGCCCAGGCCGCACAATACTTTCTCATTGAATAGCGGCAATGGTGTGCGTTTCAGCCCGTCATAAACCACCAGCCGCACCGAATTCGAACCTATATCGATTACCGCGATTTTCTGGTGATTGTTATGTGATTGCTGATTAATCATGCGGTGCTTATTCTAATTGCTAATTATTAATAAGACAATCCGGCTTCCTAACTATTAACCTTCACCCGCCCCCGCTTTAAAACCCTCAGCACTATTTTCAAATCGAAAGCTTTGAAAACAAAAGCCGATATGATGAAAATAGCGAGGCCACAGGCGATGGTTATGCCTAATACCGCCGCTTCCTGTAAGTGGAAGGCGGCGAGGAATTGTAGGTGCGATACTAGATTTCCGGTGAATTTGCCGATTATGAAAAGGGCGGCGGACATTACCATGGAGGAAAGAATCATCCCGCGCAGGCGGATTTTTAGGGTAGCGTCGGCGCGGAATAGATTGCGTTTATGCAAGGTGATAAGCAGCATCGCCACATTCAGCCAGGCGGCAAGCGAGGTGGAGAGCGCGATTCCGATATGCGGGAAAAACCCGATATGGCGGAGGAAAAGCACCAATATAATATTGAACACTATATTGGCTATCAGGCCGACTACCGAAATCTGCACCGGCGTTTTCGTGTCGTGCGTGGCAAAAAATGGCGCGACCAGAAGTTTTATTAATACGAAAGCCGGAAGGCCTATAGCATAGGCTGATAGAGAGTAAGCGGTGGCCATGGCTTCATCGCCGGTGAATTCCCCGCGCTGGAATAATACCGATACGATGGGAAAAGCGATAATCATGAAGGCCGCAGCGGCGGGCAGGGTGAAGAACATCGAAATTTCCAGCGCGCGGTTTTGCGTTGCCATTGCCTCTTCCAATTTTTTCTCTTTAATCTGGCGGGTGAGAAGCGGAAGAAGCGCGGTGCCGACGGCGGTGCCTATTACCGCCAGGGGCAATTGGTTTATCCGGTCGGAATAATAAAGATAGGAAACGGCATTCGGCACCAATGTGGCTATAATAGTATCGACCCAAAGATTGATTTGCACGATTCCGGCGCCGATAGTGCCGGGCAGCATTAGTTTCAAAAGCTTTTTCACCTCGGGCGAAAGTTCGGGTTTTTTCAGGCGCAAATTTATGCCGTGTTTGCGAAGCGAAAGATAAAGAAAAATCACCTGTACCACCCCGGCCAGTGCCACACCCCAAGCCAGAGCATGTGCCGGTGTCGGCGTTACACTGCGCAGGAGATATAAGGATAGAATAAGGCAGATATTGAGGAGGATCGGCGATGCGGCGGCGGCGGAAAATTTGCCGAGGCTGTTAAGCGCCCCGCCGAACATCGAGACGATGGAAATGAACAGCAGGTAAGGAAATGTCAGACGCGTCAGATATACCGCCAGGTCGAACTGCTCGGCATCATGCACGAATCCCGGGGCCAGGACATACATTATAAGCGGCATGAAAATCTGGAATATTATGGTGAAAATGAGCAGTCCGATGGCCATCATCGACAGCGTTTTTTCCATGAATTCCACGGCCTTTTCCTTGCCCTGGTCGGTATATATCCCCGAAAATAACGGCACGAAAGAAGCAGAAAACGCACCCTCGGCAAATAATCGGCGGAAGAAATTCGGCAACCGGAATGCGACTAAAAAAGCATCGGTCAGCGGCCCCGCGCCCATGGTTGCGGCAATAAACATATCGCGCACATAGCCCATGATGCGGGAGAGAACGGTTAAAAAACCGATAGTGAAAATGGATTTATGCAGGGACATGGTTTTAAGCGTTCAATTATAAATCTTGATTTAATCCATACAATGAATAGTTATATTTCACGATGCAAATAATAAATGATTACCGGCTATTCAAGGGTTTTACAGGTGGTGTTGCTTTAACGCTCGGCAATTTTGACGGGGTGCATCTTGGGCATAAGGCGATTATCGGGGAAACGTTGAAAATTGCGCGGGCGGAAAAACTTCCGGCGCTGCTGATGACTTTTGAGCCGCATCCGGTTTCGGTGTTACAGCCCGGCGGGGCACCTTTCCGAATAACTTCTTTTAAGCAGAAGGCGGAATTGCTGGAAAAGCTTGGAATAGACATATTGCTGGTAATGAAATTCGATAGGGATTTCGCTAATATCAGTGCTGATGAATTCGTGAAAGATTTGCTGGTCAGAGATTTGAAAACCCGGCATGTAATTATTGGCCATGATTGTAATTTCGGCCGCAATCGTGGTGGTGACGCGGCATTTTTGCGAGCCAAAGCGGCAGAACATGGTTTTGGATTCACGCAACTGAGCCCGCGCGGAAATGCCGAGCCGTTTTCCTCCACCCTTATCCGCAATCATATAAGAAAAGGCGAGATGCGGGAGGCGGCGGGGCTGCTTGGGCATCCGTTCGCGGTTTTAGGGACGGTAATTGAGGGTGATAAAAGGGGACGCACTATTGGATTTCCCACGGCTAATCTGGAATTGGGGGATTATGTGCGGCCGAAATTCGGGGTATATGCGGCGGAGGCCAAAATAGCCGGCACCGCTTATAAATCGATTGCAAATATTGGAATAAGACCTACTATTGGCGGCGAAAAAGAGCTGCTTGAAGTGCATATCCTGGATTGGAGCGGGGATATTTACGGCCGGGAAATCGAGGTCGAGTTTAACGATTTTATCCGGGAGGAAAAAAAATTCTCTGACGTCGAAGAATTAAAAAAACAGATTGCTGAAGATATCGCAAAATTGAAATAATGTCGATTAATCCTATATTCCTAAAAGGCTTAGGCCTGGCTGTGCTGGTGATTTTGCTGGACCAGGCGACCAAGTTTTATATCCTCGGCGCATTGACCGTGGGAATTGACGGCAGGGTCATCATATTGCCGTTTTTCAATTTAGTTTTGGTATGGAATAAGGGCATCAGCTTCGGCATGTTCCATAATTTCGCCCATGCGCAGGCGCTGTTTTCGGTGGCGGCAATATTGATTGTGGCGCTGCTCGTCGGCTGGCTTTACAAAGCCGAGGACAGGCTTTCCGGCTTGGCGCTTGGGCTGATTATCGGCGGCGCGGCAGGCAATATTTTTGACCGCATCGCCTTCGGTTCGGTGGTGGATTTTCTTGATTTCCATATCGGCGCTTATCACTGGCCGGCATTCAATATCGCCGATTCCGCCGTGTGCGTCGGCGCATTTCTCCTGATATTTCACGGTTTCTTCGCCAATAAAAAACAACCCGCATGATTGATATGAAAAAAACCTCCTCGCTATTGCTTATTTTATTATTAGCCGCCTGCTCGCAATCAGCGGCGCAGACTCTTGGGATGTCACGGAAATCGCCCGATGAATATATGGTATTGTCGCGGCCCCCTTTAAGCGTCCCGCCGGATTTTACGCTGCGCGCGCCGACTGACGAGCCGAGCCTCAAGAAAAAAGAGGCCAGCGCCAATGAAATGGTTCTCGGTAAAACGCAAGGCCCGCCGCCCCCTGCCGGTAGCGTTAGCGAAGGCGAATCCGAGCTTTTGCAGAAAGCCGGGGCGAAACCTGAAGATAAAATGGTGCGCACGCAATTGACTCAGGATGAATTGAAAGCGGCGAAAGAAGAGGAAGAGGAGAAAAATCAGGGGTTCTTCTCTTGGCTTGGCGGGCTTTTCAAGAAGGATGAGCCGAAACCTGAAGAGCCGGTGGTGGATGCGGATAAGGAAAAACAGCGGATAGAAAATAATCTCCAGCAAAATAAATCCCCGGCTGAAGGCACCCCGGCCACAACCACGCCGAAAGATGCCGGTTTGGTTGATAAAGTTTTCTAGATGCGGATTGGCTTGAAAAACCATAATCAAGGTGTCATTCCCGCGCAGGCGGGAATCCATAACCACAGGCCTATAAGTTACTGCAAGAACCTCGAAGCCTCTGGAATATGGATTCCCGCCGGAGTTTATCCCGGTTTCGGGGCGGGAATGACAAAAGTCTGTTTGCTGCTCCTATGTCTCCTCTGGCATTTCTCCGCACATGCCGAGGAAGCTTACCAGACATTCAACTTAAAAAACGGCCTGGAAGTCATAGTAATCCCAAATCACCGCATTCCGGCGGTGACGCATATGATTTGGTATAAAACCGGGGCGATTAATGAAAAGCCGGGGAAAACGGGCATCGCGCATTATCTGGAACATTTGATGTTTAAAGGCACCGGGCTTACCAAAGCGGGGGAGTTTTCAAGCGCGATCGCCAGGAACGGCGGGCATGATAATGCCTTCACCACTTATGATTACACCGCTTATTTCCAGGTGATTCCGAAGGAGAGCCTGGAGAAAGTAATGACTCTGGAATCCGATAGGATGGTGAATTTGAAAGTTCCCGAAAACGAAGCGGTAAATGAAAAACAGGTGGTGCTGGAGGAAAGAAGAAGCAGGCTTGAGAATAACCCGAAAGCGCGGCTGCTTGCCGATATTCGCGCTGAATTATATAAAGGCTACCCATATGCGAACACGGTTATCGGGGTGAAATCCGATATTGAAAACCTTTCTCTTAATGATGTCATGAATTTCTATCACGCCTATTACGCGCCGAATAACGCGATATTGGTGGTTTCCGGCGATGTGACGCCGGAGGAAGTGCGAAATCTTGCTGAGAAATATTATGCTAATATTCCGGCGCGCGATATTCCAAAACCCGTATGGCCGGAAGCGCAGCCGGTGCAAAAGCATTTGGTGACATTGCATGATAAAACGGTGAAACAAAATGAGCTGTTCGTTTATTTCCGCGCGCCCTCGGTGAATTCCAAGGATAAAGAAATGGCGTTTCCCCTGTTGTTGCTTTCGGAAATCCTCGGCGGCGGGCCGACTTCGCGGCTGTATCAGGATTTAATCACTACGAAGAAACAAGCGGTAGAGATTAATAGTTATTATAGCGAAATCGCGCTTGGGACAAGTGAATTTGCTATTCAAGCCATTCCGGCGGCGGGCGCTGATTTCAAAACTCTGGAAAATTCCATAGACGGGGAAATCGCGGCCATTGCCAAGGGCGGCGTGACGGCGGAGGAATTGGCGCGGGCGAAAAACCTGCTGGAATCCGAGGTTATTTACTCGCATGACAGCCTGAGATCCCTGGCCTTCATTTACGGCGAAGCGGCGGCTTCGAATTTACCGGCGGATTATGTGGCAAAATGGCCGGGAAATATCGAGGCGGTGACTCCGGCGGAAATAACGGCGGCGGCAAAATATTTAGCCGAGGATAAGAATAAAGTAACCGGATATCTGGCGCCATGATGAAAAAATTATTTATCGCCATCCTGATTCTCGCCTTTTCCCACCCCGCATTTGCCGCCAACATTACCGAGGTGACGGCGGATAATGGTGTGAAAGGCTGGCTGGCCGAGGACCATTCGTTGCCGATAATCGTTTTTAGCGTTACCTTCAAAAATGCCGGTGCGGCTTATGATCCGGAGAAAAAACAAGGCCTCTCCACCATGGCGGCCTCGATGCTGGATGAAGGAGCGGGTGATTTCGATAGCTTGGCATTCCATAAAGAGCTCGAAAATAACGCCATCCGGTTCGGCGCGGAAAGCGATTACGATAATTTCCATATTACCATAAAAACTTTGAGTAAGAACCGCGATAAAGCGCTATCGCTCTTGAGATTGGCATTGGAAAAGCCGCGTTATGATGAGGATGCAATCTTAAGAATGAAAAACGAAATTACCGCGATAATAAAAAAGCGCGAGGAAGAGCCGACATATCTGGCCGAGGAAAAATTCCATGAAGTTTTTTTTGGGAAACATCCATATGCGCACAAAATTTATGGTGATGAAAAATCCATTGCCGGTATCGATAAGGCTGACTTAAGCAGTTTTGGCGCCAAGAATTTCACGCGTAACCGCCTGATTATCAATGCCTCGGGAGATTTGAGCGCAGCGGAATTCAAAGAGATTTTACAAAAATATTTTTCATTGAAACCCGGGGAGGCAATAGCTGAAATCCCGGAATTTACCGGCTATCCGGCGAAACCGATAACCGAGAAAATAAAAATGGCTTTGCCGCAAAGCCATGCGGCGTTCGGAATGAAGGGCATCAAGCGCGATGATGCGGATTATTACAAAGCTTATATATTAAATTACATAGTCGGCGGCGGGGAATTCGAATCGCGGCTGATGAAGGAAGTGCGGGAAAAGCGCGGGCTGGCTTATTCGGTTTCGACTTATCTGGAGCCTTACGCTCACGCCGGAATATTCGCCGGTTCCATTTCGACCAGGAAGGAAAAAATCAGCCAGTCCTTGAATATCGTGCATGATGAATTAAAGAAAATCGCTAAGGATGGCGTAACGGCAGCGGAAGTGGATGCGGCGAAAAAGCATTTGTTGATGTCACTGGTTTTAAGCCTGGATAGCAACCAAAGCATGGCAAGTTTCATGGACATAATGCAGGTTTATAACCTCGGCATCGATTACTTGGATAAGCGCAATCAATATCTCGGGGCGGTGACGGTTAAGGATGTGAACATTGTTGCGCGCAAGATTTTATCCGGGGCCGCAACTACTGTCACGGTTGGGGAATAGTTATGGTTCACTATCTTGATTTTCCTCCCCCCTTCTTAGGGGGGAGGCTAGGTGGGGGGAGGAGAGATTTTGCCGTATCCTCACCTCCCCCCTCCCTGGCCCTCCCCCCTAAGAAGGGGGGAGGGGAAAGTTCTATAATTTTCTCAAGTTTGTCGGGGTGGTAATCATGTATAAACACGATATCGGCAATTGGTTCGGCGCCGGTGCGGCGGAAAAACAGGATTTTTCCCGGCTCCTCGATAAATCCGCCGCCATATTGAAAAGGTTCGCGGAGGGCGCAGAGCCGAAAGTCACCGCACTTTTTGATGTGGCGGCGCGAGAGGATGATTTGGAGGCCATACGAAAAGAAGCACAGGAAATCCGGCAAAATTTCCGGAATATAGTAGTGCTTGGCACCGGTGGCTCCTCTTTGAGCGGCCAAGCGCTTGCGGCCATCAAGGGAAATAACAATGCGGCGGAAATCAATTTATGTTTCGCCGATAATATCGACCCGCACAGTTTCTCCGCCATGCTCGCCGGAATCGATATAGAGAGAAGTTTTTTCCTCACCATCAGCAAATCCGGCGATACGCTGGAAACCATCGCGCAATTTTTGATTTGTTTTGATTATGTGGCAAAAGCCGTCGGCCGGGAAAAAGCGGCGCGGCATTTTTTGATTATCACTATGCCGAAGGAAAGCAGCATGGCGGCGCTCGGGGAGCAATACGGCATCCGGCAGCTTGCCCATGAAACCGAAATCGGGGGGCGGTTTTCCATTTTTACCAATGTCGGCCTGCTGCCCGGGGCAATCATCGGGCTTGATATTAGGGGCTTGCGAAAAGGCGCTGTGAGGATTATCCGGGATATTTCCCGCAATCCGGCTGAATCGGAAGTGGCCAAGGGCATGGCGGTGAACCTCGCCATGATGGCCCAAGGCTTTTGCAATTCCGTTTATATGCATTATTTGGATAGATTGCGTGGATTCGTTAATTGGCATCGCCAGATTTGGGCCGAGAGCCTGGGCAAAAACGGCAATGGCACCACGCCCATCCGCGCCGCCGGAACGCTCGATCAGCATAGCCAGTTGCAGCTTTACTTAGGGGGGCCGAAGGATAAATTTTTCACATTCCTGTTTTTAGGCAAGCCGGAGAATGGCAACCCGGCCATCAACCCGGAATTGATAAACAGGCAAGAACTTGAATACTTAAAGGGTAAATCCTTGGGAGAAATCATGCTTGCCGAACAGCGCGCAACCTTGGAAACCCTAGTGCGCCACGGCGCGCCGGTCAGGAGCTTCGCGCTCGATAACTTGCAAGAGGAAACCATGGGCGCGCTATTCATGCATTTCATGCTGGAAACCATCGGTGTCGGAATTGCTCTCGGCATCAACCCCTTCGACCAGCCGGCGGTGGAGGAGAGCAAGGTTATCGCGCGGAAATTGCTGGGGGAGAAGTAATGGAATCAGGCTCTATTAACACGAGTAAAATTCTCCATGACAATTGATTTCCACCCACGCCCCGGCATGGTACTTATCTGCAATTTTGCAACCGGGTTTATGCATCCGGAAATGGTGAAAATATGATTTACGCCTGATACGCCGTGCGGTTGCTTTAGCCGGCGGAATTGAGATTGACACTCTCCGCTAAAAAATGTTACCATACGGCCATCCTTATAAGGCTTGAGACCCCGCCATTGAGCGGGGTCGATTTTTTTAAATGCATACAGCTCGCATTATCTAAGTTAAAAAATCTATAAAATGCATCTTGCTATCAATATTGGAATTACGAGAGCTCGTATTTTGAGGAAAGCAAGATTATTGCCCGGAAACTTGCCCGAGTGAAAAGTTGGCTTAGAATGACTCTATGATAAAAAAAATCCTTTTATTAACCGTGCTATTATTATCAGCCATGCCCGCTGCCGCGCGCGATGAAATACGGATTGTCGGCTCATCGACATTGTATCCGCTGATTACCATTGCGGCGGAAAATTTTGGGCGGGAGGGGAAATTTCCGACTCCGGTGGTGGAATCGACCGGCACCGGCGGCGGCCTGAAATTATTCTGCTCCGGCGTGGGAGAAAAATTTCCCGATATCGCCAATGCTTCCAGGAAAATCAAGCCGAGTGAGCTGGAGGAATGCCGCAGGAACGCTGTCGATATTGTGGAAATTAAAATCGGCTTCGACGGCATAGTGCTCGCGAGCAGCATTTCCGGGCCGAAATATAGCCTGACTAAAGCTGAAATTTTCAAAGCGCTGGCACGGCGGGTTCCAAAAGACGGCAAATTAATCGATAACCCTTACCGGAAATGGAATGAAATCGACGCGCGCTTGCCAAATGAAGACATCCGGGTTTACGGTCCGCCGCCGACCGATGGCACGCGCGACGCTTTCGCCGAGCAGGTTTTAGAGGAATCCTGTGTTAATCTCCCGGAATTTAAACAAGCTTTCCCGAATGAAGCGGAGCGCCGGCTATTCTGCAAGGAAATCCGCGAAGACGGAAAATATCTCGAAATCGGCAGCAATTATAACCTGATAATTCAGAAACTGCTTAATGAACCGGCCGCCATCGGAATTTTCGGCTATAATTACCTGGCGGAAAATGGCGGCAAAGTTAAAGGCTCGGCGATAAACGGCGTGTTGCCGAATGAAGATGCAATTGCCAGGGGCAAATATCCGCTCGCCCGGGCGCTATATATATATGTCAAACCCCAGAACATGGCCAATATACCGGGCATCAGGGAATTTTTGCTGGAACTAGTGAGCGGCAAGGCCATCGGGCAGGAAGGCTATCTGGTGGAAAAAGGACTTATCCCATTGAAAGAAAAGGATTTAGTTGCGGCAAAAAAATCCGTCTTAGCCCTCGAGAAAATTCACCAATAATAAAGCTCCGAAAGTCTTTATTAACAATTTATTAATATTTGGTGGACTTTTAATTAAATTTAAGATAAAAGTTAATAAGAATTAACGAAAGTTTTAATACATTCTTAACGCGTGCCCGCTATCTTCCTTATGTAACGTATACGGATTAAGGGATAGGTTGATTTTAACAGAACAATAATATTGGAGAGGATTTTATGCCGAATACGACGACATCGACTGTACTAGGAACGTCCGGAAACGATACCATACTCGCGGTTGCTAATAATGAATCCATTGACGGCCAGGGCGGCAATGATAGCCTGTCGTCGATAGGCGCGGGTGGCACGGTATTTAACGGTGATGTGCTGGATAACCGTAATGGCAGCCATAATCATTTCATAGTTGGCGGCAATAGCGGGGCGACAGTTATCGGCTCTGAAACCGGCAATGACACGATGTCGGTTTCCCTGGTGAACGGCACTGCCGGCACATTTGATTTCCTGGATGCGCAACAAGGCGGAAATGATTCCGTAACCGATAATGGCGGCACCTCGAATGTCGAGGCCTGGTTGCATGGCGCGGTCGGCATTATCAATCAGATAGGCAATGACACGGTAAATTTAGGCAATGGCAATGACACGGTAACCACCGGCGGCGACCATGGCACGACGGGGCATAATTCAATAACCCTCGGCAATGGCAATGACGTAGTTGATGGATTTTTCTCGACCGGGGACACTATAAACGTCGCCATGGGCAGCACCACTCTTAGCCATGATGTTATATATCCGGGGCTCGGCGGCGGGCATACCATTAATCTCGGCGCTAATGCTTATGCGCTGGTAATGGCGGTGGGCAGCGAAACCGGCGATACCATAAATGCGGCATCCGGACCCGGGGCCGATACCATAAACACCGGCGCGGGCAATAGCCTTATCAACAGCAATGGGCATGATCTGGTATATTTCACCGACACCACCACCGGGCATGATACCTTAAACGCCGGATCTGGCGGGCATGATACGGTCGGCTATAATTTCAGCCCAAGCGCGGTTCTTCTGAACCTGACTGACTCCGTAGGCAATTCAACGATTGGCTCGCATACGCAGGTGTTGAATAATACCGGCAATATTAACACTTTCGACCTGACCCAGCATGGTAATGACACCGTGAACATCACCGGCGCGCATTCATATGGCATCTTCGGCGGCGGTACCGGGAACGATATATTAAATGCTGCCGCCAGCACCGGGAATGAGACTTTATACGGCGATTCCGGAAATGATACCATCACTACCGGCACCGGCTTAAATGTTCTGGACGGAGTAGGCGGTGCTAACGTAATCAACAGCAACGGCCATGATTTCATCTATAGCGGCACCGGCGGCAGCACCGGCAATACCATCAATGTAAATGCCGGCAGCAATGATACTATAAGCTATGATTTTGACGGCGGAAAAGCAGTCAATATCAACCTGCTTGCCAACACCGCAACCGCCAGCGGGTTCACCGATACTTACCATGTCGCCAGCGCCGGCGCCATAACCAGCGCGATAGGCAGCACCGGAAACGACACCATCACCGGCACTTATGCCGGCGGCCAGATTCTCTCCGGCGATGGAGCGGGTAGTGATATAATCACTCATGCAAGTGCGTTTCCTGCAACTGCTTATGTAACAACCAGCAGTGCCGGTGCTGGTTTATATGCATCGGGAACCAATGGACTTGACCCGGCTCCATTATTCAGCGGTGGCGGCACTGCTGCCACTTATTATCCTTCGCAAGGGGATGGCGGCTTATTTCCTGCCATTAACCCGAATAATAACGGCTTTTACGAATATAACGATGCCAGCGGCGTATCTTCCTCAACGGAAGGCGTGGTTAAATTCTCGCAAAATGTCGATGCAGTGACTCTCAATGTAGGAACGGTGGAATTTGAGACGGGAGGAGTTATCAGCGTTGATGCTTTTGCCGCAAATGGCAGTTTGGCATTCACCCAAAGCTTCGCCCCGACCAGTAATGGCAGCTATACCTTTAACTTTACCAACGCCCAGAACATCACGGAATTTACTTTCTGGGGATATTGGGGAGGAGTGGAAGGTACCAGCGGTTCCTTCCAGGTCAATTCAGTCGGCGCTACCTTCGCTAATTCCATCAAAACAGCAGGCGATGTCCTGGATGGCAGCGGCACCGGTAACAGCACCTTAAACGCCGGCGCTGCGAGCGATACTTTGATGGGCGGTTCGGGTAATGACTTGTTCTCCTTCAAAAACGGAGTCGTGGGCCAGGCGGTAATCAATAACTTCCATGTCGGGGATCATATAGAAATAGCCGCTCCGGCGCGCATTACCTCCACCCTAATCAGCGGCATAACCAATGACGGGCACGGCGATGCGATGATTAACCTGCCAAGCGGCGCTACGATTGAAGTAGTAGGCGCGGCAGCCCATACCTTCACCGCTTCGGATTTCTTATTCACTTAAGAATCTTTTTCTCTAAAGACTACAAAAAAAGGATACAGGTTTTACCTGTATCCTTTTTTGTTTTCCGGAATAATAGCAAATTTTTGTCTTCATTGTAACGTCATTGCGAGGAGCCGAAGGCGACGAAGCAATCCAACCGGGTGGGTGGCCGCACCTTTGGATTGCTTCGCCTTCGGCTCGCAATGACGATTTGAACTAGTGCAACAAATAACGCCTATCTCGCCCGGTAACAAACCGCTTTTACCGCCTCAATAATATCCGCAGTCTGCGGCAGGGCCAGTTTTTCTAAATTAGCGGCGTAAGGTAGGGGAACATCTTTGCCTGCTACCCGCAATACCGGGGCATCCAGGTAATCGAATGCTTCCTCCATTACCATAGCGGCGATTTCCGAGCCGATTCCGGCAAACGGCCAGCCTTCTTCCACCGTTACCAGCCGGCTGGTTTTCTTTAACGATTCCAGGATGGTTTCCTTATCGAAGGGCCGGAGGCTGCGCAAATCTATAACTTCGGCGCTGATGCCGTCCTTTTCCAATTCCGCCGCGGCATCGAGCGCGGCTTTAACAGGGAGTGAAAATGCGGTGATGGTAACATCCGTTCCCTCGCGGAGAATGGCAGCCTTGCCAATCGGCACGATTAAATCATCATCTTCCGGCATTTCGAAAGCCTGGCCGTAAAGAATTTCGTTTTCGAGGAAAATTACCGGGTTCGGATCGCGGATTGCCGCTTTTAATAGTCCCTTGGAATCCGCCGCCGAATATGGCGCTAGGACTTTCAGGCCCGGTATATGCGCATACCAGCTGGCATAACATTGCGAATGCTGCGCGCCGACGCGGCTGGCCGCGCCGTTCGGGCCGCGAAATACGATTGGGCAAACTATCTGTCCGCCGGACATATAATTGGTTTTGGCGGCGGAATTGATAATCTGGTCCATCGCCTGCATGGCGAAATTAAATGTCATGAATTCAACGACAGGCTTTAACCCCGCCATCGCCGCGCCAATGCCAAGCCCGGCAAATCCATGCTCGGTAATCGGAGTATCGATAACTCTGGTGCTCCCGAATTCCGCAAGCAACCCTTCAGTGACTTTATAAGCCCCCTGATATTCCGCCACTTCCTCACCCATAACAAAAACCTGCGAATCCCTCCGCATTTCTTCCGCCATCGCATCACGCAGGGCAACTCTTACTGTTTGTGTGGTCATATCCTACTCTTAAAATTCTTTAAGGATAATCTTATCTTCTGTTACTAATTTTGCACGATTTATTTTTGGCCCCACTAACAAACCCGCTTGAATATATGCTCATTCAAGGTATTTTATTTTTTATAACAGGGGAAAGCTTAGTAGCTTGCTTGGAATATTATGTGGGCGGGAATCCTAAAACTCCCGCCCGTATATAATAAATACTAGTAGTATTTATCCTGCATCTTGTTGAATTGCGTCACTGCGCAATCGCGATATTCCTTGGTGCCTCTTTCAAAGCCAAGGGTTTCGCATTTTGCGGCGGCATCGGCTACCAATTGGTCGCGGCTTGGCCTTTTAAGGCCGAGGTCCGGAGCCGGTTTCACGCTATCGCAGGCGCTGATTGCAAATATCATTGAAACGGCGCTGACGGTGAGCAATAATTTTTTCATAAGCTTAGAACCTATTATTTAGAGTTAAAAAATTAAGTCTGGTTTATAATTTATCCATTATGCGGTTGAACTGGTTCACAGTGCAATCGCGAAATTCTTTCGTGCCGCGCTCAAAGCCTAGTGTATCGCACCTTTCCGCCGCCTGTTTCACCACTTCTTCCTTAGTTGGTTTGGGCGTCGGCGCATAATGAACGTAACTGCAACCGGCCAGAAGCGGCAGGGCAAGCAGAAAAGCGAAACTGAATTTCTTCATAATTTTAGAGATCGGCAGCAATTGAATCACACGTTAAGTTGATTTGGGTGTCTAACTTAGTTCGGTGAAAAAATCAATTGGTAAATGATTGTCTGACAGATCTTAAGCGACAACCCAATATTTCGGCTGCGCTTGAAGCTCGGTTTGCAATGCATCGGCGGCGGTATATTCCACGGCGACTTGCGCGGGCGAGGCGTTATCATTGGCGGGAGTGGTTATGCTGCTGATATCCTCATTGGCATTTATGGTGGCAAGAGTTTCATCGGTGCTGGCGGAAGTCACGGTATCCGACGGAATATCAGGCAACAGGGCAAGTCCGGGATTGCTGAATATTAAAAGCTGATTGTTATTTGCATTATCGCCGGGCTGCAGATAAGGCTGCAATCCTAATATTTGCTGATAGAGGGTAGTGGCAATTATCTGGTTTAAAGTATTTTGCGCTGATTGCGGAGTGACGGGTTGCGGATTGATTGAGGCGCCCGGGCCGAATCCGCTATTTACCGTCTGGGCGAAGAAATCATTATCCGTGCTGGTGCCGATGAGAGATTCCTGCAGGGCGTCATTGGCTAATTGCTGCTGCAAATTATTATTTGCCGCTTGGCCGCTTGGCGCAGGCGTTACTTCGCGAGTAAGTTTTTCCAGCGCGCGCAGACTATTTCCGGTAGTTAAATAAGAATAAACCGGCGCGGTATCCACGAAATTAACAGGAACTTGCATAAATATTATCTCCTTTTCTAATATGATTATGGGATGGAAATATATAAATTCTCAATAAGGTTTTTTCGTGCTATATCTCGCGCTCCGCTTATGTTTTAGAGGTGTTTTTTGATGGAATTTTTATCGCTCCGTGACTTCCTGGAGTTCCTGGAAAAGAAAGGCGATTTGGCGCGGGTGAAAACTTCCGTCTCACCGTTTTTAGAGATGACGGAAATCCAAACCAGAGTTTTAAAGGAAGGCGGCCCGGCGATTTTATTCGAGAATGTCGAAGGCTATAATTACCCGGTGCTGGTGAATCTTTTCGGCACTATCGAACGTGTCGCTTATGGCATGGGAACGACCAAGGATAAATTACGTGAGCTTGGCGAAACGCTGGCTTTCTTCAAAAATCCTGAGCCGCCGGGCGGCCTGCGCGAAGCGCTTGGAATGCTGCCCCTGGTCAAAAAACTCATGAACACCAAACCGAAATCCGTTAAAAAAGCCCCATGCCAGGAAGTGGTGCTGACCGGCGATGCGATTGATTTATCCATCCTCCCCATCCAAACCTGCTGGCCGGGTGAGCCGGCGCCGCTGATTACTTGGCCGTTGGTAGTGACTAAGGGAGTTGCGAGTTGTGAGTTGCGAGTTGCGAGTGACTACAATCTAGGCATTTATCGGATGCAGGTTATCGGCAAAAATAAAACTCTCATGCGCTGGCTGAAACATCGTGGTGGAGCGGAGCACCATCGGCAAGCTGCCGCTCGCAACTCGCAACTCGCAACTCGCAACTCCCTCCCAGCGGCAGCGATAATCGGTGCCGACCCCGGCACTATTCTCGCCGCCGTCACTCCCGTGCCGGATTCCGTATCCGAATATCAGTTCGCGGGGTTACTCCGCGGGAAGGGCGTGGAATTGGTGGATTGCAAAACGATACCTTTGCAAGTCCCGGCTCATGCGGAAATTGTGCTGGAGGGGCATGTTTCATTTGATGATTATCGGGACGAAGGGCCGTATGGCGACCATACCGGCTATTATAATTCGGTGGAAAAATTCCCGGTATTCACGGTTTCCGCCATCACCATGCGCAAAAACCCGATTTATCTTTCCACCTACACCGGCCGCCCGCCGGATGAGCCAAGCATTTTGGGTGAGGCATTGAACGAAGTTTTCATTCCATTATTGCAACAGCAATTCCCGGAAATAACCGATTTCTGGCTGCCGCCGGAAGGCTGCTCATACCGCATTGCCGTAGTCTCGATAAAAAAATCCTATCCCGGACACGCCAAGCGGGTGATGCTCGGAATATGGAGTTTCCTCAGGCAATTCATCTATACCAAATGGGTAATCGTGGTGGATTCGGACATAAACATCCGCGATTGGAAAGACGTGATGTGGGCAATCTCCACGCGCATGGATTTTGGCCGCGATATAACGGTGATTGAAAACACTCCCATCGATTATCTAGATTTTGCCTCGCCGGAATCAGGATTAGGGGCCAAGCTCGGATTCGACGCCACCAACAAAATCCCCCCCGAAACCACGCGCGAATGGGGCCGGGAAATTAGGATGGATGAGGAAATCGTTCGGAAAGTTACGGAAAAGTGGGCAGAATATGGATTGCCGGGGAGCGGGGAGAAGGTGTGGAAGTAAAGGGGGTGCCGGGTGTGGCTTCACATGTCATGTTCATCACCACACCCGGCCGGGACTGTTCCTTTTAGCTGCTGTTCCCGCACCTTAAAGGTTTTTTGGGAAAGCCCGTATAGCAGCGTGATAGTTCCAAGATTACACCCTAATTATTAACAAAAGGTTAACAAAACGCAGATTTTTTGAAAATATTTTGGCCCTAATAATCGGCAAAAAGACCGGCATTTTATATGGTTTACTTGCCATTAACCATATGTTATAACTTGGAAAATATCAAGTGTAATATCGGCAAAATATGGATGAAACGCCCACATTAATGGAACCGATGTTGCCGGAAGAAGGAAACCGGCAGCTGGAAGATTTGGCGGTCGATCTTCTTGCCAAGGCAAGCGGGCTGGCTTCGCAGCTTAAGTCTGAGATAAAATCATCGATTGGGAATCTGGTGCTCTCAATGAATTGCTATTATAGTAATTTGATTGAAGGCCATAATACGCATCCGCGTGATATTGACCGGGCACTCGCCTCCGACTTTTCCAATAGCCCGGAAAAGCGCGCCTTGCAGCTGGAGGCCAGGGCGCATATCGAGGTGCAGCGGCTAATCGATGAGGAAGGCAATTCGGCCGATATCGTCTCGCCGGAATATATCTGCCGGATTCACCGCGAATTTTGCCGCCGCCTGCCGGAAGAATTATTATGGATAACGAATCCCGATAGCGGCAAGCGGCTAAAAATAACACCCGGAGAGCTGCGCGATGGCGATGTCCAGGTGGGGCGGCATATACCGCCCGCCGCCGAATCATTGCCGCTGTTCCTGGATAGATTCGCTGAAGCTTATAACCCTGATAAACTCTCGAAGCTGCGCCGGATTATCGCCGTGGCGGCATCGCATCACCGGCTATTATGGATTCACCCTTTTTATGACGGCAATGGCCGGGTGACACGGTTACTTTCCCATGCTTATCTTAAAAATATCGGCATCGGGAGCGGTTTATGGTCGGTATCGCGCGGGCTGGCGCGCAAGGTGAATGAGTATAAATCATTATTGATGCGGGCCGATCAGCCAAGGCAGGGCGATCTTGACGGCCGCGGCAGCTTGAGCGCCAAGGGCCTGCTTGAATTCTGCATATTCTTCCTGGAAACCTGCATCGACCAGGTGGAATATATGGCCTCCATATTAGAGCCCGGCGAGTTGCTCCGCCGCATCGAGATTTATGCCAAGGAGGAGGAAAGCGCCGGAAGGCTGCCTAGGGGCAGTTTCCTGCTATTACGCGAAGCATTGCTGGCCGGAAGTTTCGCGCGCGGCAAGGCCGGCGGCATCACCGGATATAAAGAGCGCCAGGCCAGGAGCGTGCTATCGGCATTACTGGAAAAAGGCCTGCTGGTTTCGGGTTCAGCGAAAGGCCCGGTAACGCTCGGATTTCCAATCGACATAATAGAACGCTGGCTCCCGAGGCTTTATCCGGAGGTTTGAGGGGTTAATCAACCCCGCCAAATTCCAATTCCCGCTCGCGCAGTTTATGCAATTTATCCCGATACTCTGCCGCTTCCTCGAAATCCAGGCTGGCGGCGGCGGAGAGCATTTTTTTCTCTAAATCGGCGATGTATTTCTTCAAATCCTTCCCGCGCAAATTGGCCGTTTCATCATCCAGCGGCACTGTCATATGGTCTTTTTCGTAGACGCTATCCAGCACCGAGCTGATGGATTTTTTGATGGTTTCCGGGGTGATGCCGTGTTTTTGGTTATATTCTTCCTGAATCCCGCGCCGCCTGTCGGTTTCGGCCAGGGCTTTCTTCAAGGATTCGGTCATGACATCGGCGTAAAGCACCACTTTGCTGTCGATATTCCTGGCTGCCCGGCCTATCGTCTGAATCAGCGAAGTCGCGGAGCGCAGGAAGCCTTCCTTATCGGCATCCAAAATTGCCACCAGCATACATTCCGGAATATCCAAGCCCTCGCGCAGCAGGTTGATTCCGACCAGTACATCGATAATTCCCTTGCGCAAATTCTGGATGATTTCGATGCGTTCCAGCGTTTCGATATCCGAATGCATATAGGCAACCTTAATGCCGGTTCCCTCCATATATTCGGTAAGGTTTTCCGCCATTTTCTTGGTGAGGGTGGTAACCAGAACCCGCCCGCCTTTTTTTATCGCTTCCCGGCATTCGGCGAGTAAATCATCCACCTGGGTTTCCACCGGTTTCACTATGCATACCGGGTCAATCAGGCCGGTCGGGCGGATTACCTGCTGGATGATTCTATCTTGCACCAACCCTAGTTCATATTTGCCGGGAGTGGCGGAAACATAGATGGTTTGCGGGCGCATTGCGTCCCATTCCTCGAATTTCAACGGCCTGTTATCGAGCGCGGAAGGCAGCCGGAACCCATGCTCCACCAACGTCATTTTCCGCGACCTATCGCCACTATACATCGCCCCGATTTGCGGCACGGTTACGTGGCTTTCATCGATGAACAGCAGCGCATCTTTCGGCAGATATTCAAATAATGTCGGCGGCGGCTCGCCGGGATTGCGGCCCGACAGGTAGCGCGAATAATTCTCGATGCCTTTGCAATGCCCGGTTTCCACTATCATTTCCATATCGAACTGGGTGCGTTGCGCCAGCCGCTGCGCTTCCAGGAGTTTGCCTTGTGATTCGAACTCGGCCAGCCGCGTCTTCAATTCCTCTTTCACTCTGCCGACCATCTGGTTCAATGTCGGCTTCGGCGTGACATAATGGCTTTTAGCGAAAATGGTGATGCTGGGAAGGTCAATGATTTTCTCGCCGGTCAGCGCGTCGAATTCGTATATTTCCTCCAGCTCATCGCCGAAAAATGACAGCCGCCAGGCGCGGTCTTCATAATGCGAAGGAAATATATCGAGATTATCGCCGCGCAGACGGAAACTGCCGCGCGAAAAATCGATGTCGTTGCGGGTATATTGGATTTCCACCAGCTTGCGCGTGATTTCGCTCATCACCACGCGCTGGCCTTTTTGCAAATTTATCGTCATCGCCATATATAATTCCGGGCTGCCCAGACCGTAAATGCAGGAGACGCTGGCGACGACGATGACGTCCCGGCGTTCAAGCAGCGCCTGAGTCGCCGAATGGCGCAGACGGTCAATATGCTCGTTGATGGCGGAATCCTTTTCGATGAAAGTATCGGTGCGCGGGAGATAGGCTTCCGGTTGGTAATAATCGTAATAGGAAACGAAATATTCCACCGCATTATGCGGGAAAAAACTTTTCATCTCGCCATAAAGTTGCGCCGCCAGGGTTTTGTTATGGGCGAGTACCAGCGCCGGTTTCCCGGTTTTTTCAATCACATGCGCCATGGTGAAAGTTTTGCCCGAGCCGGTAACGCCAAGCAGCACCTGGTTTTTTTCGCCTTTTTCAACCCCGGCAATCAGCCCGGATATCGCCTGCGGCTGGTCACCGGCGGGCTGGTAATCGGAAACTATTTGGAATTTATTGTTATGAATGGGCATAAATTGGAGTATAATAGCAGCATATTTTACGATAAAAAATCGGTATGTTTTATGGATGAAAAGGATGCAAGAAAATGGGTTGCAGAACGTAGGAAAGAACTTGCTGAGCAAGAACAAAAACAAGATGATATAAGGGCAAAGGAAGAAGAAGCTAGAGAAAAAAGAGCAAAAATACTGATATTAAACGGGTTTGGCGAATATACAGAGCCGCTGAACCTTCTAAATACGCATTTTCAAGTTTTACCGGCAGACGAGGAAGACTGGCATATAAGGCTGGTTCTTCCGAAAGCGTATTCGGATGCAAATAAGGGTTTTATAAAAAAATTAAATGGTTTTTTTGCGGAGAACGAAGATTCTCCTACACGGTTTGTGTTTGTAGCTAGCAGAGGAGAGGCGACGGAGGCGAAAATACCTAGAGAAAAAGTTTCTGAACGTTTTAATATGTTGGAGGGTGCGGGATTCATGGTTAATCATGTTCTGTTCAGGAGTCTTGGAGTAACTATAGATATATCCGTCCCTCCGGATAATGCCGGGCAAAAATGGGCGGACGAACCAGAACCATCAAAAGACGGGGACCATACGACTTATCATTATAGGAAATAACAATGGATAACCCTCTCCATCTTTTTAATTCCTGGTACGACGAAGCCCAAAATTCCGGCTCACCGGAACCTTCCGCCATGGCGCTTGCCACCTCAACAAGGGACGGAAAACCCTCCGTCAGGATGGTACTACTCAAGCAGCATGACGAACGCGGGTTTACTTTTTATACTCATTATACCAGCCGTAAGGGTAAGGAATTGCTGGAAAACCCACAAGCCGCGCTATGTTTTTATTGGGAATCTTTAAAAAAACAAGTGCGCATTGAAGGAATGGCGGAAAAAGTGAGCGCCGAAGAAGCCGACCATTATTTCCATTCGCGCCACCCGGAAAGCCAAATCGGCGCGGCAATTTCCCGGCAATCAGAGGTTCTGGAGGATAGAGATAAGTTTCTGGCACAAGTTGCGGGTTTGAAAAGCCAATTACAAGGCGCATTACCGCCCCGCCCCGCCCACTGGTCCGGTTTCCGCATAATCCCCGAGCGCATCGAATTCTGGCAGGAAGGCGAGTTCCGGCTGCATGATAGGGTGTTGTTTGAGAGGAAAGGAAGCGATTGGGAGAAATCATTGTTATATCCTTAACTATTTATTAACCAATTGAGATTATAGTTTGGTAATCAAACTTAATTGAATGAGGCTATGACAATGTTTTTATTAACCAGCGTTGAAAACCTACTGGTTGTAGATGGAGAAAATATCAAGCTATGGCGCGGTTTGAGATTAAGGGGTATAGATCCCGAAGGAAAACCTAGTCAAGAAGATGTCGCCCTATATGCTCGCGATTATGCGGAAGAAAACGGATATAATAAAGATATCATCATAGCCCCGGACCCAGTATCAAATGGCAACCAACTTCTGGTTATAAAGAGTCATGAATTGGGACAAATACCGGGGATTCAGCTTCCCACACAATTGCCAAGCCATATAAATATCCATATAGATTTCTCCTCACTGAATGCTACCGGGATTCCTAATACCAACACTGGGATGGAGCCTCCCGTTCTTTTGGCAAGTGGATATCCGTTTCCCGAATCCATTCCTGATTTGGCCAGTCACCGGAAAGCCGTCGCCAGTGTTTTTGAATGGGCAACTATTACTCAAGGAGAAATAGGGCCGGTAGATCGCGATAGAACTTACCAAAGAAGAGAGGAGGCGGTAATTTTTCTGCCTAATCTCGTGGACCGGGAAGATCGACGGCAAATGCCCACTTTTTCGAGGATTGAATTAG
>Ga0206957_1085_pt1 | contig 22275 bp, 22 predicted proteins | sample Alteio_BWOrgHeat_32_FD_152975 | JGI IMG/M metagenome (GOLD analysis project Ga0206957, IMG submission 152975) | Enriched cells from forest soil in Barre Woods Harvard Forest LTER site, Petersham, Massachusetts, United States -... | ecosystem: Environmental > Terrestrial > Soil > Temperate forest >...
CGCTGGCTTTTCAATGCCTGAATAATATCTGCCGCCGATTCCACCAGGTTCGCGCCATCCTTTATCAATTTATTCGGGCCGTGGCAGCGCGGGTCGGCCGGGTGCCCAGGTACCGCGAACACTTCGCGGCCCTGCTCCAGCGCCAGCCGTGCAGTAATCAACGAGCCGGATTTCATTGCCGCCTCGACAATAACGGTGCCGAGCGTCATCCCGGAAATTATGCGGTTGCGTTGCGGGAAATTTTTCGGCTGCGGCACTGCGCCGAATGCGAGTTCGGAAATTATCGCGCCGCTTGAAGCGATTTCATCGTATAATTTTTCGTTCTCTTTCGGATAGACATTGTCGATGCCGCCGGCGATGACGGCGACCGTCCCGGTTTCCAGCGCTGCCCGGTGCGCCGAAGTATCGATCCCGCGCGCCAGCCCGGAAACCACTATATATCCCTCGCGGCCCAAATCTCCCGCCAGTTTGGCGGCGAAATGGCAGCCGTTCAGCGATGCATTCCTAGCGCCGACTACCGCGACCGCGTCCTTATTCAGCAATCCCAAATTCCCGCGCACCGTTATCACCGGAGGCGGATCGGGAATTTCTTTCAGCAATTTCGGATATGATTTATCGTTGAGTGTGATGATCGCCGCGCCAAATTTTGCGGCCTGCTCCATTTCCTTTTCTGCATCATTGCGACTGGCGATTTTTATCGCTTTCTTGCCGCCGCGTTTGGCAAGTTCCGGCAGAGCTTCCAGCGCACTCGCCGCCGAGCCGTAAAATTGAATCAGGTCAAAAAACGTTTTCGGGCCGACATTTTCCGAGCGGATCAGCCGCAGCCAATCGAGCGTTTCAATGCTCTCCGGCACGGCGGCAACGTGCGCATTTCTAAAAATCATAACTTTCCTTCCTCGCCGCGCAATATGCGGCCGATATTTTCATGATGCCGGGCAATTATCAGTGCGCTTAAAACAAAACAGAAGGCGGTGAATTTGTCTCCGCCAGGAACAAAAAACGAAAAGAACGGCGCCATCACAAACGCCATTATCGCGGCAATCGAAGAAATGCGGGTTTTCCAGAAAAATATCAGCCACAGCGCCAACGTGTAAGCCCCGACCGGCCAGCTGAGCGCCAGGATTACCGCCAGCCCCGTCGCCACGCCCTTGCCGCCTTTGAATTTTGCGAATAGTGGGAAGATATGTCCCAAAACCGCCGCCAAACCGCACATCAGCGCCATATCATAAGGGAGGTAAATTTTTGCCAGCATGACCGGAATGAAGCCTTTCAAAAAATCCAGCGCCAGAGTTATGCCGCCCAGCTTTTTTCCGCCGATTCTGGCGACGTTAGTAGCGCCGATATTGCCCGAGCCTTTCTCGCGCAAATCGCCAAGTCCCGCCATTTTCGCCACCAGCGGTCCAAAAATCACCGAGCCGATTAGGTAGCAGAGGATTATGGAAAAAATATCCGCGATATGCATAGGCGGGAGCCTATCAGTCTGGAAATGCCAGGTCAAGATTGGCCAAGCATCCCCGCCAGCCCGCCGCGCATCAATTCTTTCTTATCTAGCCGTGAGAATTTTTTCATCATTCCGCTCATCTGCTGATGTTGTTTTATAAGCCGGTTTATTTCCTGGATGGTGGTGCCGGAACCTGCCGCGATGCGGCGTTTGCGCGAGGCGTTTAGGAGCTTGGGCCAACGCCGCTCTTTCCTGGTCATCGAATTTATTATCGCGAGTTGCCGGTCGATGATTTTTTCATCGACGCCCGCCGCGTCGATTTGTTTTTTTATTTTTCCGATGCCGGGAATGAGATTCATCATGCTGGATAATCCGCCCATTTTGCGGAGTTTCCGTATCTGGTCGGCCAGGTCTTCGAAATCGAATTCGCCTTTTTTTAAGCGCCGCGCCATTTTCTCCGCATCGGCGGAATTGCCGGCCTCCGCAGCTTTTTCCACTAGCGAAACGATATCGCCCATCCCTAAGATGCGCGATGCGGCGCGCTCGGGATGGAATTCCTCCAGATCGCTCAATTTTTCTCCGACCCCCACGAATTTTATCGGCCTGCCGGTGACGGTTTTCATGCTGAGCGCCGCGCCGCCGCGCGCGTCGCCATCCATACGCGTCAACACGATTCCGGTGATGCCGATTTCTTCGTTGAACCAGCGAGCGATGTTGGCCGCGTCCTGCCCGGTCATGCTATCTGCCACCAGCAAGATTTCCGCTGGGTTCGCCGTCTCCTTCACCCGTTTCAATTCTTCCAGCATTTCCGCATCGATATGCAATCTTCCGGCACTGTCGAGCAGCAAAACATCGAATCCGCCGAGCCTGGCTTCACGCAACGCGCGCTCGGTAATTGCCAGCGGCTTTTCGCCCGGGATTATCGGGAGCGCAGTAATCCCGGCCTTTTTCGCCAATATTTCCAACTGCTCTTGTGCCGCTGGGCGGTAAATATCCAGCGATGCGACTAAGGATTTTTTATGCTGCTTCTCCTTCAATCGCAGCGCAAGCTTTGCAGTAGTTGTGGTTTTACCGGAACCTTGCAACCCGGCCATCAATATAACGGCGGGCGGCGCGACCGAAAGATTTAGGGCTGAAAAATTTTCCCCGAGCATAAGCGCCAGTTCGTCATGGACGATTTTTATCACCATAGTCGCCGGGGAAACGCTGCGCACCACTTCCTGCCCCGCCGCTTTTTCCCGTACCCTTTCGATGAAATTTTTTGCAACCATCAGCGCTACATCAGCCTCCAGCAGCGCAATCCGCACCTCGCGCAGCGCGGCGTTCAGGTCGTCATCGCTGATTATTCCCCGGCCTTTCAGTTTATCCAGGATTTTGCCGAGGTTATCGCTTAAGTTTTCAAACATATTGTTTAGAGGGGTCAGAAGTCAGATGTCGGGGAGCAGGGGGTGATTCTTTCTCACCCTCGAGCTCTGAGCCCCGAACCCTGACCGGGTCCTGGTGAATCAAAACTTCCGAACGCGGGAACGCCGCTTCGATTTTTTTCTCCAGTTCGTCGCTGATGCGATGCGCTTCTTCCAGCCGCATGTCGCCGTTGAGTTCAAGGTGAAACTGGATGAACGAATTGACGCCGGAGATGCGGGTGCGAAGGTCATGCATCCCCGCTACGCCCGGATGGGAAAGCACCATATCGCGGATTTTCCCGCGCTTGGCGTCGCTCATTTCCTCGTCCATCAGATTACTGAAAGGTTTGGCGGCAATCCTGACCGCACCAGACATTATGTAAAGCGCTGCGCCGATGCCGAAAATCGAATCGGCCAATTGAGTGTGCAGGAATTTTGTTATCAGCAGCGAAAAAGCCACCACCAAATTAATTATTATGTCGGTGAAATAATGATAGGCGTCGGCATCCACCAGGTTCGACCCGGTTTTTTTCACCACGCGGCGCTGGAAAACAATCAGAAAAACGCTGATGAAGCTGCAAAACAGCATCACCGCGATCCCGATAAACTCATTGTTGACAAAATGCGGATGGATGAAACGGTCGATCGCCTCGCTAATCACGAAAAGCCCTGAGGCGAAAATAAAAGCGGCCTGGCCGATGCTGGCTATATCCTCCGCCTTGCCGTGGCCGAACCGGTGTTCGTGATCCGGCGGCTGGAGGGCGTAGCGGATGGCGAGCATATTTATCGTGGCGGAAATAACGTCCAGCCCCGAATCGACCAGCGACGCCAGCACCACTACCGAGTTGGTCTGCCACCAGCTTATGGATTTCACCGTGACGATCAAAAGCGCCATCGCCAGGGAAAAATAAGTGGCCTTCTTCATCAATGCGGCGTGGGCGGGTTCGTGCATCGTTTGAGATTAGATAAACCGGCGGACAGGGGCAAGGGAGAAATATCAGCGGCTGCGTATGGGATGTGGTTTCAGCTGCAAATCCGGTGGTAACATTCCGAGATCTTCGGGGCTCACATATTTTCTGCCCGAGGTTCTTTTATATCTGACCGATTCGGTCGGCATTGCTTGCAGTGCTTCAAGCATATCGTTGTTCAGGCCGTAAAATCTTCCTAATTCCTCCAGTTGTTCATCATTCGGCCTAGTCTGGCTCTTGCCGTCTGTTCCTTTCTCACAATAATTAACCATCCGGCGAGTTATCCCAATCGCCCTTCCCACCGCCCCTTGGGTGAGTGGAGATATTCTGGCAAGCGGCATGAATTTATCCTCTATTATCACCCTATTCACCGCCTCTCGCCAAGTCAAAGGCTTCTCTTCCCCATTTAGAACGCAATGCGATTCTCTTAATTCTCTCAATATATCGCCGAGTTTCCTGAATTTAAGTATCTTTAATTGACCGCCTCTTTTCACCTCTGTCGTCACCAGGTTACTTGGATTGAATATTTCTTCCAGAGTTTTTGAATGCCCCAATCCTTTTGCCTTCGCCAAGATTAGAACCTTATATTCGGTTTTTATTGGGAGCTTAGCAATGACAGCAAAAGCCGCTGTGGAAAAATAGTGCTGTGATTTGAGGTTACGTAAAGCAATATGGTCAAAATCCCTATCCATGGCAGTGCGCCACTGAATAAGCAAATCAGGATCATTTTTTTTATTCACTATATCGTAAACCGATTCCCAGGTTGCAAGATTTTTACCATCGTCTATGCAAATGCAATTTATCGTGCCATTGACCAAATACTGTAGGTCGGTACGATCGGTGTTAGCGAATACGGAAGATAATTTCTGCACACCATCTGGAAAAAGAATCGATTCGTAGAATTTGAACTTTTCCTCCGGTTGAAGTTTCAACAACCCGGCGATTTTCCATAAATGCTTCTGGGGAATGGGATGTTCCCCGCTCAGCCACATGCTTATATTCTCATTATGTAACCCTAGTTTTTCTGCCAGGAATGTAACAACTCCATGTCGCGACTGGCCGTTAGTATCCCCCTGATGTAATTCCGATTTGGTAAAAACCTCTCTCGTTGCCCGGTTGAACGAGCGGCTGGCCAGCAGTCGCGTTAAAACCTCGCCGGATTTATGTTTCTCCTTAGCCATTATCGGTAAATTCCAGCATCGCTGCTATATTCGGCTCGGCGTGGAACCGGATGCTGCCCGAAATATAAGCGGCGCGGCCCTCCGGTTTGCCGCTGGGGCGCTGTATTTCTTCATGCACTTTCACCACCAGGTCGATCACCGAATCCCCGCGACGTTTAAGCTGATCGGGGCTGAAAGCGCCGCTGGCGATAAGGTCGGAAAGCATTAATTTCCGCACCTCTTTCTCTTTGGTTCGCAATTCGGCGCGGGTGAGTTTGCGGTCGGAATTTATCTCCTCAGAAGAGTAAAAATAGAGCGATCCACCCGCGATTTCCCCCGCCGGTTCGCGCCATTTTATTTTATGAGTGCCCTGTATCTTGCTGGGCTTTCCCGTCCCGACTTCGATTTTTTTGATGATTTCGCAGAAGCCTTTCAGGTCGATTTTATTATTTCGCATTTTATTTCATTTCTCCTTTATTTCAACTCTATGATAAGCGGGAAGTAGTTAATAAATCGTTAATGCCGCGCGATTTTAGTTAACCCATTCTTTTTTCAAGAAAAAATCTTTTCAATAACTCTCCCGATTCCATTGCGCCGATGCCGCCGTAGATTTCCGGTCGGTGATGGCAGGAGGTGGAGGAAAAAACGCGCGGGCCGTTTTCAACTCCACCGCCTTTTTCATCATGCGCACCGAAATATAGCCGCCTTATCCGGGCGAAAGATATGGCGGCCGCGCACATCGGGCAGGGTTCCAGCGTCACGTATAAATCGCAATCAGGCAAACGGGCCATGCCTTTTTTCCGGCAGGCCGCCTGTATCGCCAGCATTTCCGCATGGGCGGTGGGGTCGGATAATTCCTTAGGTCGATTGCCGGCAACGGCGATGACTTCGCCCGTCCGCCAATCGACCAGCACAGCGCCGACCGGAACTTCGTCGCGCTGGAAAGCCTTCCGCGCCTCGTTTAGCGCCAGTTGCATATGGGGGTTTGATGGGCTCATGGCTGAAGGTTATGAGCTTTTTAGATTCCGGCAATTCTTATGATTCTACTCGTCTTCACCGGTGGAGGCGGCGAGGGATTTGATGATGCCCATCACTTTCCGCCGCACTGTCGGGTCGGAAATCTGGTAGTAATAGCTGACAAGGTTGGCGGTTTCCTTGCTATCCATCCGCCCGTGGTCGAACGCAGCTGGGCTTTCTGCAAAACCTTCCTGGGTATTTTCGCTGAAATCCTCGAAGAAAAAGGCGATCGGCACCGATAGTATTTTCGCGAAAGCGTAAAGCCGGCTGGAACCGACGCGGTTTACTCCTTTCTCATACTTCTGAATCTGCTGGAAAGTGACGCCGATGGCTTTGCCGATGCTTTCCTGGCTGATTCGCAGCATGCGCCGCCGCAGCCGTAGGCGGGAACCGACATGAACATCAACAGGGTGTGAAGGCATATGATAAATAAAATGTAAATATATTGAGCTTTTGTCTTATGGCGGCAACGTGACTGTCCCAAATTCCGACAGAACGCTCAAACAAACAGCAAACGCCCTGGTTTTTCAAGTGTAAACCTTGGAATTTACGGTTTTTTATAGGGAAAAATCGTGAAAAAACCTAAAATCGAAACCATAAGTAGAATAACGGTACAGCCAAATCTACTAAAGATTGTATTCATCCGGCCGTACGCGTTACTCGCCAAAACAATTTCCGATTGCAAATTACCCTTTTTGTTAAGACCGAGTTTTGCAATCACCCGGCCATAACGGTCTATCGCGCCGGAAATACCGGAATTGGCGGCACGAACTACCGGGATTCCTTCTTCAACCGCCCGCAACCTCGCTGCTTCGAAATGCTGGTAAGGCCCGGTGCTTGTGCCGTACCAGGCATCGTTAGTCACGTTGATTATCACATCCGGGCGGTCAGCCGTTTCTACAACCCCGTGCGGGAAAATTATTTCATAGCAGACCAGTGCACCAATTTTTATGCCGTTCGGTAAAGTTATGGTTTTCGGGCCAACGCCCTTGGAAAAATCTCCGCCACTGCCAGCAACGCTATCCACGAACAGCAGGAATTTCCTGAACGGCACATATTCACCGAACGGCACCAGGTGCGATTTATCATAAACACCTATTATGCTGCCCTCGTCGTCCAGCAGGAAAAAACTGTTCCAGAATTTATAATTTTTTTCGCTCTCACCCTCCATCCGCAATCCTCCGGTGACGAGATATGAACCTTCCGGCATGGCGTCAGCCATGGCGCGGCGTAGTTCAGGCTGTTCTTCCAATAGGAACGGCACCGCCGATTCCGGCCAGACGATGAGGTCATCCAGGAGGGATTTATTGGTATATGAAGTAAGCTCCAGATGGGCGAGGAAATTGCTTTTCCGCTCTTTCGGATCCCATTTGAATTTCTGCGGGATGTTAGCCTGGATCAGGTTTACCTGGATTTTTTTGCCCCAGACTACCGCGTTTTCCAACCGCACGAGGCCGAAAATGAATATTGCGGCGATAACGGCGAGGGTGCCTATAACCGGTATTATTCTTAGCCCGGGGCGGAAAAACACATAAGGCATCGCACCGAATATCACCGCGATGAGGCTTAAGCCCCAGATGCCGGTTACGGATGCGATCTGGATGAGGGAATCGGAAAAATCTAAGCTATAGCCGATTAGGTTCCAGGGAAATCCGCCGACGTATAAATAGCCGCGTGCCAGTTCGGCGACCACCCAGAAGCAGGCGAATATCAGCACTTTGCGCCAACCCGATCGCGGAATCATATAGGTGAATAGCGCGGCCAAACCCGTGGAAGTAGCGAGCAAGGCAGGAAATGCCAGCACCGCAAACGGCACCAGCCAGCCGAATTTTATAGGATCAATCAGAAGTGCATTGGCTATCCAGTAAAGGCCAAAGGTAAAAAACCCAAACCCGAACCACCAGCCGGTGAGGAATGCCTGTTTTTTTGAGCCGGAGCCATCCAACATCAACAGGAACGGCGCGAGGGCGAACAATGCCGGGAATATATAAAACGGCGGCAGCGCCAGGGCCAGAAGGGCACCTAGGAGGAACAGCGCCGTGTATTTTTTTCCGCCTTTAAGGTTTTCTAATTTTGCAATGGCAATAAATTTCATCCGACAGCGGGATTTTCCTGCGGAATATTTTTCCTTATAAGTATCTTCTTCACCCGCCGGTTATCGGCATCCAGCACCTCGAAGGCAAGGCCGGCCGAATGATCGATGATCTCGCCCTTCACCGGCACGCGGCCGAGGCGGGTGAAAATCATGCCGCCCAATGTATCGAAATTCTCCTTTTCCTCATCGGAAAAAATCTTCATTCCGAGCTTTTCCTCCAAAACGCCGATCGGCATGGCGGCGGCGGCCTCGAACGCGAAACTATCGATCTGCGAAAAATCATATTGGCTTTCCGATTCGTCGTGCTCGTCCTCGATTTCGCCGACGATTTTCTCCATCAAATCCTCCATCGTCACCAGTCCTTTTACGCCACCATATTCGTCGATGACCAGCGCGATGTGGGCGCGGCGGACGCGCATCCGGGCCAGTAAATCGATGATGTGCATGGATGGCGGGATGAATAAAATCGGTCGGAGGATTTCCTTGATCGCGAAGGCGCGGTCGCTGCCGAGATAGGGGAACAAATCCTTCACATGGATGAAGCCTTTTGCCTCGTCCAGCGTTTTCCGGTAAACCGGGAACCGGGTGTGTTTCTTCTCGGCGATGAATTTTTCGAAATCGGCAAGTATGATATTTTCATTCACCGCATCGATATAGGCGCGCGGCGTCATCACCTGATCGACGCGCAAATCCGCGAACGCCAGCACGTTCGACAGCATCTGTTTTTCCTCGGGATCGATTTTTTCGCCGCTTTCCTCGCGCGACTCGATCAATCCCTCGAACGATTCCTTGAGCGATTCCGATTTGGGCCGAAGCCAGCGCCCCAGGTTTTTCAAAACCTCCCTGACCGCCGTGCCGGAAACGGTTCCCTCCGGTTTTTTATTTTCTTCATTCATATAATATAAGGATTTTTTATTCGGTAATTTTTTAGTACTTTTATTTCCAGTTTCTCCATTGCCTTTCCATGATCGTATCCCGCCAGGTGCAGCACTGCATGGATCAGCAAGTGCCGCAGATGGTCGGCGAATTTTTTCCCCTGCGCGGCCGCTTCCTTCTTCACCGTTTCATATGCCACCGCGATATCGCCCAGCATAACGCAATCCGGAGTGAATTCCCGGTAATTTTTTAAATCCAGGTCTTGCGCGGGAAATGAAAGCACATTGGTAGGCCTGTTTTTCCCAAGGAATTTTTTATTCAAATCTTTTACCGTTGTATCGTTTGCCAGCATCACGTTCATTTCAATCGCGGAAAAATATTTTGCGAGCGGCGTAGCTTCAATTGCGTCGGCGCAAGTCTCAAAACAGAAATCCTTCAGCTTAGGAATCTTCCGCCGAAATCTGCCATCGTCAACCGCCACTTCAATGCGGCATTCAATTTTCTCTAGAATCCGCCGTTCTCCTGCTTTTGCCTTCCCTCTTCTCTTGCCGGTCGTGTTTTTCATATGCCTCGACTATTTTAACGGTCAATTCATGGCGCACGATGTCGGTATGCTCGAACCGGACGAATTCTATTCCCGTGATGCCCTTCAATTTCTGAATGGCATCGCGTAAGCCGGATTTCTGGCTCCCCGGCAAGTCGGTCTGGGATAAATCCCCGGAAACCGACATGCGTGAGCCTTCGCCGAGCCGCGTTAAAAACATTTTCATCTGCGTGGTGGTGGCGTTCTGCGCTTCGTCCAGGATAATGAAGGCGTGGCTTAGCGTACGGCCACGCATGAAGGCGAGCGGCGCGATTTCGATTTCGCCGAGTTCCAGGCATTTGTTGACGCGGTCGGAGGGCATCATGTCATAAAGCGCGTCATAAAGCGGGCGCAGGTAAGGATCGACTTTCTCCTTCAAATCACCCGGCAGGAATCCGAGCTTTTCCCCGGCCTCGACGGCGGGGCGCGAAAGGATTATGCGATCGACCTTCTTCTCCAAAAACATCGCCACCGCGGCGGCGACAGCGAGATAAGTTTTCCCGGTTCCCGCCGGGCCGGAGGCGAAGGTCAGTTCCCGCTGCATCAACGCCTTCATATAATCCGCCTGGTGCGGTGAATAGGGAAAAATCTGCTTGCGCTGAGTTTTAATTACGATGTCTTTCTTGAAATGCTGGCCGTGTTTTTCCGCACTGTTTTTTTCTGCGTTGGCCATCCTTATCGCCGCATCGATATCCGCCAGACTGACCGGCTGGTTTTTCTCGAGTTTCGCATAAATGGCTTCGAGCACCACCTTGGCGATTTTCACGCTATTTTCATCGCCCGCCAGCGCCACGGTATTGCCCCGGCTGGATGCGGAAACGCCAAGCTTTTCCTCGATGCGCGCAAGGTTTTTATCCTTCTCGCCGAGCAAAAGCGGGAGCAATTTGTTATCGTCAAAGGTGAGGAGAATTTGTTTTTCGTTCACTATATAACTTTCCTTATTTGATTATATCCGTTTTCTTGGCCCATCTCAACTATCTCGCCGCCCAGGCTGCTGCCGCGCGCCTCGGTGATTTTCACCCGCGCCAGCGTTCCGGCATAATCTTCCGCACTTAAGACATGCACCGATTGCATATAGGTGCTTTTGCCCATGATCTGGCCTTCATGTTTCCCCTTGCGGTCGAATAATATTTCCATTTCCTGGCCCATGCAGGATTCATTGAATTTCCGCTGCTGGTTGGAGATTAATTCCTGCAAAACCTGTAATCTTTCCGATTTTATTTTATCGGGGATTTGGCTGTCCATATCCGCTGCCGGAGTTCCGGGGCGCGGCGAATATTTGAACGAATAGCATTGTGCGTACCCGATTTCTTTCACCAAACTCAGAGTGGCCAAGAAATCTGCATCGGTTTCGCCCGGGAATCCGACGATGAAATCGGAGGAAAAACCAATATCGACCTTAGCGCGGCGCAGTTTTTCTATGACTCTACGGTAATAATCCGTATCGTGCTTGCGATTCATCGCTTTCAATATTTTATCGGAACCTGATTGCACCGGCAGATGCAGGAACGGCATTAGTTTTTCCTCCGCGCCATGTGCCGCAATCAATTCATCATCCATATCGAGCGGGTGCGATGTGGTATAGCGGATGCGCTTCAGCGCCGGAATTTTCGCCAGATGTTTTATCAATTTCGCGAGGTTTAGAGTTTCGCCATCCAACCCTACGCCATGATAAGCATTCACATTCTGCCCGAGTAGGGTCAATTCTATCGCCCCGTTTTCCACTAGTTTCAAAGCCTCTCGGTAAATTTCAGCCATAGACCTGGAATATTCCGCACCGCGCGTATAGGGAACCACGCAGAAAGTGCAGAACTGGTCACAGCCTTCCTGGATGGATAAAAATTCGGAAATTGCGCCGCCTCTTGGCTCTGGCAATGAATCAAACTTAGAAATTTCCGGGAATTCGAGATCGATCAGGCCGTTTGCCCGTTTGCCATTCGCAGCTTTTTTGACCATTTCCGGTAAGCGGTGATAGCTTTGTGGACCCACGATAATATCGACGAACGGTGCGCGGGCAAAAATCTCATGGCCCTCTGCCTGGGCCACACAACCGGCAACCGCAATCAGCATTTCTCGGCCCTCTTTTTTCATCCGCTCCTTTTCCTGCCGGATGCGGCCAAGTTCGGAATAAACTTTTTCCGCCGCTTTCTCGCGGATGTGGCAGGTGTTCAACACCACCATGTCGGAATCCGAATAATCCTCGGCCTCGGCAAACCCAAGCGGCGCCAGCAGATCCGCCATTTTGGACGAATCATAAACATTCATCTGGCAGCCGTAGGATTTTATGTAGAGTTTTTTCTGAGTCATTATATGGCTATAACTCAAACAACTTCAGCCCGCAATGCTTTGCGAAATGCCGGAAATCCGAATCGCGGGTGATGAGGGTAGCATCATTATCAACGCATGATTGACTGATAAGGCTATCAGCAAGCCTGGCTTTCAGGCCAATCTTCAGAAGCGCCCTACGGCTTTCAGCGGCCCGCTCCCAATATCCTTTGTAAGTTTTAAGTCTAGGCAGCGCTACGATGCGCGCCTGCAATTCTTCGGGAATCTGGGGGTCGCTTAGCAATTCGGAAACTACCGGAGGAGGCAGGCATAGGATTTTTACCTCCAACATTCTATCTACGGTTTTCGTATCTTTACCCTTAAGCCCCTCCATATAGGCTATGAAAGAGCTTGAATCAACCGCGATCACCTAATCTTCCCGCAACTCTTCTAGATTGATGGAGAATTTCACCTTGCCGCGCATTTTGCGAAGTTCCTCATACGCCTCCATCCTTGCCAGTATCTCCAGGCCCTCCTTCAGAGTCTCAGTGATTCCGGCCCCTGTGGCTTTCCGGGCTTTTTTCAGCAGTGCTTTTGGCAGATGTGCGGTAATTTTCTGAGTTTCAAGCATATAAGATTTATACCATAACCGATGCCGTAAGTCAATATGGCATCTTTTCCGGTTTCGCCTCTATCTTCCGCCCTGTCAGCGCGTGGGCGACCGAGCCGGAGATTTTTTCATGGCAGTAATCCGCCGCGTCTTTGCGCGATTTGAAAGCGCTGGCCGCTATGGCCGGAAAAAATTCTACCTCGGCGGTAACGCTGTAAAACTTCAGCAATTGCCAGAGGTGCGGCACCAGGCTCATCTCGCCGTACCAGGCGAAATACGGGCGCATATGGATGCCGATGGGAATGTTGTTGATGCGGGTATAGACTATCGAAACCGGCTGCAGGGAAAGTTTTTTTCCGCCGAGATCGTGCTCAAGCAGCGTGAACATCGAGGATTTGAAGGGCAGCACGCGGTTGCCGTTGCTGGTGGTGCCTTCGGCGAAAAGCGTGAGGCCGCCGCCCTGCACGAAATGGTGCTTGATTTTTTCGATGTTTGCCTCGGTTTTGCTGACGCTTCTATCAATAAAAATGCAATCGACGAACCTTGCCGACCAGCCGAACACCGGCCAATCATTCACTTCCTGCTTGGCGACGAACGGCTTTTTTATCAAATGCCAGAGCACGAGAATGTCCAGGTACGAACTGTGGTTGGAGATGTATAGTGCCGGCGTTTCCTGGGCTGGATGGCCCTTCACCTTGATCTTTATGTTGATGATATGGATTAAAAGCCAGCACATAAGCGCATGCACCTTGAATTTCCAAGGCGAGCCGAAGGCGTGCAATATGCCGATTATGGGGAGCAGTGCTGCGATAACCAGAACGACCAGCGCTGCCCGAATCACCGCGAAGAAATCATTCTGCATTTCTATTGCGGCTTGGCGTATAGCGATTGGCGTATTTTTCAGTGATCAGATCGATTTTCAGGATGATGCAGATATCGGTGGTGTTATAGGCGTAATCCACCACCGCACCGTTGCCCACCATGCCGCCGAGCCTGATGTAACCCTTGATGAGCGGCGGCAAAGTGGCGGCAAGCCTGTTGGGATCCAATAATTCCGGCGATACGGAATCCATTTTGATATACCTTCCGGGCGCGGCGCGGGCGCGGAATTCCTCCGGCGCCAGACGGGAATTATATAAATATGATAAGTGCTCGGCGTGGATTTCCGGATCGGCGCCGGGGAAGCTAGCGCAACCGAACAGCAGCTTGATATCATAATGCGTCACATAAGCCCCGATACCGCGCCAGAGCAACTGCATCGTCGCCCGGTCGCGGTAATTTTTATGCACGCAGGAGCGGCCAAGCTCCAGGATTTCGCCGCGGATTTTCAGGATGGGCGATATATCGAATTCGGATTCGCTGTAAAACCGGCCGATCTCGCTGGCACGCGAGCGGCGCAGCAGCCGATAAGTCCCGACCACCGGATTTTTCCGCTTGACGCTCCGGTCTATCACCAATAAATGATCGCAATATTCATCGAACTCGTCGGAATCCTGGCGGAATTTCAGGATTTTGCGGCTGGGCCGGGCGCCCATTTCTTTCACGAAAACCTGGTAGCGCAATTCCTTGGCCCATTTTATTTCCTTCTCGCTTTCCGCCAGCCGGACTTCGAGCGAGCCGGCCAGCATGTTTGGTATATTCCAGCGCGGCTGCAAAAGCTCGCGGTAATTGCGGTAGTAATGTCTAGCACCGTAATATGGCATCAGTGCCCGGAACTTGCCTAGTCTTTCACTTCTTATCAGCGGGAACAGCATATAACTCCAATCTGTGATCCACCAGCTCATAGCCCAATTCATTGGCCACTTTACGCTGGAGGGTTTCTATATCTTCATTGAAAAACTCAACCACCCGGCCGGATTTCAGGTCGATCAAATGGTCGTGGTGGTTTTCGGCGATTTCCTCGTAGCGCGCCCGGCCATCGCGGAAATCATGCTTCTCGACGATCCCGGCCTCGTCGAACAGGCGCATGGTGCGATAAACCGTGGCAATGCTGATTTTCGCGTCAATCCGCGCGGCGCGGCGGTGAACTTCCTCAACGTCCGGATGCTCATGCGACTCGGAAGCCTCGGAAACAACCTGCGCTATAACTTTGCGCTGCCCGGTCATCTTCATGCCTCTTTCGATGCAGAGCCTTTCAAGCTTGGACGGCATTATTTCCCTGCTTAAGCATGGCGGTATTCTGCATACCCGATCCGATAAAGCAAGGCTAAATGCGGATGGTTAATTATCTTTTAATTTTCATATGATGAAGGAAAATTCGTCTGGTTTTTTTACCATTCCGCCGGTAGATTATCCCCGATGGGGAAAAAACACGCTAAACCTAAAAAAATTAACCTGGCGCTCCAAGGCGGCGGGGCGCATGGGGCGTATACCTGGGGCGTTCTGGATCGGTTGCTGGAGGATGAAGATATAATCATCGACGGCATCAGCGGCACCAGCGCCGGGGCGATCAACGCGGCGGTGATGATTACCGGGTTTATGGAAGGCGGCCCTAAGGGCGGCAAAAAAGCGCTGGAGAATTTCTGGTTCCGCATCAGCGAAACCGCCGCTTTCTCACCCACCCGCCAAATGCCGTGGGAAAAATTCTACGAGGGCTATAACCTCGATCTCTCACCCGGCTATAATTTCATGGATATGCTCTCGCGCATTTTTTCGCCCTATGAATTGAATCCGCTCAACATCAATCCGTTGAAAACGGTGCTGGAGGAATTCATCAATCCGGATCATCTCCAGGCCTGCAGTGTGATAAAACTTTTTGCTTGCGCCACTTCCGTCACCACCGGCCAGCCGCGGGTGTTCGATTGCAGCGAGATCAACGTCGATGTGCTGCTGGCCTCGGCCTGCCTGCCGTTCCTCTATCAGGCGGTGGAGTTGAACGGGGATTATTACTGGGACGGCGGATTCATGGGCAATCCGCTGCTGGACCCGCTGATCGACGGCTGTTTTTCATCCGACATCATCCTGGTGCAGATCAACCCGATAGTGCGGGAAGGTCTGCCGGTGCGTGCGCATGAAATCATCAACCGGCTGAATGAAATCAGCTTTAATTCCAGTCTGATCAGCGAAATGCGGCTTATCGATTTCGTTTCCAAAATGGTGAAGGAGAACAAGCTGGAAAAAAGCCTTTACCGTAATTTGCGGATGCACCTGATATTTTCGCCGAAGGAAATGCATGATTTGAACCCGTCGAGCAAAATGAACGCATCGTGGGAGTTTCTGCAATATCTGCGGGCAATCGGCCGCGCTGCCGCGGATTCCTGGCTCAAGAAAAACTTCAATAAAATCGGTGTCGAATCGAGCTTGGATATCGAGGAGATATATATGTGTCAGAAAAAACCAGCGGCTCGTTCGGGATGACGAGTTAAGAAAGATGGATGACGGATGACGAAAAAACTTCCTTGTCATCCGCCACCCGTTTTCCGTCATCTTTTTTAGTAATACTTATCCTGCATCTTGTTGAACTGGGTCACCGTGCAATCGCGGAATTCCTTGGTTCCCTGGTCGAAGCCAAGCGTCTGGCATTTGTTCGCCGCTTCCTGCACCAATTGATCCTTGGTCGGTTTTTTTAAAGACACGTCCGGGCTGGAGGAAACCGGGTTATTACAAGCGGCAACCGCGAATGCCAGGGAAATAGCGGTGATTTTCAGTATTTTCTTCATAATCAAACCTTCTGTTAGAGTTAAAAAATTATAGTTTATCCATAATCCGGTTGAACTGGTTTACGGTGCAGTCGCGGAATTCCTTGGTTCCGCGCTCGAATCCCAACACATCACACCGTTCCGCCGCCTGCTTCACCACCTGTTCCTTAGTCGGCTTCGGGCTTGCCGGGTAATGTACATAGCTACAACTCGAACAACTGCAAAGCAGGAAAACAAGCGTTAAAACCGGCCCTAAAACCGACGAAAACCTTTTTACGCAAACTTTCACCAAACGGGGTTAGACGAGTTTTATTAAAAAATCAATAATTATCCAGGAAGGCCTGCAAAATTATACTGGCGGCGACTTTATCGGCGAGGGCGCGCTTTTTCTGCCGGGTGAACCCGCTTTTTTCCAGGATTTCGGCGGAAGCGAAAGTGGTAAGCCGTTCGTCGAAAAATATTATCGGGATGGCGACGGTTTTCAAAATGTCGCGCGCGAACTGACGTACCGATTGGCAACGCGGGCCTTCCGAGCCGTTCATATTGAGCGGCAATCCGATAACCAGCCCACCGATATTGTTTTCCATGATGTGTTTTTTTAATTCCACCAAATCGTACTTAAGATTTTTTCTTTTGATGACGTTCTGCGGCGAGGCAATTTTTGTCTCCGCATCGGCAACCGCCAGCCCGATATTATTCTTGCTGACATCAAGCGCCAGGATTTTTTTTCCGCCCGCAGCGGCAATGAAATCAGGGGTTTTTTCGATAATCATTTTGAAATGCCAACAAGCTAATGACGAGTTTGCCATGTAGCTGGGTCACGGCTGTTATGCAATACCGCTATTATGCGAAGCAGCTTTGGCGCTTCCGTATAGAACATCCCATATGGAAACCGGTGGAGCAGAGTGCGCCGTATTTTTCTGGCTATAATTGGAAAAGCTTGCGGATTGCGGCTAATCCGGCTTATAGCCTCTTGTACGCATAATTGAAAATCTTTTTCCAATCCGGGCCGCATTTGTTTATACCAAATCACGGCTTCGGTCATATCCGCACCTGCCGGAGGCTCAATTATAATTTGCAGACTCACAAGGATTGGAGACGGCGGCGCACTTCTTCCCAACTCTCACCCGGCGGCATTTTTCCTGATTCTATAGCATCCATCCGGCTATTCAGTTCAGCCATCTGCGCTTCCGTAACCGGTATGGCATCCGGGTGATTACGCGCTTTTTCCCATAACCGCTCGGCAAGCAGAATGCATTCGGCGGGTTCAAGGTTTTCGATATTTATTTCTTGAGTCATGGCCTTGATTCTAACGGTTTTTGCTGTTTCTGTCAAAATTTTTTGAGGGAAATCGGCATATCACAAAATACGCTATTAATATCATGCACAGTTACGTATATAATCGGAAAATGGTTAACGCAAGATTCATAGAATTTTTCCTCCGCAGGTTGATTAGAAGGGGCGAGCTTAAGATCATAACTGCGGAAGGCCGGGAGATGGTTTTGGGCGCTCCGGGAACCAGGCCGAAAGTCTCCATCCGTCTCCATGATAAAAATCTACCGTTGAAACTAATGCTGAATTTCACCCTGGCGCTGGGTGAGGCTTATATGGATGGCCGCCTGACTATTGAAGAGGGAACGCTTTACGACCTGCTCGAATTATTCGCCATAAATTATCATGATGCGCCGCCGCTGCTGCCCGGATATATAACGCGGCCGGCGGAATCAGTGCTGCGGTTCATACAGCAATATAATCCTGCCCATATCGCGCAAAAGAATGTGGCGCACCATTATGATTTATCAGATGCGCTTTACAAAATTTTTCTCGATAAGGATATGCAATATTCCTGCGCATATTTTGAATCGGCGGGTGATAGTTTGGAGCAAGCCCAGCATAATAAAAAACGGCATATCGCGGCGAAACTTCTATTAAAACCCGGCATGAAAGTTTTGGATATCGGCTGCGGTTGGGGCGGATTGGCGCTTTATCTGGCGAAGAATTTCGGTGTAGAAGTTACTGGCCTAACCCTTTCCGCCGAGCAGCATAAGATAGCGGTGGAGCGGGCTGGTCAGGAAGGATTAGAGGACAAGGTAAAATTTTTCATCCGTGATTACCGCGAAGAAGCCGCAGAATATGACCGCATAGTTTCGGTCGGGATGTTCGAGCATGTCGGCGTCCGGCATTATGGAGAGTTTTTTGCGAAGCTAAAAAAATTGCTGAAAAATGATGGCGTTGCGCTTCTGCATTCGATCGGGCGGATGGACGGGCCGGGAATCACCGATCCGTGGGTCAGGAAATATATTTTCCCCGGCGGTTATGCCCCCGCGCTTTCCGAAGTTTTGCCGGTGATCGAAAAATTAGGCCTATGGGCGACCGATATCGAAATCCTCCGGCTGCATTATGCTGAAACCTTGAAAGAATGGCGGAATAGATTCACTCAACATCGCGAAGAAATAAAACAGCTATATGACGAGCGGTTTTGCCGGATGTGGGAATTTTATCTTATCGGCGGCGAGATGGATTTCCGGTACTTAAGCACGATGGTATTCCAGATTCAGATTGCGAAGGATGTAATGGCCGTGCCGCTGACCAGGGATTATATTTACAATTGACAGCCGTCATTCCCCGAATTTTGCGGAGCAAAATTATAGGGGAATCTAGTCCTAAAGGTTGGATCGCCCTATAATCGCTACGCGATTCGGGCGATGACGCCAAAAATATTCACTCACCCTGCCCTGCCGTGAAGCCAGCCTTGCCCTCGAAATTATAGAGATTCTCGGTTTTGATGAAATCGATTTTCGCCGCCTTGAACTGGTTTAGCAATTCCAATATTTCACCATGCGAAACCGGCTGCTTGCCTAGATAACGGCAGCACCAATGGTCGTTATATTTCAGGCCTGAAATATCCCCCGGCCAGACTTTGAGGCCGCGGTTGGAAATGCTTTGTAAAGCCAGCCCGGCGCTTTTGAATTTTTCTACTACACCGGCGACCTGGATGGCATTTTGATCTCTGATATCGGCAAAAATATCGACGCCGACCAGTTCTTTTTTCTCGGCAATTCTGAGTGATGCCCCGGATTTTTTTGCGCTAGACTCGGATTTTCCGGCATAATCCACCGCGCGCAATTTTTGCGGTTTCTTGCCCAGATGCTCGATCACCGCCTTGGCGAAATCCTTGGTGCCGACTTTTTGCTTCGATATTTCCTTATTATACAAATCAGCGGTGTGTATGCCGTTTTCGATCGTTGCGAGCAGCGCATTATGCACCTCGGTCGCGATTTTATTCTGCCCGATATGCACCAGCATCATTACCGCACCGTTCAGCAACCCGGACGGATTGGCGATATCCTTGCCTGCAATATCGGGAGCCGAGCCGTGGATCGCCTCGAACATCGCATATTCATCGCCGACGTTCGATGAACCGGCCAGGCCCACCGATCCGGAAATTTCTGCCGCGATGTCAGAAATAATATCGCCATATAAATTCAGTGTGACGATGACATCAAAAATCTCCGGCTTCGCCGCAATCCGCGCCGAGCCAATATCGACGATGTAATGATCGTTCGCGATGTTCGGATATTCCTTGGCGATTTCGTTATATACGCGGTGGAACAGGCCGTCCGTCATTTTCATGATGTTGTCCTTGCTCATGCAGGTGACTTTTTTGCGGTTGTTTTTCACCGCATATTCGAAGGCGTAACGCACGATTTTTTCGCAGCCGGTGCGGCTGATCAGTTTCAGGCATTGCACCACTTCGTCGGTCTGGCGATGCTCGATGCCGGTGTATAAATCCTCCTCGTTCTCGCGCACAATCACCAGGTCCATCACATGGTGCGGCGTGGAAACGAATGGGTAATATGAGGCGACCGGCCGCACATTGGCATAAAGCCCGAGCGATTTCCTGAGTGTGACGTTCAGGCTTTTGTAACCGCCGCCCTGCGGAGTGGTGATCGGCGCTTTCAAAATGATTTTCGTGCGGCGGATAGATTCCCAGGATTCCGGCGCGATGCCGGAGGTCTGACCGCTTTCATAAACTTTTTTACCGACTTCGATTATTTCCGGTTTTATATCGGCCTTGGCGGCTTGCAGCACCGAAAGCGCCGCTTCCATGATTTCCGGGCCGATGCCGTCGCCGTAAGCTACCGTGATTGGTGTGGTCATGTTTATTCCTCCTAAAACTCTGACAAACCTATAGGATTTCCGTTAACGATTCCTTAACTATTTCGGTTTATAATGGATATTAGCGAAGATAGTTTGCGAGTGAAGCATTTATGCAGATATTCTATGGATTGTCATAAAACCTTAACAATTACGTGCTATAATTACCTTATAGTTTAGTGCATTACGGAGAATAGATTATGGCGGCAGCAAAACCCCCCAAAGGTCTGAGATTCCTGGATTGCTGGGAAGAAACCGGATTTGGCTCTAGAAGAAGTTTTGCTTTCACAGGTCCGAAAGCGCATTCGAGAGCAAAACTGTTGATGGAGCGATTGAATGAAAGTTTTCCAGGCCAAAATCACTTTGAGTTGGGATCCGTAAATGGCCATCCTTGCATTATTATCAGCCGAGCCAATGTAGATTTTTTCCGTTGGGTGGATGAGGATGAAGATCCGGCGGTAATCGCGAAAAAATCGCCGGAGCTTGACCCGCTCGGTTATGAACCTCCGCGTAGGATGCTCGGTTTAGTCGAACCCAAGATCACACCCAAGCTGACAGCTGACAGGGAAAAGGCGAAAGCTAATTACTCTAGAAATACCGGTGCACAATATCCGGAGCCGGAGAAAAAAACTGGGGAAACTGCAGCGTCTGTCCCCGTCCCCGCATCATCAACTCCGGCACCGCGACCGCGACCCCCACCAACGCCTGCCCCCGCTGCCGCACCAGCTCCTCAGCCCGCTCGAACTCCCCCGGCAGCGCTGCCGCAACCCGCTACGCCTTCTGATAATACGCCGAAAACAAGTCTGTGGGGAAGGGTGCAATCCGTTGGTTCTGGAATAGGGTCCGTTGTTTCTTGGTGGAACCTGGACAGGACTGCGGAGGCCTATACTCGACGGAATGGTGATTCGCACGGCAGCGGGGAAGACCAGTCAACCTGGAAAAAAGTCGTTGTCAAGGGTGCCTTATCTCTTGTAGCGGCGGGTGGCGCGGCAGTAGCGGTGGTGGCTGCAGTGATGAGTGCACCAGTGACAACCATTGTGGTAGCAGGGGCGGCCACAGCTCTTATCCCACCCGTGGCACGTGGTATGGTGGCGCTCACTGAAAAAGGAAGGGGAGCCTTGAAAGAGGTGAGTCAGGAGCGGGCTAATGAAAGGCAGATGGGTAAAATCTCACATATTAAAATATATAAAAATAGAGACGGAGTTATAAAAGAGGGATTTATAATCGATCCTAAATCCCGAGCTTTGCTTGATAAAATAAAAACAGACAAACCAGATCTCGTTCCACACATAAATAAAGCAGTTATAGAGTTTGGCGCTGCACAGCATGAGTGGAATAGACATAGCCCTTTAAATCCCTGGAAATGGACAGGGCAGCCCTTTTTTGGGCGTAATCCCGAACTAGATTCTTCAGTTGGTAACATCCTTCAAAGGGCGCAACATCTCAAAGAAGATGCACTCCCTCTGTTCGGCGTATTAAAGGGTGCCTCTGACCGTGAATATCTGAATTCGATATCGCCTAAAGCTATAAATGCCATTACCCGGACGCTTTCCGAAATGGGTTTTGAAGACATAAAAGCAAATGATGTCCAAGCAGCAGTGCTGAAGGCGATGGGAGAGAATGGAGGCAATGGGAAGAGTAAAATTACCACACAGTCCACAGTGGCGGATGTAAGAGAAGCACTCCGTGATATAAATGAGCGCCACCCCGAAAAATTCGCTAAGCTCCTATCATCGTCCAAAGCTGTGGATAAATATTTAAAGACCTCCAATGTATCTCACGAACTCTCGGAAAATGCAGAATTTTTTGGTAAAGGTAAAAAAAATGGCCAGCAGACTATCAGCCGCGAAGCAGCTGATGCCGTGACCAAGTTGCTTCAGAAGATCAAAGTCGATGTCGAGGGAGAAAATGGGAAAACTAATGTAAGGGCAGCGGCAAACTTGGTCCTTGAACAAAATAGCATAAACAAAAAAAATCTGGCTGCATCATCTCTTACGATCAAAGAAGCACTGAAGAAGATAGTTGACACGGCAGATCACAGAAAAAAATTCAAAGAAGCCC